>Ga0315284_10003308_pt1 | contig 22843 bp, 14 predicted proteins | sample YL17G09_16_MG_FD_203696 | JGI IMG/M metagenome (GOLD analysis project Ga0315284, IMG submission 203696) | Sediment microbial communities from Yellowstone Lake, YNP, Wyoming, USA - YL17G09_16 | ecosystem: Environmental > Aquatic > Freshwater > Lake > Sediment | place: USA: Wyoming | collected... | reverse complement strand
GTTCGGGGGGAGAGGAAGGGGGCTGAGCAAAAACGGGGCAAAAAACGCTGGCAATGAAGGCGACGTCGCCGAAAGAGCCTGTCCCGAAAACGGGTACAGAAGATTGAAACGCTAAAGATTGGGGCGGCAAAAGCAAACAAACTCACGAGTCCGAGCGTGTCGACGATGAGCCCTCGGGTCACAGCCTTGGCTCCCTCGCCTGCGGCCGCGACGAGCGAGTTCCCGGACGACGGCGAAGCGGAAGCGAACCGGATTGTTGTTGTCGCCGTCGCCGCATTTGCCGCCGCTGCGTTCCTCGCCATCGGGGGCAGCAGCCTCGCCCACGCAGCTGTCGACGACGACGACGAGGCTGCCGACGTCGAGGCTGTCGCGCCCGCAAGGATGCGAGAGGCCGCGTGGCGGAGCATCGTCGACGGAGAAGGGCAGAGAGTTAGAAGAGAGAGGTGGGAATTCGGGTGAGAAACTTTCGAGAAAAAGTAAAAAAAATGGAAACAAGCGCCGTTTTTTCCCCTCCTCTCCTCCGCCCTCCTGCGCGCCGTGGAAGAGAGACCCCGCTCCTCCCCTTCCCCCCCGAACGACAGCAAAAAAGAATGAAAAATCCGAATCGGCAACTGTTGTTTTGTACTTTACCGGAAGAACTCCCTTCCAAAACCTCAACTCTCTCCTCGGTCCCTCTCTTCCCATTTCTCCTGCTTCCTCAAAAAACTCAAAACAGGCCGCGCCGGGCCCCAGCAGCAGCGGCCGCGGCGGCGGAGGAGCAGGCGCTCTCCGCGGGGCTCTCCAAGGCAAGCTCAACCGCTCCGGCTGCTTCCGGAGCAGAGGCGGGAGCTCTGTTGCTCTTGAAAAGGGCCGCGGGAGGCCGAGGAAGCACTCGCGTCTTTTCTTCGTCTTCTTCGTTGTCGTCGTCGTCGTTCACAAACGCGACCTCTTCGACGACTTCCGCTGCTGCCGCGGGAGGAGGCGGCGGCTTGCTCGTCACCTCGCCGTTGCGGTCAGCTGCGAGGGCAGCGAGGGACGGTGGAGCCGGGGGCCTCTCTGCCCGGGGTGGCGGGGGCGCGGCAGAGGCGGAAGAAACGGCGTCGTCGTCGGCCGCTGGGGGGTCGGCCCGTTCGAGCGAAGGCTCCGCCGCCGCCGCCGCCGCTGCTGCCGCTCCTGCCGCGGCAGCGTTCGCGTTCGGGAGCTGCAGCCTCAGCGCATCGCGCAGCCTGGAGAGCCCGGCGGACCCGGGGCGGGAGGGAGGCGCCGAGGGCGGAGCAGGAGCGCCTTCCTTTTCCTGCTTCTTCGCCTGCTTCGCCGCAGCTTTGGCCTCCTTCTTGTTGTTGCCCTCCGCCACCGCCGCTGCCGCGGCAACAGGCCTCGGGCCGCCGAGACCCAGCAGCATCCCGCGGGGCGTCGTCGGGCGCGAAGAGGAGGAGGAGAGCGGATTGCCGCCGCCGCCGCCGCCGCCGAGGGCCTTGGGGGGGCGAGGCTGCTGCCGCTGCTGTCTGCGCGGGGTGAGGAAGGCCGTGAAGCCGAGGCCGGAGCCGCCGGCGGGGCGCTGCCGGGGGGAGCACGAGGCGGCCGTGGCGCGCTCGGCGGCCGCGGCCGAGGGGGCCCCTCCCTGCTCCTCTCCTTCCGCCGCCCCTCCGAGGGCAGCCTCGGCCAGCACTGCCACTGCAGCAGCGGCCATCCGAGCCGCGGAAGACGCGCTCGGCAGCCTGCGCTGCGGCTTGCCGCTGGTGCTTTGAGAGACCGCCACCGCCGCCGCGACGTCCTCGGCCGTCGTCCTCGCCAGCCGCCTCATCGCGCCCTCCCGCCTCGCCAGCTGGCAGAGCAAGCTCTCTGCCTGCTCCTGCGCCGAGGCCTGCATCATTGTATGCGCGCGGTAGTGCTCTGCGGCGCGGGCCTCGGCCGAGGCGCGGGCCCTGACTTCGGCCGAGAGGTCGGCGCGGAGGCGCGCCGCCGTCGCCTCGGCCACGGCGAGGGCGCGTGACGAGGGAGAGGTTTCGCTGCCGTTGCCGCCGTACCTCTTGGCTGCAGCAGCAGCAGCGTCAGCGTCGGCAGCGGCAGCGGCGACGGCGGCGGCCCCCGACGAGGCCAGCGCCAGCGCCTCCTCCGCCGCGGCCACGGCGGCGCGCTCCCTGCCGGCCGCGAGCGCGGCGGCCCTCTCGGCCTCGGCGGCGCGCTCCCTGGCCCTGGCCGCCACGCGCCTCGACTCGGCAAGCAGTTGCTCGCTCTCTCGGAGGGCCTCCGCAGCTCCTGCGGCGGCGGCAGCAGCGGCGCTGTCGTCGTCGCCCTCGCGAGCCTGAGCGCACCCCCCGCTGAAAACCTCCGCCACGGACCGGAGCCGCTCGACCTCCGCGACCGCCGCGTCCCGCTCGGCCATCGCCCTGCCGAGCCCCGACCGCGCCGCGGCCAGCGCGACCGACCTCGGGGAGTCGGTCGTCGACGTCGACGGGCGGGGAGGGGGAGCGCGGGGCGGGGAGGAGGACGCTCGAGCTTGGGCGGCGGCGGCGGACCTCGCGGCGTCCTCGGCGGCGGCAACGAGCGCGTCCCTTTCTGAGGCGACAACTTCGTACTCCCGCTGCCAGTCCTGGCACAGCGCGTGCGCCTCGCTCAACAGCGCCGCGTGCTGCGCGCGCTCGCCGTCGCCCTCGGTGGAGATCACGAGCAGCGCGCGCTGCGCGACGGCGTGGCGGGCGGCGAAGCCGGCGAGGAGCCCCACCGAGGACGCAGCGACGGCGTCGCGGGCGGCGGCGGCGGCGCGGAGCTGCTGCGAGACGCGCTCCAGCTCGGCGAGGGCCGCGTCCCTTTCTGTGAGGGCCTCGTCGCGGGAGGCGGCGGCGGCGTCCGCGTCGGCGGCGGCCTCGAGGCGGGCCGCCTCGAGGGCAGCGATCATCCTCGTCTCCCGTTCGTCGTCTTCGTCTTCGGCGGCGTCAAAGTTTCCGGTCCCTCCTGCGGCAACGGCGGCGCGCCGCCCCGTCTCGTCGCTCCTCCTCTGCCACTGCTCCTCCTCCAGGGCCCTGCGAAGGTCCGCCACCTCGTCCGCAGCGGCGGCGCACCCGGCGCACTCCTCCACGCCCCCGCCCCGCACGAGCCCGATCTCGCCCTCGCCCGCGGCCGCGAGCGCCCCGGCCTGCGCGTCGCTCTGCTGCTGCAGCTCGCGCGCCCTCGCGGCCCACTCGTTCAGCCTCGCCACCGCGCCGGCGCTGGAGAGCAGCGCCGCGGTCATCGCGGCGGCGACGGCGTCCTCGACCTCGACGTCGGCCCTCGAGGTGCCCAGGGGGAGCGACGTGAGGAAGGCATCGACCTGCTTCTGGATGTCGGAGGGGGTCGGCACAGGGAGAGGCGGGGGAGGGAGGCGGGATTTGTTGTTGCCTCTCGCGGCTGCGGCGGCTGTCTTCTTCGAGAACTTGCGGTGGTTGTGGTTGTGGCGGTGGTGGTGCTGCTGCTGCCTCGAGGAGGACGAGGGGAAGAGGTGGGACGAGGAGAGCGGCGTCGCGCCGGCGCCGAAAGAAGTCACCGTCGCGGGCATCGGTGTCGTCGTCGCCGCGAAAGCCAAGGAATGTTTCGTCGTCGTCTCTGCCGCCCTCGTCGGCGGCTCGTTTTCCCTCCTGTTTTTTGATTTTTTGAGGGGATGTGGCGTTTTGACTCACTGCGCGTGAGCCGGAAGAGAGAGGGAGAGGGAGAGAGAGAGAGAGAGCGTGCGCGCGCGCGAGAGAGAGGGGCGCGGAAAGAAGAAGAAGAGGCCGTTCGTCTTTCGATTGGCGCGGCGGCGGCGGCGGTCGAGAGAAAGAGAGAGTAGAAACAAGAGCAGCAGCGACACTCTTTCATCTCGCGGGTAGGTGATGCTTTCGAGACTCACGTTCGCATCATGGTGGTCGCCGTCTCGCGGAGGAGTTCTTTCGCCTCGGCGCGTTTGAAAGGGCGGGAGAGCGGGTGTAACGATTGATAGAGGAAGAAAATCTTCGAAAAAATGAGAGAGGAAGAGAAAAAAACCCGCTGTCGTTTCACTTTGGACGAAGAAGAGCTTTTTTTTGCTCCTTCTTCTTCAAATTCGCTTTCCCTTCTCTTTCCTTTGCTTCTTCCTTTCTGTCTCTCTGTCTCAGTCTCAGCGCGAGGCCGTGACGGTTCACTTCTCGTCTCGGCTCGAGATAACAAGCAAGGGAGCAGTGGAGCAGGGCAGCAGCAGTAGCAGAGAAGAAGGCGCAAGAAGAAGAGGAAGAAGGAGGAAGAAGAAGAAAGCATCGCGATTCAATGTCGGCGGCAGCGCAGCCCGACGCCAGGGCCGTCAGGCTGCTCCGCGAGGTCGTGGGGTGCGAGCCCGACAACCTGCCCCCTTACAACGTGAGTGAGAGCTCGCGGTGACGCTCCTGCTGGCCCTCGCTTTGCAGGAGAAAAAAGCGCCAGGGCTCGAGTTGTCGAGGAGAGAGAAGGACCTGCATTCGGTTCGCCGACGACGTCAAACAGTCTCCGCGCCGCCCCTTTTTTTTTTCTTTTCGAAAAACAAACAGCCAGTCGACTCTCGCTCTCTCTGTCTCTCTTTCACGCGGCCTCTCTCATCTCACTCTCTCTCTCTTTCCTCTCATCACACCGACTGACTCACTTGCTCACTCTCACACAGGAGGAAGAGGTCCGCCTCGTCATCGAAGAGTGCCACGAGCACTGGGGGCTGATGCAGCAAATCTTCGAGTACGTCGGCCGCCCCGTTTTGTTTGTTTTTTCTCTTCTGCAGTTCCCGACCTCGACCTCGGCCCTCCTCTTCGCCCCCCCCCCCAAAACAACAACAACAACAACAACAACAACTCACTCCTATCTTCTTCCCACCACAACAAAAACCACTCTCCTTAAAAAACACCAAACCATAGGGGCCTTAAAGATCGGCAAAGGAAGGAGGCCCGGCGGCGCGCGAGGAGGAAGCGGAGGGCGGCGAGGGCCGCGGCCGAGGCGGCGGCAGCGGCGGTGGCGGCGGCGACAGAAGCGAGGCCCCGTTCTGACGCGGGGGGCGAAGACGACGACGAGGAGAACGCGCCGCCGCCGGCGGGCGACGGCGACGAAGCTACCGCCCAGAAAGATGCCGAGCGGAGGAAGGCCGCCGCGACGGAAGCAGCAGCAGCAGCAGCAGCAGCAGAGGAGGGCGGGTCCGACGGCGGCGACGGCGAGGACGGCGACGGCGGAGACGGCGACGACCCCTTCGCGCGCGACCCGGCCGGCGCCGCCGCCGTTCTCTGCCACCACGCCATCATCGCCAGGAACAAGCGCCTTCTCCTCACCTACCTCAGCGAGCGCGTTGAGCGGCTCAAGGCGCTCCGGTGGAGGCACGCCGTGCTCCCCGCGAGGGTGCGGCAGGGCCTCTCCTCGAGCGAGGCCGAGTTCTTCGGCGCCTACGACAGGCTCCTCTCGCGGTATTCGAGCGCCTCCCCGCCCGCCCCCGGCGCCTCCGCCAGCGGCGCCGCGGGGCTCGACCTGACGCAGGCCGACAGGCCCCCGCGGCCGCCCGGGGGCGTGATGGTCCGCTGCGTCGCGGCCGCCGGGCTCGGCGACGTCGCGTTCTCGACGGGCACCTTCCGGCTCGACCCGGGGTCCGTGCACACGCTGCCGCCCGAGGAGGCCGAGCCGCTGCTGCGGGAGGGGGCGCTGGTGGAGGTGACCAACGGGGCGAGGGAGCAGCAGGAGATGCCGGCGCTGTGACGAGGGACGGTGGTGACGAGGGCGGAGGAGAGGGGGGGGGGGGGCAGGGAGAGAGAAAGCCAGAGAGCCGGGAGGGAAAACCAGAGAGAGAGAGAGCGAGAGAACCCAGATTAAAAAACTGCAAATCAGGAACTAACGTGCCCCCAAAGAATTCTTCTGCACTGATAAATAAAATCATCATTGGAGGAAGAGAGAGCGAGAGCGGGAGAGAAAGCGAGAGCGGGAGAAAGAGAGCGAGAGTCGTCGTCGAGGGAGAGACAGCAAGAGAAAGAGAGAGGAAGTCATTTCAGAGTAATCTTTTCCTCTCCCTATTTTTCATTTGGAACTGGTCTTACACTCATGTGGGGGTATACAACGAAGAGAGTTGGTTTCGTTGTTGTTATTTGCTTGGGGGGTACGATGAAAAAAAAACCTCGGAGGAAAATTTTGAACTCTCTCTCTCTCCAACTCTACTTGGGCGGCTGGCACTGAGAAAAGTACCCCCCGGAGACCGCCACGCACTCGCCGCCACCGCAGCACTCGTGCCCGGGCCACAGGCCCCCTCCCTCGCAGTCCTCATCTGAATCGACGCGTCCCCTCCCCACGGGGCAGCCGTTGGAGCCGCCGCATTGGCCCCAGTCGGCGACGACGACGTTTCCGCTCGGGGAGAGCTTGGAGCCGGAGGACGAGCAGGATTCGTCGCGCGCGCACTGCCAGTACCATTCGTTGTCCCTCCTGCACACCGACCCGGCCTCGCAGCCTCCCGTGCCGGAGGCCGAAGAGGGGGCCCATGGGGCGTCGGCGCAGGCCGGTTTCCCGTCGCCGCCGCCGCTTTTGTCGCAGCCGTCGCCAGCCTTGCCCCCGCACTGCTTGTGGATCTTGACGAGGGCGGGGGACGAGGCGGGCTGCACCCCCGGCGGGCCCTTTGACCCGCCGCCGCCGCCAGAGGAGGAGGGAGAGGCGGAGGAGCCGCCGCCGCTGCCCGGCGCGCACTTCCACCACCACTCGTTGACCCTCTGGCACCCGCTGCCCGCGCCGCAGCAGGCGCCCGCCCAGGCGGCGTCCTCGCATGCCGCCCCGCCGCCGCCGCGGCGCCGGCCTCCCCTCCCGGCACCGCAGGACCCCCCCTTGCCTCCGCACTGGCCCCAGAGCGGGACCCTCATGGAGCAGAAGGCGGGCTGCTGCTGCGGGGAGGGGGGAGGGGGAGGGGAGGGGGTGGTGACCGGGGCGGGAGGAGGCGGCGGCGCCGTCGCCGGCGGTGCCGCTGTCGCTTCGGGGGTCGCTTCGGGCGCCGCCGTGGGGGCCGGCGTGGCCGGGGCGCCCGGGCCCGGGAGAGGCGGCAGTGGCGGGGCCTCCGTCGTCGGAACCGGAGTCACGATCGGGCCGAGACTCTGCTCCCGCGGCGGCGGCTTCTCTCCGACGAAGAACGTCAGCTCGGGGGTGCTGCAGGCGGGGAACGCAAACGTCGTCGTCGGGGCGGCGAGCCGGGCGGCGTCTCCCTTGATCCCAGGGGACAGGGCGGCGAGGGAGGCGCCCCTCTCCGGGGAGCCCCTGCCGACGACGACCACGGCTCTGGCGAAGAGGGCAGGGGCAGGGGAGGCCGGGGAGGAGTCCCTCGAAAGAGCGGTGGCGCTGGCGACGTCGGCGTCGGTCGGCGAGGCGTAAAACCGCGCCTCGGGCACCGTCGACGCGTACCCCACGCCGGCCACGACCGGCCTCAGCCAGTGCGGGGTCGTCATCGTCGTCGCCGTCGCCGTCGCGGGAGCCGAGGAGGCCTCGGAAGCGAGCGGGGAGGGCCCCGCGGCGGAGAGCGGCAGCGCGCCGGCGACGGGCCCCATCCACGACCGCGCGCCGCGGACGGCGACGACCGAGGTCACGCCCGCGCGGAGCCTCACCTCGGTGTCCGCCGTCGGCGCGGGGGTGCCCCCCGGCTCGGAGGAGGAGGAGGAGGAGGAGGCGGCGGCCACCTCGCAGACGCAGGCGGCCGGGGGCGGGGGGCACGCCCCGGGGGCCCCCGCGGGCGCGTCCCGCGGCGGCGGCCTGCCGGCGGCGAGCGCGCCCGCGGGCTCCACGGCCGCCGCCGACAGCGTGGGCACGAGCTCGACGCGCAGCGTGGGGCACGCGGGCTCTCCCGTGGCGACGTCGACGATGGTCCCCGGGGCCGCGGGCGACGGGGCGCCGGGGGCGGGGACCCGGGGGACGGGGGTCGAGACCAGGGCGCAGGCCGGCGGGGGCGGCAGAGGCAGCGAGGAGAGGAGGCCGGCGAGGGGCGCGGTGCCGTTGCTGGCGGCGATCGGGTTTTGGCCCATGGCGCAGAGCGGCGCCCAGTCCGGGAAGAGCGAGGCCAGCGAGGCCCCCCGGGGCGGCGCCCAGAGCGTCGCCCCCGGTGCCAGCCCCGTGGCGGTGATTTGAGGGGCCGCCGCCGCCGTCGCGACGGGGGAGGAGCTCGAGCCCTCTCCGAGCGCCGCCAGCGGTGTCCCGTCGGCCGAGTGCGCCCGGGGAGTCTTGGCGAGCTCGTCCGCGGCGCTGAGCAGCGCCTCGGCGGCCTCCATCTCGGCGCTGTCCTCGTCTCGCTCCGAGTTGAGAGCCGTCTCGACCGCGTGGGCCATGGCCGCCTGGGCGCGGGAGCCGAAGACGAGGAGGAGGTGGAGCTCGTCCTCTTGCGGGACGACTGGAGTTGAAAAGTTTTTTGAGTTTTTTTTTTTCCGGAGAAGGGGAGTGCAATGTCAGCTCGCGAGCCCGACGTTGAAAAGCGCGAAGAAGAGAAGTTGAAAAAGAGCTTGCTCGACTTTCTCTCTCTCCCCCTCCGTTTCGACGCCCTCTCGCTCGAAGCGCCTTTCCCGTGGCCCCAATCGAGCCAAAGTCTCATCTTGTCTCGTCCTTGCCAAAAAAAGGCGAGCTCGAGCCTCGAATCCGCGGCCAAAAATCCAACCGAAATCGTAAAAAAAGAACCAAAAATCGCACCAAAGTAGGCGGACGTCGTTGCGGGCGCGTCGGCCGGGCGCGGGGCCGAGGGCTGCCAGCCCAGGACGCACCCTGCGTCGCCTCCCACGCACGAGGCGCGACAGACGGGAGATCCCGATGAAGTGATGACCTCGTCGATCTGCGAATCGAGTCGAGAGTGAGCGTGAGAGAAGAGGGGGACGGTTCATGGTTAGGGTGGGGGGGAAGCAGATTTTCAAATTCTCGCTCGGGGGGCGGCCCAGACGAATTCTTCGTCGCCTTTACCCTGGTCGAATTGGACAACGTTTCCTCATGCAGCAACTCCGGAGCAAAGGAGACGCGTTCTCCCTGCGTTAGAGCGCAAGAAACGGCGAGTTCAAGGGCCCGAAGGCGGAAAAGCGAAGGGAGCGAACGAGGTCGGATTTCGTTTCTTCCGCGTCGACAGACCAGAGCCCGCCAAATGGCTTCCCGTCGTCTCGTCCGCCTTGCACGCTCTATTCAAGGCCCGACTTTCGTCGAGGTAGTGTAGGAAAAGGTAGTTCATGCCGCTCCACGCAAAGAAAAAGCACCGAACTTACCTGCAAGACGGCTGTGCGCGCCGCCAAGCTCGAAGGGACAACACAGCAGAGGCAGAGCACCGCGACGAGCAGCGCTGCGAGCGCCGAGGAGGAGAATCGCATCATCGTTGTCCTCTCTCTCTCTCTCTCTTTATTTCGGAAGGGCTTCTGCCGCTACCAGGAGGAGGCTCAATGAGCGGCTCTGCGCAGAACAGGAGAAGGTTATTCCAGTGACGCGAGAGCGGTCGTGGAAAAGGGCCGCAATTCCAAGGGAGCGAGGGAGAGAGAAAGGTGTGAAAGAAGATGATCGTCGAGCGAGGGAGCCAGGGAGCGACGAGCTCGCCCGTCGCTTCGCCTTCTCTCACTCTTCCTCTTGTTTTTCTTCTCCTTCTCTCTCTCCTCTCTCTGCCGTTATGCCCGCCTTCACCCCTCCTCCTGCTCCTCCTCCTCCTCCTCCTCCTCGCAGAGGCAGGCGCGAGCCGCGTTGTGAGCTCTGGATTCTTCTCATTCTCCTTCCTCTCGTCCTCAAGGAGCTACCTGTGCCGGAAACGGTAACGCTCACACCTCCCTCCTTTCAAAAGCAAAAACGAAAAACGAAAAAAAAAAAAAAACGTTCCCAGACTCGCGCTTCTCGCAGCAGGAGCTCCGCCACTGGGAGGGCCGCGCCACGCGCGCGCAGGCAGCAGCGATCCTGCTAGCCGTGGGAATGGCTTTGATTCCTCTGGGGGTGGCGTGCCTGTTCGCGTCGGCGTCGGTGAGGAAAGAGGAAAGGGAAAAGGAGGAAGAAGAAGTTTCCCCCCTTTTTCCGGTTTTCTTTCTTTCTCTCTTTCTCGCGTGCGTCTTGCCAGCCAAGGAAGAAAAAAGAAATCGCCTCCAAACAACCTCACCTCCGTCTCTCTTTCTCCCCCTCCCCTCCCCTCCCCTCGCTTTATGGAAAAGGTCGTCGAGGTCCGAGCCCGCTACGACGACGCCTGCTCCCCAGGTTCCACCCCTTCGGAAAAGGAAGCGGCCCTACTGGCAGCTGCGGCCCCGCCGCCGCAGCAGTCGGCCGGCGACGCCGACGGCGGCCTCCGCTGCACGCTCTCGCTGCCGCCGCTGCCGCGGGAGGCGAAGGGCCCCATCTACCTCGCATACGAGCTGACAGCGTTCCACCAGAACCACCGGAGGTACGTGAGGTCGAGGTCGGAGGCGCAGCTGAGGGGAGACGATGCGTTCCCTTCTGGGGGCGGAAAGAAGAAGTCTTCGGCGGCGGCGACGACCTCGACCTGCGCTCCGCGGGAAATGGCACCAGAAGCAGGAGCAGGAGCAGGAGCAGGAGGAGAATCGGCGTCGGGCGTTATGGTGCCGTGCGGCCTCGTCGCGTGGTCAAACTTCAACGACACGTTCTCCCTCGAGGCCGTTGTCGCCGTCTCCTCCGCGACGGGGAACGCGACCACCTCCACCACCACCACGCCTCTCCAGCTCGACGCGGCCCCGCTGCGCTCGCCGGCCGACCTCCGCGGCCGCTTCTCTTCGCGCGTCTTCCCCTCCGCCTCCTCTTTCGACAGCGACCCCGCCACGAGGGGAGGGGGGGCTCTGTCGGCGAACACGTCGCTCGCCGACGCGGCCGCCCTGCAGGTGTGGATGCGCCCCGCGGCCCTCCCGAGCTTCAGGAAGCCTGCGGGGGTCGTCACCGCCGCCGCCGCCGTCGGAGAGGAGGTCGGAGCCGGCGAGGAGGGAGCCTGGAGGCCCCTCTCCTCCCTCCCGGCCGGGGCCGTCGTCCGGGTCACCGTCGCCAACCGTTTCAACTCGTACCGGTACGGAGGGACCAAGAGCGTGGTCCTGACGAACGCGTCGTGGCTCGGGGGCAGGAACCCGTTCCTGGGGTGGGCCGGCGTCGGCGTCGGCGGGGTTTGCGTCGCGGCGGCGGCGGCGCTGACTTTGGTCGCTGTTGCTGAGGCGAAGAAGACGAAGGAGGAAAAGTAGGGAGCGGCATGTTCCTTCTTCACCTCTCTCTTTTCCGTCCTTTCACTTTTTGATCTAACACTTCAGTGGGAAGGGGCGGGAGGGGAGAAATCTGTTTCTAAAATCAAAATCGTCGACAAAAACAACTGTAAAAGGAAACTCAAGGGAAAAAAAAGACGAACAGAAGCTGGAGAAAAAAGAAAATCGAAAGAATTCTGGTTTTTGTCTCTCTTTTCTCTCCCCCCCCCCCCCCTCTCTCCCCCTTCTCTCTCTTTTTGTCGCCTCTCATCACGCCCCGGGCTGCGGCCTCGCCTGCACGATCCAGATCTTCCCGTCCTCTTCCAGCCCCGCCGGCAGGCACCCCTCGACGTCCTGAGGCCCGCCGAACGAGCTCTCCAGCGCCAGGCCCGCGGCGAGCAGCTTCCGGGCGAGGCGCCCGCGCGCGACCGCGTCGAGCGAGAGCGGCTGCCGCGAGTAGTCGACGCACCTCCACGAAAGAGAGGAAGGGGGCGAGGACGAGGGGGCGTCCGAGCTGCTCGGGCCGCCGCTTGAGCCGCCGCTCGGCAGCAGCGCGCGGGAGAGGTTGGCGAAGGACGAGATGTCGACGGAGCCGGTGGCCCTGTCGACGGAGAGCCTCCAGGGGGAGCCCGACTCCGCGCTGGCGAGCGCCTCGCCGGCGCCGACCGCGACCTCCGCGGCGAGGAGCTGCCTCTTCTCCTTCCCGCCTCCTCCCTCCCCGCCTCCGCCGGGGGCCCTGGTGTGGAGCACGAAGCTCAGCGCCGCGGGTGCCATCTCCTGCACGATCACGGCCATCGCTGCGAAGTCCCTCGAGGGGGCGAGCCGCGCCCCGCGGCGCGCGAGCACCGCGCGGCGGCTGAAGAGCGAGGCCCAGACCCGGGCGACGGCGCCGCCGAGCGCCTCCGCGTCCCGGGCGTCCACCCCCAGCACCGAGTCGTAGAGGCCCGCGGCCGAGGCGCCGGCCAGGTCCTCCGCGGCCGCGGAGGAGCGCACGGCCAGGAGGAGACGCGTGGGAGGAGGAGCAGCGTCTTTGCTGCCGCCGCGGGGGGCGAGGAGGGAGGCCCCGACGGCGGCCGAGAGCGCGGCGGCCCGCGGGCGCAGCGACGCCACGAGCTCCCTCGCCGCCGCCGCGGCCCCGTCAAGCTCCGCCCCGTCCGCGGCGGCGTCGAGCGCGGACAGAGCCGCGTCGAACTCCTTGTCTTTCCCGGCGTCCTCGGCGGCGGCGCGCAGGGCCGCGTAAGGGAGGACGAACCCGGCGGCGGCGGCAAACGCGGCGCGCGGCGCGGCCGAGGCGCGGAGGAGCGCGCCGCAAGCCGCGGCCTTGGCGCCGCAGGTGTGGACTTTCGCTGCCGAGAGGTCGAGCGGGTCGGGCTCTGCCGAGGAGGTGTCCGGAGGGGCGGCGAAGGACGCGGAGGAAGAGGAAGAGGAAGAAGAGGAGGAAGAAGAGGAGAGAGAGGACGACGCCGCCGCCTCTGCCGCAGCCTCCAGGAGCTCGTCGTCGCTCCAGTCCCCTCCGGCCTCCTCCGCCGCCAAGAGCGCGCCGGCGGCAGCGTCGGAGGACGGCGGCAGCACCTTGAGCCTGACCCCGTCGGCGGTCACGTGCAGCCTGACCCTCTTCCCGATCAGCGGGCCGACCTCCGAGGCCACGAGCCCGGCGTCGGCGCACGCCGCAAAGGGCAGCCGCTCCTGCCTCGCGCGCACGCCGAGGTGCGACAGGTGGGGCAGGTCCGCCGCGACGAGCACGCCCGCGACGCTCGAGCCGCCGGGCCCGGCGGCGGCGCCAACCTCCTCGTCGCCCGAGGCGCGCTGGGCGAGCACGATGAACTTCGGCCCCCTCTTCTCCTTTCCGCTCCTCTCCAGCCTCTCGGCGATCAGCGCGGGGGCGTCGCCGAGCCACTCGACGGAGAGCACCTCGCCGGCGGCCTTCCCGGCCACGATCGCGTCCCAGGGCGGCGACCCGGCGGCGCGCCTGGCCGCGGCGGCGGTGACCTGCGCGAGCCTCGCGAGCTGGAAGGCGACGTTCGCCCGCACCTCGGACTCTGCCAGCCCCTTGGTCCGGTGGCTCAGGCCCAGCGCGGCCCCCATGGCGTCGGCGCGCGGGGTGAGGCTCGAGGAGATCGCGTCGGAGACGCCGCCAGCGAGGCGCAGGGCGCGCTCGGCGGTGGCCTTGAGGCGCAGCGAGGCCTCGCGGGCAGGGAGAGGCGCGGGCGCGCCCCCGGGGCCCCCGCCGCCGCGGCCGCCCGCGCCCGCGCCCCCGCCCCCTCGCTGCTGCCGCGCCCCCTCGGCGCCGGCCGCGGCCCTCCACGCCACCAGCTCGCCCTCCACCGCCATGCACTCGGCCTCGTCCGCCCAGCCCGACAGGCCCACGTTCCGCACGGCCAGCAGCAGCGCGCCCAGCGGCAGCGACCACCCCGTCGCGATCGGCAGCTCGGCCAGGCCCGCGCTGCCGTCGCGGCGCTCGATGGCCGCCGCGCACCGCGACAGCAGGACGAAGGCGTAGTCCTCCAGCCTCGCGTCGGCCACGCGCCAGCGCTGGCGCATCGCCAGCGACGAGTCCGGCGCGTCGGTCCTCAGGCCCGAGCTCAGCCCCGAGGCCAGCAGTGCCCTGGCGGAGGTCGCGGCGTGCAGGGCGTCGACGAGGACGTTGAGGTGCGCGGTCGCCTCGGCGTCGACGAGCGACGGCGGCGGCGAGGAGCCCGGGGCGCCCTCGGAGAGCGGGGGCAGGTCGTCCGCGGCGCGCTTGCAGCCCAGGACGCGGTCGACCACCTGCTCCGCCCCGGCGTCCAGCGAGGGGCCTAGGCCCCGCAGCATGTCCTCGAGCTCCGAGGCGTTGAAGAACTCGCGCAGCTCGCGGGCGAAGAGCTCGAACTCCGCGAGGAAAGCGTCGGGGTAGGCGCCCCGGCCCGCGGCCCTCAGCCTGGCCAGCAGCGACTCGGTGGCCACGAGGTCCTCGGGCCCGGCGTTGCGGTGGAGCTTGTTCTGGATCGTGTGCTTGATCTCCTGCTTCAGCTCCTGCGGGATGTCGTTGCGGTGGGCCAGGTCGCGCACGCGCGTCAGCGGCGTCGCCGCCGTGAACTCGTCGGCGAACGACGGCAGGCGCGCGTGCAGCCTCCGCGAGAGCGCGGCGGCCTCCCTGGGCCGCCCCGCGGCCCGGTCGCCGATGCCCCACTCCAGCGCGCGGAACACCACCCTCGACGCCGCCGCGTGCCTCGAGGGCCTCGCGTGCCCGCCGGCCTCGGCGCAGGGCAGCGCGCCCGAGTTGACCAGGGAGAGGTACACCGTCGCGGCGGCGACGGCGTCGAGCCCGGGGCCCTTCCCCTTCGGCAGCGAGCTCGGGCTCAGCACCGCCTTCGTCAGCTCGAGCTTGGCGAGGAAGCTGGCGGCGCGCTCGTCGCCCTCGACGAGCGCGCGAGAGCAGGGGCCGCCCGCGGCGTCGTCGTCGATGGCGTCGGAGTCCCACCGGATGCCGTCGCCGCGGCCGCTCGAGTGCTCGTTCGAGCGCATGAAGCGCGGCGCGGCGCCGACCCACCCGGCGCCGCCCGGGGCCAGAGCTCCCGCCCCCGCCCCCGCCGCCGCCGCCGAGGGGGGAGGCGAGGGTGGAGCCGACGACGCAGCGCTTACGTCGCCTCCCTGTCCTCCCCCTCGTCCTCCTCGCATGCCCAGAGGGGAGGGGGCGGAGGCCGCGGCCTCCCTGGCCTCTGCCGCTTCGCGCTTTGACTTTGACGCAGACGACGCCGACGACGCCGAGGGCTCTTTCGCTCCGGTCTCGCCCCACCGAGCAGCAGCGACTCCCGAGGCACTCAGCACGCGGTTGCCCCCCTCCTCCCACTCCACGACCTCCCCCCCGCGGGCGACGACGTACTTGAACTCCTCGCCTCCCTCGCTCGTCGGGAGCTCGCCGGTCCAGATGTCGCCCTCCGACCATTCCAGGGCGCCCCGCGACTCGGCGGGTTTCCAGTTCCCGAGGGCCGGACCGGAGCCCACGGCGAGGACGGACTCACCGAAGCGGACTTTCTTGTGGACGGAGAGCCTGACGGAAATCGAGGAGGTGGTGCTCTGTTTTTGTCGTTGGAAGTTTGTTTTTGGTCGGAAAGACGCCGAGAGGGCGAGAGGCGAGTGAGCGAGCGAGGGCGAGCGAGGGCGGCAAATGGAAAACGAATCGACGCAACATCATCGTCGTCACACGCTCTCCGCGCGAAAGCTTCAAAATAAACGCCCAAAGAACGCACAGCTTCTTGAGATGCTGAAGCAGTCACAGGACGAGAAGGAACAGCATCAGAAGCGGAGTGCCCGCAGAGGCGGCGGACAGGAGCGAGGGCGGCGGAAGATCGACGGAGTTGATGGCTCGCAATCGCAGCGCCGGCGATCGACGTCGTTGACGCCGAAGAACTGGAGCCCTTGCCGGCGCGAGCGGGCCTCGAGGGCACGCTCTGCCGTAGCAGGGATCCTCCAGCGGCGGCAGAGGCAGCCACAGCAGCAGCTTGCATCGCGAGAGAGAGAAGGAGAGAAAGAAAGAAAGAAAGCAGAAAAAAATGAAAGAAAGCGATTGGTCTACAGATAAAAAATATGAAAAGTTCCCCCTTCTACCCCCTTCGGCTCCGCTCCAGCTCCCGCCGCAGCTCCGACGCCTCGGCCAGCGCCGCGTCGCGCGCAGCCACGGCCCTCGCCGCGTCCGCCGCGGCCTCGGCCACCAGGTCGGCCGCGCGGTCCTCGACCGCCTCGACCAGCATCGCGGCCTGCGCCCGCGCCTCGGCAGCGCGGCGGTTGGCCGCGGCGAGCGAGGCCGCCGCGGCCGCGGTCGGTGCGGCCGCGGTGTCGGGAGAGAGGGCCCCGCTCGCGGGAGGGAGGACAGCGTCGGGATCTGTGGCGTCCGAGTCCGAGGAGCCCCGCGAACTCCCGCCCTCGGCATCCTCGAGTCCCGAGAGAACGGCGACCAGCGCCTGCCGCGCGCCCTCGGCCCTCGCGTCGGCCTGCTGCGCCCGCGCCTCGGCGGCCCTCGACCGCTCGTAGCTGCCCTGCGCGTCCGCGCGCGCGCTGGCCGCCTCGAGCTCGGCCACGGAGGCGCGCTCCAGGGCTGCGCCCCTCTCCGAATCGGCGGTGTCGGCGCGCTCGGCGGCCGCCGCCGCCGTCGCTCGGGCGGCGAGCGCGGCGGCGTTGGCAGAGGCGGCTCCCTCCCTTGCCTCGTCCTTCTCCGACGCCTCCCTCGCTGCGGACGCCTCCGCCTCGTGGGCTCGAGCGCGAGCCTCGTCCCTTTCTCTCTCTGCCAGCTTCGCGCGCCGCTCTGCGGCCTCGGCGGCCGTCTTGGCCGACGAAGCCAGGGCCTCGAGCCGCTCGCGCCCGTCCCCCTCGACCCTGGCGGCGGCGATGAGCTTCGTCACCTCCGCCAGCGCGGCGTCGTGCCGCTTTTGGAGTCTTGCGGCGTCCGCCTGCTGCGCTGCGAGCTGCGACTGTAGGTCCTCGGCGCGGGTCAGGGCCTGCCGGATCTTGAACGACGCAATCTCCGCATCCCCCGTCGCCGCCTCGGCGCGCTCCAGCGCCGCGTCCCTCTCGGCCTCTGCCGCCGCTGCCCGCTGCTCCGCTGCTCGCGCCTGCGAGAGAGCGTTCGAGGCCTCTTGCTGCGCTTGCTTCGAAGCGGCCTCTCCGGCCTGCGCGCGCTCGAGCGCGGCGGCGGCCTCGGCTCCTGCTTCGCCGGCCCTCGCGGCCGAGGCGCTCGCCGCCGCTGTCGCCGCCGCCGCTTCGCCCCGGGCTCGCTCGCGCTCCACGCGGGAGGCGCGGAGCTTTTCCTCCGATTCCGCCGCGGAGAGTTTTGCTGCCTCCGTGGCTTCGGCCAATTCCGATTCCAGAACAGAGTCTCGGGCCTCGGCTTCGGTGGCAGCGGCGTCGCTCTTGGTCGCGGCCTCCGACGCTGCCGCGGCGGCGGCTCGAGCTTGCGATGCCTCGTCGGAAGCGGCAGAGGCCCTTCTCTGAGCTTCTTCCTCCGCCAGCTTCGAATCGCTCGCAGCCTTGGCAGCTTCGTCGGCTCTTCGGAGGGCGTCGGAGGCAGTCTTCGCCACGGACGAAGACGCGGCCTTGGCCTCCGCCGCGGCGAGGGATTCGACCTTGGCGGCTTTGTCCGCCGCCGCGGCCCTTTGCTCCGCCGCCGCAGCCTTGCTCTCCACCGCCGCGGCCCTTTGCTCGGCCTCTTCGACCTTTTTGGAGAAGTAGAGAGCCGTCCCGGCGGCGACAGCGGCCCCCGTGGCACTCACGGCGGCGACGGCGGGGTTTGTCGTTGTTTTCGATGTTGCTGCTGAAGTGGAAGCTGGAAGAGAAGAAGAGGATGACGAGGTTGACGGAGTCGCTGCCGCAAACGGCGCTGCTCGATCTTTCGTCGACGCGACGACTGTTTTCGTGGGCGCATTCGCACCCGCCGTGGCCTCACGAGACGATTGCGAGGCCAAAGTGGATGCCATCAAGCCCGTCCCTGCCGGCGGCTCGGCGGCGCTGGCCTTTCCGGCGAGGGCGAGAGCGCCGAAAGCGAGCAGCAGCGAGCGCCGATTTGGTGTTGAGGCTACTAGCTCTTCGATCGGAAGATCGCCGTCGTCGGTCCCTTTTGCCAAAGGAGCCCTCGCCTTGGCGACGGCAGCCGAGGCGCGACGCTCGCCCGTCGACACGGGCGCATTGCTGCGTCTAGTTGCAGGAGCGCGATTGGCGATCCGCATTTTTGATGGGAGAGGGAGAGAGAGAGAGAGAAACGTGGAGGAAGGCGAGGAGATTGGATAAAGAAAAGTGTTGTTTTTCGTTCTTTCAGTTTTTTCTCTCTCCTCCTCCAAGCTCGATGTCTCCTCCTCCTCCAGTTTCTCCTCCCCCTCCACCTCCTGCATCCTGCTGCCCCTCCTCCCCCTCTCTTTTCCTCCCCTTCCTCTGGAAGACGGGCTCGCCGACGCCGCAGCAGTGCCACAGGACAAGCCTCAGCGGCAGGCACAGAAGCGCGACGACGAGCAGCAGAGCCAGGGCGGGAACCAGAAGGATGACAGAGAGCACGGCGAGGACGACGCCGCCTCCTGGGCAGGAGAGCACGCGGAGGAGCCACCGCGGGGGCCGCAGCGTCTCGGCCTCCCAGTCCGCGAAGGACTTGCCTGCTTCCCCGGACGAGCCGTCGTTCCTCGACTCCGAGTCCTGGACGTAGAGGTCGAAGAGCCTCCTCTTGACGGGGTCGCTCAGGACGTCGACGGCAGCGTTGAGCGCCGCCGAGGCGTCCGCGGCGCGCGGGTTGTTGGCGTTCTTGTCTGGGTGCACGAGCCTGCTGAGTGCGCGGTGCTGCCTCTTGATGTCATCGGGCGTCGGCTGTTTTTTCATTTTGGAGAAGAGGCGGGAGAGAAGAGAGGGAAGAGGGGGGGGGAGTTTATCCTTTCTTTCTTTCGTTGTTTCTGATTTTGCTTTTCTTCCTGGTTAAATAAAAAAACAAATACCTTGGCGCGGCGATCGAGCTTCAGGACGGCGTAGGCGTTGTGCTGCACCCTGAGGATGCGGTCTACTTCATCGAGGGGCGCCGAAGAGGCGGGGGCGGAGGCGGAGGCGATGGCGGAGGTGGAAGGGGCAGCGGCGGCAGCGGCAGGAGGAGGAAGAGGGGTCGCCGAAGACGATGGTGCTTCTTCTTCTTCCGCTGCTGCCGCAGTCACGTCGCCGCTTCGCGCCTCTTTTCTTTCAGCTTTCGTCTCCGACGACAGCGCCATCTCAGCAGCGAATTCCGCAGCCCTGAACAGAAGCGAGAGAGGAGAGACAAGGGGACTTTGTGAAAAGAGAGGGGGGAAGAGAGAGAGAAGAGAGAAGAGAGAGATGCAACCTCGATCGAGATGCCAAGTCTAGTTTCTCTGTTTTTTTTCTCCCTTCTGCATTTTTCTTTTTTTCTGTAGCTCTCTCTCTCTCTTCTTCTTGTTCTGCTACCCGTGCCTCGCCCTCCTCGCCGGCGGCGGACCCATCGAGCCCCCGCCGCCAGCGCCGCCGCCTCCTCCCGCAGCGGCAGCGGGATCTCCTCCTCCTTCTTCTCCATCAGGCCCGATTCCGATCCCGATCCCGACGCCGGCGCCGACGCCGCTCGCGGCCTTCCTCGCCGCGACCTCCTCGGCGAGCTTGCGCAGCCGCTTCTCCTTGCGGTTCTTCGAGGGGTCGATGCCGTGGAACGCGTGGCAGAGGCGGCGGAAGCGCTCCTTGGGCGTCAGGATGCGGCCGAACTCGTCGCGCTCGGTGAGGGCGGCCTCGACGGAGGACTCGAGCCTGGCGGCGTCCGCCCCGCAGCCGGCGCAGGGCCGGGCGCCCGCGGCCGCCGCCGAGGGAGGGCCCCCGCCGCCGCCGCCCGCCCGGCTCCTGTAGACGTCGGCCAGCGCCGCGACGCGCCCGGCCCGCGTGTCCGTCGATCGCCCCGACCACTCGAGCGCGGCGGCCCCCGAGGCCCCCACGCCGGCCCCGCCGAGCTCGCCGCGGTCCCTCAGGGAGGCCAGGACGGCCCCGACGCCGACGCCGACGCCGCGGTCGCCGGCCGTCGCCGGGAGCGCCGTGGCCGCGGCCGTCGTCGCCTCGGGCCTCTCGCTCTTGGCCGCCGCCATCTCCTGGTCGTCGTCGTCGTCGGAAGCGCCAGCATTCGAGGCTTCGACCCAGCCGCCGCCGGCCGCGGCGGCCTCGGCCTTGACAGCCGCGGCGAGCTCCCTCGCGGCCGCGGCGACGGCGTCCGTTTTGGCAGCAGCAGCGGCTTGCTCTCCGTTTTCCTCGTCCTCTTCCTGCTTCTGGACGGCGGCCGCCTCGTCTCCTCCGTTGTTGGGCCTCAGCGCGATCGCGCGGGCAAACTCGGAGGCCTCGGTGAACTCGAGCAGGCCTCCTTCTTCGCCGTCGGTTGCGGCTCCTCCTCCTCCTCCTCCTCCTCCGCCGCCGCGGGTGTCGCCGTCGCCCTCGGCGCGCTCGGCCGCGGCCCTCCTCGCCGCCGCCGCCGCCGCGACGGCGGCCTCGGACGACGAGGCCCCCCCCGGCCCGCTCCCCCCCTGCTCTCCCTCCGCCGCCGCCTGCCTCGCCGCGGCGGCGCGCCTCGCCCTCGCCAGGGACTCGTAGAGCTCGGCGTCCTCCTCGCCGTCTTCTTCTCCTTCTTCTTCTTCTGCTTCTTCTTCTCCTCCTTCCTCCTCGTCGTCGAGGTCGGCCGCGCCCGCTCCGCCGGCGGCGCTGCCGAGCTCCGTCGCCGCCCCTCCTCCTCTCGAGGCGGCTGCTTCCTCCTCGGCCTCCCTCTTCAGCGCCGCGGTCCTCTCGGCGGCCTTGCCCCGCGCCCTCTCGAACCTCGAGGCGCGCTCAGCGGCGTCGGCAGCGAGGGCCTCGGCTGGCGCGGAGGCCCCGCCGACGCCGCGGCGGCGGGAGCCGTGGTCGTCGCCCGCCGCGGCGGTGGCCTCGAGCACGGACAGCAGGTCCCCTCCTCCGTCACCGTCTTCTTCTTCGCCGAGAAGGGCGACCTCTTTCCTCTCCCGCAGCTTCTTCTTCTTCCTCTTCTTCTTCTCCTCCTTCTCGCCGCGCTTCTTCTTGGAGAAGGTGCCCGCAGCAGCGAGGTCGGCAGCGGCGGCGGCCTCGGCGGCGGAGTAAAAGTCCCCGGCCGTCGAGGGCAGAGGGTCGCCGTCGTCGTCGATCACTGAGGAGGCGGCGGCGCCGCCGCCGCCGCTCGCCGTCGGAGGGGGCCGCCCCGCCGCTCCGCCGCCGCCGCCGAGCCTGCGCGCCTCGGCCCTGGCCTGCTCGGCCTCGACGTCCACGCCGGCAGCCTTGGCGGCGGCCAGCGCCAGCCTCCTCCGGATCGCCGCCTGCTCCCCGTCGCCGTCGTCGCCGCCCGCGACGACCCGGCCGCTCGAGGCGTCGATCGTCATCCCCGCCGCCCTGGCCGCCTCCAGCGCGTCCCCCTCGCCGTCGTACTTGGACAGCAGCCTCTTGCTGCCGCGGGCGACGCCATCCTCCTCCCAGAGGGGGGCGGCGAGCGGGTTCTCGGCGGCAAACTTGGCCGCGGCCCCTCTCTTGGCCTCGGCGCGCGTGGCCTCCTCGAGCTCGCCGTCGCCGTCGTCGCCGTCCTCGTTCAGCTCCCCGCGCTCGTTCAGGATGGAAGCGTCGGCGAGGGTGAGCACCACCGTCTCCCCGGCCGCGAGCTCGTCCGCGGTGTGCCGCACCTTCAGGGAAGCGGACGCGGCGGCGGTTTTCTTTTTGCCCCTGTGTCCAAAGACCATCCCCTCGTCGGCGTCGCCGTCCTCGTCCTCTTCGTCGCCGCCGCCGTCGTCAGCAGCAGCCTCCTCCTTCTCCTTCTCCGCCTGCTCTTTCTCCCGCCTCTTCAGCTCCTCCTGCGCGGCCTTCTGCCTGCGCACCCACGCCGCGGCGTCGTCGACGTCCTCCTCCGCCGCGGCCAGCTTCGGCGCCGCGTCCAGCACCGCCTGCGCCCTCCGGCGCTCCTTCGCCGTCGCGACGCGCCTGGCGAGCTCGGCCCCGGCCTGGGCCTCTTGCACCTTTTTCTTCTCCTCCAGGACCCCCTGCGCGCGCTGGTCTGACTGCGTGGGCGGCGCCGGCCCGGAGCGCAAGGGTGCGAGGCCCAGCTTGAGCCGCAGCGCGTTGGTCTCGGCGACCGACAGGGAGAGCTCGGTCGTCGTCGTCGCGGAGGCGTCGTTGTCGCCGCCGTTGCCCGCTCTGTCGCCTCCTCCTCCGTCTCGAGCTGATGGTGGCCCGCCGCCTCCTGCTCCTCTGCGAGGCGGCATGCTTGTAGGAAAGAGGAGAGAGGAAGGAGACGGAAAAGGAAGAGAGAGAGAGAGCAATCTACAGCAGCAGCGTCGTCAATCCGAATGCCTCTGTTCTTATTCTCTTCTCTACGGCTCCGCTGTCTCGCCGGGATTCGCCCGCTAGCTCAAGGCGGCTTCGAGAGAGAGGGGGGATGACGAAGCGTGCTGCTAGAAGCGAATGAGAGAGCGGCAGCGACAGCAGCAGCAGCAGCAGCAGCAGCGAGAGACTGGCCGCGGAAGAGAAACGAGAAAATGTGATGGCCGTTGACGACGGCGCCGAGAGGGACCGACCGATTTGTTGCTCCCTCGCCTTTCACTCTCTTCCTCTTTGTTGCTCCTCTTTCGCTCTCGCTCGAGAGACAGAGAGCGAGTCCTTTTTCCCCTTCTAGTTGCTGGCCTCCTGCGACTCACGGGTCAAGGCACTGCTCCTGATCTCGCGCTCTCGTCAGCAGCAGCAGCAGCAGCAGCGCTCTCCTCTCTGAGCGGGAGGGAAACAAGTCGATTCGTGCAGTCGCCTTTTCATCGAGTATTCTTCTCGCTCCTTCCTCGATGGCTCCCAAGGCCTCGCGCTCCAAGCGCGACAACGACGAGGTTCTGACGCGCGTGGCAATCGTGTCCGCTGACAGGTGCGTTGAGAAGATCTCAAGAGAGGAGAGAGAGAGGAGAGAAAGTCCTTTCGCTGCAGTCACCGCCGCGTCGCCCCCCCCCGCTCCCTCTCTCTCTCGAACAACTCCATCCCCACACAGGTGCAAGCCAAAAAAGTGCCGCCAGGAGTGCAAGAAGAGCTGCCCCGTCGTGAAAGTCGGTGAGTAGCTCACTTATCAGAGAGAGAGAGAGAGAGAGAGAGAGAAAGAGAGAGAGAAGGAGAGAGACTCGTTTCCTCGCCGTTCCTTTTCTCACCCTCGACCCCCTGGGCGGCGGCGCCCCCGGGAGGGGCCCCCGGGGACAGAGAAGCGGGCTAGGCGGCAGCGA
>Ga0315284_10003307_pt1 | contig 22851 bp, 17 predicted proteins | sample YL17G09_16_MG_FD_203696 | JGI IMG/M metagenome (GOLD analysis project Ga0315284, IMG submission 203696) | Sediment microbial communities from Yellowstone Lake, YNP, Wyoming, USA - YL17G09_16 | ecosystem: Environmental > Aquatic > Freshwater > Lake > Sediment | place: USA: Wyoming | collected... | reverse complement strand
ATCTAAAAATATATTTTAATGGACTTATGGAATTTAGGACACCAATTGATGATAGGTTTCTAATTCGGAATATACATGAAAATATTTTATCTCCTTTAGCATTAATTGAATACACAGTGACATTTTTACGATTATATAGAAAAATTACTGATAACACCTTTGGAAGATCTAATTATGAAGCAAAAGTGATCTTACAAAATATACATGGATTTATACTTCGTCCTGGTAAATCTGGACCATACGAGTTCGAATTTGGTGATGATAACTCCTTCACGAAAAAAACTCTTTTAACAAAAAAAATTGATTTACCCAACGATTTTGAGCCAGACTTTTATGCCTATAAATTATTAGGTTATGTATACTCAGAATTTAGAATTGAAGTTGAAATACCATATTACAATGAGAATGAAAATATCTTTAAATTTGATTAATCTGACCGTCATTCTCGAAGAATAAACACTCACCCCCTTATCCCCCTCTCCGCTGCGTCAGAGCGCAAGCGCGACTAGCGTGAAAGAGGAGGAGCCAAGGTGGTGAGTGTACTAACATCGAAGATAATCCAGATGTTTATGAATAATCCGGATTAAAAGGGCGGTGAAAAAGTATTTTTTTAAAAACGCGTCCGATAATGAAATATGGTGTCTATTTTTCACCAGGCTTTTCAGGGAAGGTGCTATTTCTGCGATGACGATTGAATGTAGTCCCCTACAACATCTTTCGGCACAGGGAGGCTGTCGATATTTTCCTTCAGCCATCCGATGAAATCACGCTCGATATCGTCGGTCCATCTCCCGTGTATCTGGTCGAGATCATACCGTTTCTCGATGATCCTCTGGATGCCGAATTTATCCCTGAGGCTTCTGATTTCCGCGGTCTTCACAACCTTTTCCGCGAGATGAGGCGGGATGAACACGATACCCTCCGGCTTGGCGAGGACGATATCGCCGGGCATGACGGTGACCTCTCCGATAAGAACCGGCACATTGACACCCATCATCATTACATCCCTGACCGCGGCGGGATGCCAGCTCCGGACATACGCATTGAATCCCGGAACTTCGGCGATTCCTTCGAGGTCACGGACGGAGCTGTTGATGACCGCACCGTTGCCGCTCTTTGCATAAATCGCCGCGGCATAGTTATCGCCGATGAGGGCTCCGTTTACCTGTTTCCCGAACCCGTCTGCCACATAGACATCACCTTCACGGAGCATATCGACTCCCCAGGAATACAGACCTTCTGTGCGGCCTGCCTGCGCGGCCCGTTCCCCGTTGACCTTGTCGACATGTGGGCGCAGCGGCATATACCGGACTGTCAGCGCCCTTCCGATGATGACCGCGCCGGGATGAATGCTCTTCCATTCGCTCCCGTCGTACTGGCTTTCATACCCTTCACCCGCAAGAACGCTCCACGCAAGGGTGACCGGGACTATCTTCATCCGTTCCAGGATGACGTCGGGCACTCTAGGACGGCCGTCGGGGAACCGCTCGCCCGTCCATTCGCGAGTATACTCAATGAGGTCTTCCCTGGCGAAAGTTCCGACCTGCGCGGCCACCGGAAACGGCGCATACATCATCCCGAGCATCAACAGGCCTGAGGTCGAAATCACAAGAAATTTATAACATCTCATTGAAAATCCTTTCGCGGAGTGTTACATGAATAACCGGCAGACATCGATTCGGCCCTTCAGGAAGATAAGCGAAACAGGGTTTGGGCCGGTTTCATTTCTTGTGCCGTAACTTATCGATGGCGACCGCGCCGATGATAATGACGCCGATAATGATCTCCTGCACGTAATTGGGGATACCGGTCATGTTGCAGCCATTCCGGAGAAACGCCATGATAAATGCTCCGATCATGGTCCCGAGAATGGATCCCTCCCCGCCGCTTAACGAGCCGCCGCCTATAACCACCGCGGCGATCACATCGAGTTCCCTGCCGACTGCAACAGTAGGATCCCCGACAGTGAGCCGTGAAAACTGCATGATGCCCGCAAGACCGGTCATGAATCCGCCGAAAGTATAGATATAGATTTTCATCCGTTCAACTCGGATGCCGCAGAGACGGGCGGTGGATTCGTTTGAGCCGATTGCAAAAGTATACCGGCCGAATATGGACCTCCGGAGAAGTATAGCCACAACCACTGCCGAGATGATCATGATCCATATACCGGGTGAAACCATGAGCCATGGAATTTTCTGGGAACGGGCCATGATTTCCCAGAGCCATGTCATCGGCGCATCGACTTTCTGCTGTCCGGCAAGCCATTTGGCGATACCACGGGCGATACCCATCATGCCGAGAGTCGCAATAAAGGGAATGATGCCGACCCAACCAATAAGGACACCCGAGACCGCCCCACAGAGAGTCCCCGCCAGAATCCCCACGAGGGCAGAGAAGAGCGGACTGATGCCATGATCGACAAGGAGGGCGGTCACCACGGTGACCAGCGCGATGATCGAGCCGACCGAAAGGTCGATTCCGCCCGAGATAATGATATACGTCATTCCAATCGCGGCGAGGGCCACGATAACCGTTTGATTGGCGATCGTCAAAAAATTAAACGCAGTCGGGAACTTCTCAGGCTCGAGAACGGAGAACAGGAAAATAATCAGGCCGAGTCCGATGAAGGGCCCGATCATTGAAATAATTTTCGAAGACCGCTTCGGTTGTAAATCGGTTTTTGCGGTCGGGGGCACAGAGGTCTCCTTCATATCGCTTCCTTGGTTCCTGATGTTGCTTCGTTCATGATCGAATATTCATCCCACACGGATACCGGCCGTTTCGGACCGAGCACACCGCGGTGCATAACCGCAATGGTATCGCAGACGCCGAGCAGTTCGGGAAGATATGAGCTCACAATAATGATCGCCTTGCCCTGAGCCGCCAGCCCGCCGATAAGGCGGAATATCTCAACCTTCGAGCCCACATCGACACCCTTGGTCGGCTCGTCGAGGAGAAAAATATCGGCGCCCTCCTCGAGCAGACGCGCTAAAGCGACTTTCTGCTGGTTGCCGCCTGAGAGGCTGTCCACACGGTCGGTGATTTTATCGATTTTGATCGAGAGGCGGTTTACCCACATCGTGGATGCTGCATCTATTGTCGCTTCATCGACCATGCCCCATCGCGCAAGGCGGAACAGGCTGGAGAATGTCATGTTCTCGGCGATGGTGCGTTCAAGCGCAAGCCCCTCGGTTTTACGGTCCTCGGAGAGGTATGCGACGCCGTTACGGATCATGCGCGGCGGGCTGGTCTTCTCCGTGATGGGGGTGTCATTCCCGATGGTGATCTCACCGGATTCTCTGTGATCGAGCCCGTAGATGGCCCGCAGAGATTCTGTCCGTCCCGCGCCCACAAGCCCCGCGATGCCGAGGATCTCACCCCTGCGGACGGTCACCGAGAACGATTCCGGCAGCACAGCCCCCTTGAGACCGCGTACGGTGAAATAGTCCTCGCCTATCTCATGGGGGACACGGGGGAACATCTCGGTAAGCGAACGCCCGACCATCATCTCGATGATCGTGCCGATGGAAGTCTCGTCCACGTTTCCGGTTCCCACCGTTTCGCCGTCACGGAGCACGGTGAAACGGTCGGCGACCCGCTGCACTTCCTCGAGAAAATGACTGATGTAAATAATACTGACACCGCGGTTTTTCAGGTTTTTTATTACACCGAAGAGATGTTCTGTATCGACCTGGGTCAGGGACGAGGTCGGCTCATCGAGGACAAACACCGTATTATCGGTCACCAGCCCCCGTGCGATTTCGACCAACTGGCGAGCGGCCGGAGAGAGGTCCCGGACCTTCGTTGTCGGTTTCAGATCGGGATGCTCGAGTATCCCGAGCACTTCTTCGATGCGGGCGGTATACTCTGCATTTCGGATGAATCCGAGTGTCCGTTTCTCGATACCGAGCATAATGTTTTCTTCGATGGTGAGGTGTCGAGCGAGGTTGAGTTCCTGGTACACCATCGATATGCCGGACATGCGCGCGTCCATGGGATTACGGGGTTTGAACGGAGCGCCGTTGAGTGTCATCACACCCTCGTCGGAATGATATGCGCCGGAGAGCACTTTCATCAGCGTCGATTTCCCTGCTCCGTTCTCACCGATCAACGCATGGACTTCCCCTTTGAGGATTTCAAGATCGACACCATTCAGAGCATGAACGCCGCCGAACGATTTCTTAATCCCCCGCATGGTCAGGATGACATCACCCGATATGCTCATTCCCGGTCTCCGGTTTATTCATTAAGGTACGGCGACAGATCAGGATACAATAGTTTATGGACTTCGGTGTCGTTCATGTTTTCAGGGGTCGCCATGATCACTCCCGTATCGATACGCTTTTCCACCGGAAGACCTTTTATATACCCGTACGCGGTTTTAACCCCGAGATAGCCCATGTTAAAAGGATTCTGGACGGCGAGCCCCTGAATTGTTCCCTCCTTCATCGCATCGAGCAGTTTATCGAGGGTATCGAATCCGACAACCACGATTTCGCCGGCGCGCCCCGCATCTTGAACTGCACGGAGGATGCCAAATGCGCTCGTGTCATTGGGGCCGAAAAAAGCGGTGACATCGCCGTACCGATTGAGGAGGTTTTCTGCCGCATGTACCGCCGAATCAGTCGTCGCGCCCGAATACTGGTTCTCAGACAGGATTTCAATATCGGGAAATTTTGCACGGATCGTGTCGAGAAACCCTGCCTCGCGCTGTGTTGTCGAGGCGCTGCCCTCGAGATAGCGGAGCACGATCAACTTGCCCTTCCCGCCGGTCAGTTCCCCTATACGTTCCGCCGCAAGGACGCCGCCCCGGTAGTTGTCGGTCGAGATATACGATTCATGATACTCGCCCTGGAGACCGGAATCAATGACGATGGTCGGGATACCATGCTCTTTCGCCTCGCGTACCGGCAGGACAAGCGCACGGTCGTCCAGCGGGGCGAGAACGATGGCATCGATCTTCGACGCGATGAAGTTTTCGACTAACTGTACCTGTTCTTCACGGTCATCCTCTTTGATCGGGCCTTTCCAGATGATGTCGACATCGAGCTCCCGGGAGGCTTTCACCGCGCCGGCATGAACCGACTTCCAGAATGACCCGAGAGTCCCCTTGGGGATTACGGCGATGGTGATCTTTTTTTGCGCATCCACTGCTTCTTTCCGCTCACCGGAACCGCCGCAGCCCAACAGAGCGATTCCCAAGACCGCCGATGCTATCATAAACAAGTGAGAACATCGCATAATAAGCCCTTTTTTACTCATTATTACTCCAGGGGCGGTTATGAAACTTCCGCCAACCGCCCGGCACACACGGCCTCCGACCACCGGGCTCCATACTGTCAATCGGTGTGAAACACCTCTTCCATGGAGGCCCAGAATTCACCCTCAGCCCTCGTTGACAGGGGAATCTGGCAGGGATCGGTTTCCTTCCACCATGCCCGGGTCGTGGAATCCGCGGCCATCCTGGCCATATCAGCACTGAAATCTGTCCCGGTATACTCGAAATAGGAAAAAAGGTAATATTTCCCCGGCTCGACTTCCTTCAGGTAAATCGAATAATTCCTGATATTACAATCATGTATCATTTTCAGGACACCCGGCCATGTGTTCGCATGGAGCCGCTTGTATTTCTCGATCATTTCGGGTTTCAGCCCGATCACCGAGCCGTACCGTTTCACTGACCGGTCGGGTGCACCTGTCGCGGACCCGAACATGAACGAAGCCGTCATAACCGCTATAACAACACCAAGTGCCGCAAGGCGTTTCATCACCGTTTCCCTCCTCTGAAGCATTCTATCTCTCTGTATTAAGAGGGCGGTGAAAAAGTATTTTTTCACGCGCCCCATTATGAAATATGTTGTCTATGTGCTGTCAAGGGCATGTAAATCAGCACTTCGTACTGACCCTTGACAGCATGTATCTACACAGATGATATTTTCAACAGGCTTTTAACCCTGATTATTCATAAATAGCTTGTACATACAATCTTACTTATTGATATAACTTACATTTAGAGCTTGTCCGTAAATAAGAAATTCGCCGGTTGCATTTACTCAATGCCCCCTATCCCTCGATCCCTTTCCCCCATAAATGGGGGCAAGGGAAGTTGAGACGCCACAGGCTTTTCCTACCCCCCGCAATGGGGGAAGGTGGCCTGAAAGGCCAGAAGGGGACTGCCTTAAAACGAGTAAAAATCCTTAATTACGGATAAGTTCTTAGTATTGGTGGTCTCAAGAGATGCTGAAACAAGTTCAGCATGACAGTGCTGAATTGTCACCCTGAACTTGATTCAGGGTCTATATTACACACCATATCCGAAAAAACGTATAAATTATCCGGGTTTAAAAAGCATTAAGCCTACCATCCTCAACCTATGCGAATATCACATACAGTGATATCATCACGATGAAGAGAACGCCCGCCAGAAATTTGTAATTACCGATGCCGGGCCATGCCGGACCGCGGAGGGCATCCAGGGGATTTCCCCAGACGAGCATCTCGCTTTCCGCAGTATGCTGATGCGGTTTCAGGAGCGAAACGACGATCAGGATACCCACGCATATCATGAACATATAGAATGAAGCCATCATGAAATTGACATTCCAGCCAGTGTATTCCTTGTACCAGTCGAGGAAAAATACGGTGAATCCCATGGCGAAACCGCTCCACAGGGTTGCAAGCGCCCCGGCAGCAGATGCGCGCTTCCAGAAAATCCCGAGCACAAAAACCGCTGTCACCGGCGGAGCGACATAGCAGATGATGACGTTCACACCCTGGAAAATGCTCTTGAAATGACTGACAAACGGGGACCACACTATAGCCGCGATCATGGCGATGAAGGTGACGATACGGCCGATGATGACGAGCTTTCTGTCAGAAGTCTCTGGCCGCCAGCGTTTGTAAATATCAAAGCTGAAGAGTGTCGCGATGGAGTTTAGTGCACCCGATACAGTGCTCATCAGGGCAGCAAGCAGAGCCGCCGCGACTATACCCTTGATACCGATCGGGAGCAGATGGATTATCATAAACGCATAGGTATCGGCCGAATCAGTCAACTCGCGGGGGAGTGTCCCCTGATTGATGAGCGCGAGACAGAGCAGTCCCGGCAGAACGAATATGAATACGGGGAGAATCTTTATGAACCCGCAGAAGAGCGGTCCGACACGGGCGTGATTCTCATCTTTCGCCCCGAGCACACGCTGCACAATCGTCTGATCTGCGCACCAGTACCACAGACCGATGACCGGATACCCCAGGAACACCGAATACCAGGGAAGTCCCGCGGGGTCTTCCGCCGACCTGAGAATCGTCAGCTTTACCGGATCGACATTGGCGCACAATCCTTCCCATCCCCCTACTTTCATGTACGCAATCACCGTGATGCACACCGCGCCGATGATGAGCACTATGGTCTGAATCGACTCGGTGAGCACAACCGCCAGAAGCCCCCCAATGATGGTATAGAGGCCGGTGATGGCAGCAATAGAGATGATGCTTGCCATGATATTGATCCCGAAAAGCCCGCGCAGAACAACCGCACCCGTGTAGAGGGAAAAACCGATATGAATGAATATGGCGGAAAAAATTGAGAGAACCGCAAGCCAGTCACGGCACGGCCGGCTGTAGCGTTTTTCGAGAAAGTCGGGCAGGGTTGCCACATTCGAACGGATATAAAACGGTGCGAAGAACAATGCGAGCACGATGAGGAGGAACCCGGCCATCCACTCGAAATTACCGTACGCAAGGCCGTTCACATAACCTTCCTGCGCCAGGCTGACAAGGTGAATAGTAGAGATGTTCGTCGAAAACAGCGCGAGACCGATAATAGGCCATATCAGCGACCTGTTGGCCAGGAAATAGCCTTTTCCCTCGGTGATGTGCCGACGGCGCAGACCGGCCCAGACACCCAGCCCGACAATACCGACAATATACAGGACGATTATGATGAGATCGATCGGATGAATCGCCAGCTTGTTTGCTCCCATACTTCTTCACCTTTCATGTCATGACGGTTTTTATGACAGAAATCGTTCGGCACAAGCGGTGGGGACGTTCTCCGTGACGTTATATCCATGTATATGAAGAGGGCGGTGAAAAAGTATTTTTTTCACGCTCCCGATAATGAAATATGTTGTCTATGTGCTGTCAAGGGCATGTAAATCAGCACTCCGTGCTGACCCTTGACAGCATGTGTCTACACAAATGATATTTTTCATCGGGCTTTTAAGTAATACAGAATAACCTATTTTCACCGACGGGGCAAGATTTTTCTGCCCCCGCAACCGGTGCGCAACCAGCGGAGCCTGTCAGTCACCGAGGATGGAAAGATCGGGCCTGAGGAGCCGAAGTATCGCCGGATCATTCATAGTATCCGGTGTTGCGAGCGTAACTCCCGTATCGATTACTTTTTCATAAAATTCACCCCTGAGGTATGCCACCGCCGTTTTGACGCCCTCGTACCCCATTAAAAAGGGGTCCTGCAGGACGAGGCCGCTTATCTCCCTTCTTTCGAGGGCATCGATGAGTTTGTCGGTCGAATCGAACCCGACCAGCACGACCTTCCCGGCGAGTCCCCGATCCTGAAGCGCTCGCAGACAGCCGAACGTGCTCGATTCATTCGGTGTGAAAATCGCATCCACATCGCCGAAACGGTTAAGCAGGTTTTCGCAGGTACGGTATGCGGTTTCGGTGGTCACCCCGGCATACTGATTGTCCGAAAGAATCTCGATCCCGGGGAATTTTTCCCATATGGTCGCGAGAAAGCCCTCTTCACGCTGTCTGACTGTGGCGTCCGCTTCATTGACCCTTACGAGGATAAGCTTCCCAACCCCTCCGAGGATTTTACCAATGGCGTCAGCCCCAAGCACACCTCCCCTGTAATTCTCTGTCGAGACAAACGATATGTGGTGGCTGCCCTGGAGGACTGAATTGACTAAAACTGTCGGGATCCCGTATCTTTCGGCCTCGCTGACCGGCCGTACCAGCGCCCGATCGTCCATCGGTGACAGAACAATCGCGTCGACTTTAGCGGCGATAAACGTCTCCACGATCTGTATCTGTTCGTCACGGTCGTCCTCCCTGAGAGGCCCCTTCCAGATAATCTCTGTGCCGCCCAGTTCACGAGCTGCAGTCACAGCACCCGCGTGAATGGCCTTCCAGAATTCGTGGGTCGTCCCCATGGGGATGACCGCGATTGAAATTGTATCGCCAGTTCCTTCGGCACCATCGTTCCGTGAAGACTCCCCGCACCCTCCGGCACACATCAGCATGGCAGCCGTGGCTAGCACACCCAGCAGTTCACGTTTCATGACGACTGTTCAGCTCCCTGAAACCACGAGGTTACCGGTCAAGAATCGAAAGGTCCGGCGAGAGAAGCTTTTCTATTCCGGGATCATGCATATTGTCCGGTGTCACAAGCGTAACACCCGTATCGATGACTTTTTCACAGATTTCCCCGTTCAGGATCGCGACCGCGGTCTTGACACCGAGGTACCCCATGGCGAACGGGTTCTGAAGTATCAGCCCGAGCAACTCGCGTTTCTCCAGTGCTTCGATCAGTTTCGCCGAAGAATCGAATCCCACGAAGATGACCTTCCCGGCGAGGCCACGGTCCTGAAGCGCTCGCAGACAGCCGAAGGTTGTCGACTCGTTGGGGGTAAAGATGGCTTCGACCTCATCCCCGAACCTGTTCAGCAGGTTCTCGCTCGTCTGGTAGGCCGATTCTGAGGTGATGCCGCCGTACTGGTTGTCGGAGAGGATTTCGATACCGGGGAATTTTTCCTTTATGGTGGTAAGGAATCCTTCCTCTCTTTTCGTCGAGGATGCGGCGCCTTCCATGACCCGTATGAGGATCAGTTTCCCCTTTCCTCCCATGAGGGTACCGATACGCTCCGCACCTATGACTCCCCCGCGGTAGTTGTCGGTAGCGATGATGGTGGCTCCGACATCCTCCATGAGGCCCGAATCGACGAGGACGGTCGGTATTCCGCTGTTCTTCGCATCGAGTACCGGGCGGACGAGTGCGCGGTCGTCGAGCGGGGCAATCATGAGCGCATTGACTTCCGCGGCGATGAATGCCTCGACAATCTGAATCTGTTCGTCACGGTCATCCTCCTTGAGCGGACCTTTCCAGATGATATCGACATTCCCCAGTTCACTGGCCGAGGTCAGAGCTCCGGCATGGATGGCCTTCCAGTACTCATGTGTCGTCCCCATGGGAATGACCGCGATGGTCAGTCGCCCCTCCTGCCCTTTTTTCCCGGAACAGCCAGTTAACGAAACAAGTATGACAAGCGCAGATACGATAGCACGTAATACCATCACTTTATTGCCTCCGAAATCAGATAACTCTTCATATACTCCGCCAATTCAGACCAGGGGATTACCATGATTCAGGAGGGCGGTGAAAAAGTATTTTTTTCACGCGCCCGATAATGAATTATGTTGTCTATGTGCTGTCAAGGGCAGGTAAATCAGTACATCGTGCTGACCCTTGACAACATATATCCACATAGATGATGTTTTTCACCAGGCTTTCAGCCCGGATTATTCATAAATAGCTTGTACATACAATCTTACTTATTGATATAACTTAATTTAAGTAGTGGTGGTCTCAAGAGATGCTGAAACAAGTTCAGCATGACAGTGGCTGAATTGTCACCCTGAACTTGATTCAGGGTCTCTATTACACATCATATCCGAAAAAACGTATGAATAATTCGGGTTAGAATTAATACGGTTCACTTAAGCCCCAAAAGTTTTTTAAATTACACATCATTTCTATGGGGAATCGATACCTTTTCAGTGAGAATTTTGCTTAAGTGAACCGTATTCGGGTTAGAATCAAATAAAAATACCGAAGATTACATAAATGTGCAAGCGGATAACCATCCCGAAGAAATTATTTACGGGGCACCGTCCGTTTGGTTATATTGCTGATTGGGAAATTCTTCCTTTCTGCGGCGGCAGTTTACAAACCCTGACCGGGGTATCCGCATCGGTTCACGTTTCTTTCATTGTTCAGTCGATAATAAGGACTTCCCCATGGATATAAAACTCTATCAGGTCGGACCGCTTGCCACCAACTGTTATCTGGTCACCTGCGAAACGACGGGCGAATCGGTCATCGTCGATCCCGGCGGGGTGTCGGATGAGCTTATGAACGAGATACAGGGCACATCTGTCAGAGCGGTGCTCCTGACCCACGGGCACTTCGATCACATCGCCGGAGTCAATACCATCGTCGGGGAAACGGGCGCCGGGGTGTACATCCACCCTCTCGACGCACCCATGCTGACCGATCCGGGATTGAACGGTTCTTTCATGATTGGTGAGGCAATCCGAGCCAACGGCCGTCCGGAGATGCTCGCTGCAGGCGGGGAATTCGTACTCGGCGCTTCGAAGCTCCGCATCCTCCACACCCCCGGTCACACGCGGGGTGGTGTATCGTTCCTGTCGGACAGCGATTTCATCATCGCCGGGGACACCCTCTTCAAAATGTCGGTTGGCAGATGGGACCTGCCAGGCGGTAACTACGAAACCCTGATGAATACGATCCGCCACATATTCGGGGAACTTCCCGAAACGATGCATGTCCTCCCCGGCCATGGCGCAATGACCACAATCGGGTTCGAAAAACGGTTCAACCAGTTCATGGAATAGTATTGATATAATGGCTGACACGTTCACCATAACGAATTATGTGACCTACCTCGATGTGGAAGAAGGGCTGAGTCCCCACACGATCGAGGCATACATGCACAATGTCAACCGGTATATCTCCTTTCTCAGAGACACCGGTATACTCTCGCCCTCAGGGGTGACACGGGAACATGTCACCGAATTCCTCGACACCCTCCAATCATTCGGTCTGTCGCAGACAAGCATCTCGAGAAATTTCGCCGCGGTGAAATCATACCACCGGTTCCTCCTCAGGGAAAACATCCTCAGCAGTGACCCTGCTGACACCATTCAGGTCAAGGCTTCCCGCCGGAGACTGCCCGAGGTACTGAGCGTGGAGGAAACAATACGGCTCGTCGAATCACCTGATTGCACCACACCTGCCGGAGTCCGCGACCGCGCCATGCTTGAATTCACCTACGCCACCGGGGTCAGGGTTTCCGAGCTGGTCTCCATGACAGTCGATAATATCCTCTTCAAAGAAGACATCGTCCGAATCACCGGAAAAGGCTCCAAGGAACGTATTGTTCCCCTCGGCAGCACCGCAAAAGAGAAGGTTCTCGAATACATCAGAACATCGAGGAGCGCCCTTGCCGGGGCACGTTCCCGCGACATCCTGTTCCTCAACATGCGGGGCACACCGCTCACACGGATGGGATTCTGGAAAATCCTCCATAAATACGCTATTCTGGCAGGGATAACAAAACATGTAAGCCCCCACACACTCCGTCATTCGTTCGCGACCCATCTCCTCGAGGGCGGTGCCGACATCAGAATAATCCAGGAACTTCTGGGCCATGCCAATATCTCCACAACCGAAATCTACACCCATGTCGACCGTGAATACCTCAAAGAGATTCACCGTTCGTTCCACCCCCGGGCATGAGGTCTTTCATGCAATCATAGTGTTATTTCCTTACCCTGACATGCGGCATGTTGTCATAAACGATCTCCACCGTCATGCCCTCCGCGAGGATGGACATACGGGCTGCCTCGTGGACCAGCTCGTTCACCGCGCTGTTCGCGGGGGTCGCGATGAGCCCGCGACGGTCGATTTCCCTGATGATTGAGCGGTGTTTAACACAGGCGTCGTTACCGGAAGCGGAAGCGGTCTCCTCCTCGATGCGGCGCATGGCCCCAATGCTCGCGGCGACCGAATCGACACCATACCCGACCGGTTTCAGGCCTTCCCCTTCCCAGGGGACGAGCCGGAAGAAATCGGGATTGATATAGTTATAATGCGAAGCTTCCGCGGCGACCTCGCCCACATAGGAATAGGCGACTCCGCGGTAATGGTCGTCATGGAACATCAGGCCGGTTTTCCCCTCGCCCTCGCAGTACATCTTGAGCCCCTGGTCGTTCGCACCCGCGGCGTTGTCGGGATAGCCGAGCCCGTTGGTGACACTGAGCAGGGCGCCGTTTTCGAAACGCACACGGCCAAGCGACCACATGAACGCCTCGTTGCCATTGGGGAATTTCCGCCTGATCCCTTCGACCGAGACCGCCGAGGGTTTCAGCCCGGTGATGAAACAGACGAGGTCGACATAATGGCAGCCCACATACACGAACGGGTCGGTCTTGTCGGCGGTGAACCAGTTCTGGAAGTTGGAGAAGCGGTAGTAGTACGGCTCGATCATCTGCGCTTCGCCGATAACGAACTCCCCGAAACGGCCGCGGCGGTATTCCCTGCGGGCGAAGAGCGCCCGTCGGTCGAAACGCTTGTGGTACTCCACACCGACGAATAGTCCGCGCTCGTAAGCGAGATGCTCGATTTCCAACGCCTCAACGTATTTGAGCACGAGGGGCTTGACACAGAGGACATGCTGGTTGCGGAGAAGGGCGTCCTTCACCACGGTGTAATGAAACTGGTCGGGGAGCGCCACTATCACCCCCTGACGGGGCTTCATGCGGTCGAGTACCTCTTTGTAGAGGTCGGGAAACATCCTGTCCCCCGGTTCTTCGAGCGCCGGGCACGGGGTGAAGGTGGATCCCGGGAACGCCTCACGGATAGCTCCGTTTTCCGAGAGCCGGGCGAGGGGGGCGCTGTTGAGGGCGCATACGGAAACATCACCGACCAGGCCGTCACGTCGAAGCTGATAAACAGAGGGAAGGATGAGATCGTTGGTTATCATCCCTCCGCCGATGATGAGAATATCGATTGTGTATGCCACTATTTTCTCCAATCCGTTCCTGTGAACAGTAAAGGGCACAAGCCCGGGAATGCCGTTTCCTCTGTTTTCTGTTGCTTTCCGCCGTTGAAATTAACATTTTAAAGCTTTCATCCGCAAGTTATTTATGCGGTCCAATGTCAGAACAGACAGGTTGACTCATGCAGGAACATCACGGACAAAGGTAAGGAATCGTTTTCATGGCTGATAGAGAATTCCCCATCGAACCAATGCCGGTGACGCCGGTTCATACCGTACACCGCACCATCACCGGGCCGTATCTGCCGGTCAGGGAATCGCTGCCGGTGCTCAGAATGCTCAGGGACAATGAACCGTTATCCATGAGCGGACAACCACCTGTCGTATGGGACCATGCCGAGGGATTTTACGTCTACGACTCATACGGCAACAGATGGCTCGACTGGTCGAGCGGCGTTCTCGTCGCCAACGCCGGTCATGGCAGGAAAGAAATCCGTGAAGCCCTGCACGCGATCATCGACCGTGGTCTTCTCCATAATTACTGCTTCCCCTCGGAACCGCGCGCACAACTCGCCCGCAAGCTCGTCGAACTCGCCCCCGAATCCATGACACGGGCATTCATCCTGACCACCGGGGCGGAAACGGTCGAATGCGCCATCAAGCTCGCGAAAACGTGGGGCCTCAAGCACGGCGGCAGGGAGAAGAAATACATCATCAGCTTCGATGAGTCATTTCATGGCCGCACGATGGGCGCACAGCTCGCGGGCGGCATCCCCGCGCTCAAACAGTGGATTGTCGATCCCGACCTCTCGTTCGTCCAGGTACCCCATCCCGGCTCGAACGTCGTATCCGACAAGAGTTTCGGCCTGTTCCTCGCGAAACTCGAAAAACAGGGCATTGCTCCCGGTCATGTCGCCGGAGTCATGAGCGAAACCTATCAGGGCGGCAACTGCGGATTCTTCCCCGATGATTACGCCCGGTCACTCCGGAGATGGTGCACCGATCACAATGTCGTTCTCATCCTGGACGAGGTGCAGGCAGGATTCGGCCGGACGGGCACAATGTGGGGATTCGAGCATCACGGGATAGTGCCCGACATCATGTGCCTCGGCAAGGGCATTTCCTCGAGCCTTCCCATCGCTGCAGTCGTCGGCCGTGAGGACATCATGAACCTGTACGCCCCCGGATCGATGACCTCGACACATACGGGGCATCCGCTCGGCTGCATCGCGGCGCTCGCCTCGATCGATATCATCGAGCGCGAAAACCTGGCCGAAAACGCCCGTAGTATGGGAGAACGTTTTCAGCGCGGCCTCGGGAGCATCCAGAGACGGCACAGCACTATTTTCGATCTCCAGGGACGCGGCCTCGTCTGGGCACTCATGGTGCTCAGAAACAGGAACACCCTCGAACCCGATGGCGACCTTGCCTTTGAGATCGTTCTCCGCTGTTTCAATGCAGGGCTGCTCATGTTCGCCCCGGTGGGCCGTGGAGGCGGCACGGTGAAGATCGCTCCGCCGCTTATGATAACCGCCGACGCTGTCGATGAAGGCATCGAGGTGCTGGGCGCCGTTGTGGACGAAACGGTGGACGAGATGCGGTCATAGACCCGGAGCCAATTAAGGATTGCGGATTGTTCTGATTGCGGATTGCGGATTTCGGATTGCTGATTGAAAAAAAGATGAGGGGATACAACAGAGAATAACATTTTGACAACAGATTATAAAACATAAGGTGAAAAGTCGACAGGGGATAACAGGGAGATTGAGAGCATGTTATTTAGGAATGTTTCATTAATACGAAAAATGAAATAATTCTTGAGAAATTTTGTATTATTGATATATTGGAAATATGAGCATTGTACAATCTTGCAGCATGTTATGTAGAATTCTTTAATTCATTTGTATTGTATAATTGGTCAAGTATAAAAAAGCTTTGAAAATATTCATTTGAAATTCTAACAAAATTCATATATTAGATTTGGAATGTAAAATATACATTCTGATTATTAATCTCCTAAAAAAAAGGAGGTTTGCCATTAATAAACACATTAAAGGCAATATTGAACTCCTCCAGACTAATAACCCAACATAACGGTTGGGATAAAGCCTAACACTGGGGAGATAATAATCATCCGGGGTGAGTAAAATGAATTAACCGTAAATCAATCTTTAACTCTTGGATACGCGAGAAATCGCCCCAAGAATACTAAAGAAATTTGCGGCATTTATACCTATAACAGCGTTATATTTTATGGGTTCACTTATTCCACTAAATGGTATAAGGGTATATGCTCTCGGGTTGTATTGTTAGCCAAAGAAACGCAAGGAATGTAAACTAAGTATTTTTCGGGTCGCTTAGTACCCGAATGTTCCAAGCGGTGCTTTGTATTAGTATACTCCCTTACCCGGATTTATCTGTTTTTATCAAAATAAAAAAAACACACATTTTCCCCTTGACAAAACCAGTGTAATTGATTATATTACTCCCAGGTAAAAGGGGAGAGTTATATATTTTAATAACACTCCCTTAACTGCCCTTTTTTTATGCCCTTATAACTAACCATCGTTTGCTATAAACTTTTTATAACATAACTATCATTTGTGATATGCGTCACATTTTCAACGAGAAAGGAGCTTTTATGGTGCTCGATACACTTCCTCAGGCGCCCGATTACGAGCGCTCGGTCATCGGCGAGCTCATTATGGAACCGGAACACATCGCCCTCGCGCGAGAGACCGGCGAAGAACTCTTTTATAACCCGCGGTATGCCATGATTTTCCGTGCTCTGGTCATTCTCGACATCGAGGGAATCCCGGTCGACATGCTCTCGGTCGCTGAACAGCTCACCAGGATGGACGCGCTCGACACAGTGGGCGGCGAGGAGGCAATCGCGGGGATGGTAGGTGAGGTGACCAGCGCCGCCAACATCAAGCCACACATAATGTTACTGAAGGAGAAGGCGCTCCTCCGCCAGATCATCACCCTCACTATCGAAGTGAGGAATTTATGCCTGGAAACCTCGGCGCGACCCGGGGAAATCACCGCCCTTGCCCTCGAAAAAGTTAATGAGATTCGTGAACGGTTCATCGAGAAGCGTAAATCGCTCACCGACGAGATACGCGAGTTCATTGAGTCAACAGAAGTCATCTTTTCGTCAACAGATGTCAACAAATACCTCGAAAAGTCAACAAAGGTCAACATCAGGATCATCAGCACAACCCTTGGCCGGTTGTGCAAGGTGGGTGTCATCGAGCGCACGGGGAACCGTCACGGCTTCTACCGCCGGGTGAAAAACGACTGCGAAACGATCGATTTTCTCAGCGCGGACGAGGAGACCCTCGATGTGCGCTGGCCGCTCGGACTCGAAGAGTGGGTGGAGACCATGCCGGGGAATATCATTGTCATCGCGGGCGAGCAGAATGCGGGCAAGACGGCGTTTCTCCTGAACTTCGTGAAGCTGAACATGGCCCGTCACGAGGTCTGGTATTTCAACTCGGAGATGGGCGCCGCGGAGCTCAAAAAGCGGCTCAGGAAGTTCGACGATCTCCGGATTCAGGACTGGCGCTTCAATCCACGTGAGCGCTCGGGGGATTTCCATGATGTCATCAGGCCGGACGCCTTCAATGTGATCGATTTTCTCGAGATTCACGATGATTTCTGGAAGATCGGCGGGCTGCTCAAGCGCATCCACGACCGTCTGGGGCACGGCATCGCGGTCGTCGCAGTCCAGAAAAACCGTGACGCCGAAATGGGCCGCGGCGGTTCTATGGGCATGGAGAAGCCGCGAATGTACCTCGCCCTAAAGCCCGGCGAACTCACCATCGTGAAAGGCAAGAACTGGGCGGTCGAGAACCAGAACCCGAATGGAAAGACATTCACATTCAAACTCGTACAGGGAGCGAAATTCATCTGATTTCGGATTGCGGATTGCGGATTGCGCATTGGAGACATTGTGTAGGGGCAACTCTTGTGGTTGCCCGATTAAAGCGCGGCTGTATTGCGGATTGTGACCACAGGGGGATTTTATGGGATGTGATGACCTTTGAGGATTTTTCCGGGTATTTGATGCCTTTTGATGACAAATTGATGATTTTATGGTGACTTGATGAAACGGAGCTTGTACAGTGTTCTCTTTTCCCAATCCGCAATCCGAAATCCGCAATCCGCAATTGGAAGCTCCTGTGCTTACAAATCTTCTTGAAAACCGTCGGGTAACTATAGTATATTGCCCGAATATAAAGCGCGGGTTGAACGCTTAAGTACAGTTCGCCGAAGAATCATGCTTTTTTCCAGAATACCAGACACGCTCAGGGTTACACGGATATGACAACACATCCCGATTCTTCGTTTTCGTCACAGCCGCTCGAACTGTCCGCCGGCGGTCAACCGATCATCGAACTGCGCGCGCCCGCTCCGGAAAACCCGGAAAAACCCGCTTTTATATCTGCGCATATCCTGCCCGGCCGTGGCATGAACACATTCCAGATCACTGCCCATATCCCCGGAACCGGTGCGTTCGATATGCTCACCGCGCCTCCGCTCGCGGAAGCTCCCGGCTATTTCGACAACAGTCCGGACGACTTCATGGGCAACAGGTCATTCATGGTTGGCGGCGCCCTGCTCATTCCCTTTCCGAACCGTATCAGGGGAGAACTGATCGCGGACGGCAAATCCATCGTGACGACCGTCCTCGGTAAAACGGTCATCCTGCCTGCAAACTGGTCATCGGGAGGCTCCGGCGGTGGTGAGAAGACCGCCATGCACGGCCTCGTGCTCAAGACCCACGCACACGAACTCATGATGGAATCGGACGACTCCTCTGCTCGTGTGACCGGAATCATGAAAACAGGGGATTTCGACGGACGGTGGGTCGGGTGGTCGAGGGTGACCACTGTCTGCACGCTCAAAAGAGACGCTTTCGAGCTTACGGTCACTGTCCGTAACGACGGGGACATTCCCCTGCCCGTCTCGGTTGGCTGGCACCCCTATTTCGAATTCCCGAGCGGCCGCCGCGGTCAGTGCAGGATCCGTGTACCAGCACGGTCGATTATTGAAACGAATAACTATGACGATGTCTTCCCGACGGGGAAAATAAGCTCTGTGGAGGGTACGCCCTTCGATTTCCGGTCCCCCGAAGGCGTCGAGCTCGGCGGCAGGTACCTTGACGACTGCTTTACCGGGCTGGACTATGACGCGGATGGGCTGGTGACAGTGGAAATCACCGATCCTGCGGCGGCTTACGGTGTTCGGATAAGGGCGAACAGGATAAACCGGGCGGTTCAGTTGTACTCCCCGCCTGACAGGAATTTTATAGCGGTAGAACCTCAGATGAGCTTTGCCGATCCGTTCAATGCAACGATCTGGGGAAAACGACCGGACGCTGGAATGGAAGTTGTCGGGCCGGACAGCTCGGTCACCTACTCTGTAACCCTCAAACTCTTCGTCCCGTTGAATGTCCGTACATGAATGAGGGGCTTATTTGACAGTGAATACTGCGGACAACACAGTAAGACCATCGATAAAACGCTGGAATCCCCTTCTCGGGGAGTGGACCATCATCGCCCCGGTCACCTCCGGGAGGCCCTGGAGCGGCACAGTCGTATCTTCTCATATCAAGGATGAGCCTGCATTCGATCCGGACTGCTATCTCTGCCCCGGTGTCAGGCGTGCAGGAGACGCGGTGAATCCCGATTACACGGGTGTGTTCGTCTTCAACAACGATTTTCCATCATTATCAATGGAATATTCCATAGAAGAGTTTAAAGGGGTGCATCCCGGCGATCTCCCGGCTCGTGGAATCTGCAGGGTCGTCTGTTTCAGCCCGGTTCACAATCTCACCCTGCCGGAAATGGAAACCGCGGACATCGAAGCGGTCCTCCGTGTCCTCTGCGGGGAATTCACCGAGCTTTCCTCCATTCAGGGGATCGAGAACATCATGATGTTCGAAAACAGGGGGAAAATCATCGGGGTGTCCAACCCCCATCCCCACGGCCAGATATACTCGACTGATTTCGTGCCCCGGATACCCTGGACGATGTATTCGAACGCCCGCTCCTCGTGGAATGACAGGGGCCGCTGCCTCTTCTGCGCGGTCATGGAGGAGGAACTCGCCACCGGAACCGGGACCGTCTGCCAGAACGACCACTTCGCGGCGTATGTCCCCTTTTTTGCACGCCACACATATGAAGTTCATATCATGCCACGGAGGCATGTCCCCTTTATCACCGGCCTGACAGGGGAAGAACTGGCGTCCCTCGCGGCAATCTACAAGGAAATGCTTGTTCGGTACGATAACCTTTTCACCATGCCGTTCCCCAACATCACTGTCTTTCAGAACTCTCCGTGCGGAAAAGACATCGACCCCGAACCGTATCATTTCCACATCGAGTTCTATCCGCCCATGAGAAGCCCGGACAAGCTGAAATACATGGCGGGATTCGAATCGGGAGGCGGCAACATCATCAATCCCTCCGTTCCCGCTGAATCGGCGGCAGCGCTCAGATCTGTGCCACCCGTCCACTACACGAAATTTTCGTGAAACTCATAGAGAAAAGGAACAGGCGTCATGGATGAATTGCTTGGACAGGTCGTGAAATCGTTTGGAGAACGGTTCAGCGAAGAACCCGATGTCATAGCGGTAGCACCCGGAAGGGTGAACCTCATCGGCGAACACACCGATTACAACGGCGGGTATGTGCTCCCGGTCGCCATCGACCGTGAAATCGTCTTCGCCGTAAAAAAAGGTGCGGGGAATGCCATTACCGGGTATTCGATCGATTTCAACGATGAGGTATCATTTACTGCCGGAAAATATGACCCCAGGCATCCGAGCGGGTGGGTACGGTATATCATGGGCGTGCTCAACGAGCTCAAGCTCATCGATGTGAGAATTGAGGGATTCACCTTCACACTGGGGGGGAATGTGCCCATCGGCTCGGGGCTATCATCGTCCGCGGCGCTTGAAATGGCTGTCTATACTGCCATGGAGGGCCTCATGGGATTCCATGCTGACGACATGCAGGCAGCCCTGCTCTGCCAGCGTGCCGAAAACAACTTCGTCGGCATGAACTGCGGCATCATGGACCAGTATATCTCACGAATCGGCCGCAAAGACCATGCTATTCTCATCGACTGCCGTGACCTCTCGACCAGGGCTGTCAGCATCAACACTCCCGGGTGCTCATGGCTGGTCATCGATTCGAAGAAACGGCGCGGGCTGGTCGATTCCGAGTACAACAAACGCCGCAGTGAGTGTGAGGAGGGCGTACGGGCTGCACGGTCAGTATTCCCGGATCGCGCTGTCGACAACCTCCGTGACCTGACACACGAAGATCTCGACACGATGAAAAGCGTCTGCCCGGAAACGGTTTACAGGCGGGTGAAGCACAATGTCACCGAGAACGACCGTGTGGTGCGCACGGTTACCGCACTCCAGTCATGCGACCTCGGTACTGTCGGCGAGTGTCTTTATACCTCGCATGCGAGCCTGCGTGACGATTTCGAAGTGTCCTGCACCGAACTCGACATGATTGTCGACATACTTGCCGGAACGGGCGGGGTCATCGGCGCGAGGCTGACCGGTGCGGGTTTCGGGGGCTGCGTGATTGCGCTGGTCAGGAACGAGGCGCTGGGTGATGTCGAAAATGCCCTTGCGGCGAATTACCGTCCCGCATCCCTGCCTGATGGCGAACGGGCGGAGATATGGCCTATACGGATTTCGGACGGCGCACATCTTGTCGCAGGCGGGTGATACGGCGTTCGGACATGTACGACGAGCGTCGGGTATGGTTTATGGCTAATAATCCCCTATTCACCATATAAAAACCTAAATAATGCTTTCATGATATGTCATAACATGTTATTATGTAAGAAATAACATACGATATTGACTGACAAATTTTGATCACCCGGAGGGTGAAAGCATGAAAGTGGGTTTTGATGGAGGAATCAGGCTTGAATTTCATGGTACCAAGGTGACATCAGATGGTGGTCTCCTTATGAAAAGATTCGACATTTATTGATTCGGCCAGTTGGACGACCGTCGAAGAAACCGATTGTGTTGTTATATGAATTTCAATATAAAGCGGCCAGTTTGGATCAACCGAGGCGAGTGGTCGCCAAGGTTGAATGGCACCAAGGGGAGCTATTCCCAAGAATAGGATTTATCGTGACCACCATGAGTACGAAGCCAGAAAGCGTTGTACATTTCTACAATGGCCGAAGAACAGCCGAGCAGTGGATTAAAGAAGGCAAATATGCTCTGAACTGGACTCGGCTCTCATGTAAACGATTCATCTCGAATCAGGTGCGGCTCTGGCTGTTTGTTCTGGCCTATAATCTGGGCAACTTTTTAAGACGGTTTGTTCTTCCAAGGAAAATAAAACACTGGTCGCTTCGCAGCCTGCTCGTAAAACTCATCAAGATCGGAGCGAAGGTTGTCAGACACAGCAGATATGTCACGTTTCAGATGGCAGAGGTTGCAATAGACAAGAGGTTGTTTGCCGAGATACTGGCTCGCATTGAACGATTGCAATGCTGTGCCGGTTAACATAGAGTCTTTGGGTTTAAAACAGGGGATAGCTGTCTCTCGATGGTGATCTTCAGTGCGATCTATTACATGTATCCCTACATATTCGACTCATTTGCAGGAAAAAACCTTGTTTCAATTGTACGAATATCATAAATTGAACTTGTTGGTTGAATAATTCGGAGTTTATAGCCCTCATGATGTTGATATGGGGAATATCAGTTTATATAAACTTTTATTTTTTATTGTTTTCCTCTGTGTACTCTGCTTTCTCTTTTGAGTTTGTTATTAATTCAAAGGTCTCAACCTGAAACCTTTGAATTAATCATATATGATTTTCAAACTTTCATAATACAGCTCCCCATACCCCCCGAAGACACTATGGTATAAGAGAAAGGGGTGGAAAAAGAAATAAAAAGAGGCTACCTTTCCCGAAAGCCGATTTTAGGTAAAATCGCAACCACGTGGTCGCAGAGCGCCACAAATTGTTAG
>Ga0315284_10003305_pt1 | contig 22858 bp, 23 predicted proteins | sample YL17G09_16_MG_FD_203696 | JGI IMG/M metagenome (GOLD analysis project Ga0315284, IMG submission 203696) | Sediment microbial communities from Yellowstone Lake, YNP, Wyoming, USA - YL17G09_16 | ecosystem: Environmental > Aquatic > Freshwater > Lake > Sediment | place: USA: Wyoming | collected... | reverse complement strand
GGGTGCCCAAGGGCACAGAGAAATTGAATCGGGATGCCTTAAAAGCAGGGATGGCCGCTGCGAAACGAGGCCAAAAGGAACAGTTGAAAGCCGGAGTTCCTCCGGAGATTCCTAAAGAAGATCTTTTGGATTCCTACTAGTGTACTGTCTCAGAAAAGACTTTACACAGAACGTCATTCCGGACTTGATCCGGAATCCAGTCTTTTCAGCTGGATTCCCGTTTTCACGGGAATGACAACCCTTATTATCATTGTAAAGATAAAGAAGTTTTAGAGACACTACACTAGTTTTCCTTGATTGAAGCATTACTGAAGAATGATGAAAATGGTTTTTGGGTTAAGGTCAGGGAGCCGGATTGGTTTAAGGTGAAAGGGTTATGGGTAAAGAGTTCAAGACCATAGACAAAACCGGCATCTTTGCCCTAACCAGTGAACTATAGGTCTGAAGAGTGATGAAAAGAAACTCCTTTATCTATTCCGTGACCAAAAGGATTGCCCGATTGGTTTTTTCAATTTTTTATCAGATTGAAACCGAAAGGAAGGAGGTTCTTTCTGGTCATGGGCCTGCCATCATTCTTCCTAAACACCAATACTGGACGGATATCCCCATCATCAGCCTAACCTTCAAGCCCCTGCTTTATTTTGTGGCGAAGAAGGAGCTTTTTGAATATCCTCTCATTCGAAGTTACCTTTCCCTTTTGGGTGGCATCCCTGTGGATCGGAAACAATCTATTCGAACGTTAGACTCTTTCAGGCACCTCTTTTTCTTATTGAGAGCCGGTGAGAAGATTGTCATCTTTCCAGAAGGAACCTATTTTCGAGATGCAGTGGGCTCAGGTAAAAGCCGTCTGCTTCAAATGATTTTAAGATTCCAATCTGAGTTGAAACACCGAATTCCCTTCATCCCTGTAGGAATTCGGTATGGAGAGAGAGTGGGATGGAGAAGACGGGTGGAGATATGCATTGGTCATCCCCTGTTTGCGGAGAGTGAGTCCGATGCCATCTCCCTGACCCATCAAGTGATGGAGGAGATCAGTCGTATATGTTGTTTACCCAAATGTTCGCAGTGAATTTTGGAGAAATAGTTCTGGGTGTTTAGTTCAGAGACGGTGGTCTCGTAGTCTTATAGTCCGATAGTCTCATCGTCTTTAATTAATCGACTATGCGACTAATGACTCCGAACTATCTTAAATAAGGAGGAAAATATGCCGAGACGCGAAAGGAATCGGGAAATAGCGAGGAGGAGAAAGAGGAAAAAAGAGGGTAAGAAACTTCGGGCCAAAGGCCTTTCGTCACAGCCCGTAGGGAGTATTAAGGAGAATGAGAAGAAAAAGCCGGAGAAGGTAACAACGAGTGAAACACCTCCAGAAGTGCCCAAAGAAGTTACAGAGCCATCCACTACGGAGAACTAATTTTTGTCGGGGGTTAGGGATTAGGGTTTTGGGATTAGCTGACCCCTAATCCCCAATCCCTAAACCTAGATTTATTTAGATCTCATGGGGATGAAATGCCATGTCCCCTTCTTCATCTGCTTGATCTCTCGGACGAGTTGGTCGAAGTCTTCTCTTCGGTTAACAAAATCGATTTCGCTCGTATTGACTACCAGAAGGGGAGTCTGATCATAGTGGAAAAAATAATAATTGTACCCTTCGGTCAACGTCTTAAGATACTCTAAGTCGATTTCCTTTTCATAGGTGACATTTCTCGATTTGATCCGATGAAGTAATACCTCTGGTCTTGCCTGCAGAAAGATCACCAAGTCTGGAGAAGGGATCTGTCCATTGAGGAGTTGAAAGATCTGCTCATAGAGGGCCAATTCATGGTCGTCTAAATTCAGGGAGGCGAATATCCGGTCTTTAGCAAAGAGGTAATCACAAAGGGTAATTTGGTTGAACAGGTCGAGTTGTGAAATCTCCTTCTGTTGCTGGAAACGGTTCAGTAGAAAGAAGATCTGGGTTTGAAAGGCATATTTTTTCCGATCCCGATAGAAATGGGGAAGGAAAGGATTTTCCTCAGGTTTTTCTAAGATACATCGAGCATTGAACTCCTTTGCCAATAACATGGCCAGGCTCGTTTTGCCAACGCCGATCGGACCCTCTATTACGATATACCGAAACATAACGTCCCATCACTCCTAATATTTTTTAACACAAGCTCATCGTTTTGTCGTCCTCAGCCCTCCCTGGAGATGAGATTTCTCTTTAAGGCATTGAGAATCGCTTTCCTGGAAGCCTGATGGTCAGCACCGGGCAGGGCGACTTCCTCACCACCTTTTCAGCCGTGCTGCCGAAGAGGATATGGTCTAAACCTGTCCTCCCATGGGTCCCCATCACGATGAGATCTGTGGATTCTCTTTTAGCCATCTGGATGATCTCAACGAAAGGTTCACCCTCTTTGAGTACGACTTGGTAATTCTTGAACCTTTTCATCTTTTTGAGGTAATGGATTACCAATTGCCGATCTATTTCCTTCTTCTGAGACGCCCTTAATTCTCCCAGCTTTTCTTGAGGGAGGTAGATTGAGAGTTGTTCAGGATGAACCGGCTCTGGCGTAACATGGAAGATGAAGAGTTTGCATTTATAAGTTTTGGCTAAGTCGAAGGCATAGGTGAAGGCCCAATGTGAGTCTTCAGAAAAATCGGTACAGAAGAGAATCTTTTTGAACATACGATTTTCCCCCTTCCTTATTTATTTCTTGACAGTATTTTATTTCATATCTATTTTTGTTAATATTTATCACAACTTCTTATTAATTTGCTACAAAAATCTTTCATTTCAGGAGGGGAAAGGATGCTGAGGAATAAACAGATCGGTTTTGTAGGAGTGGGGAATATGGGAGAAGCCCTGATTCATGGACTTTTACATGGCCATCTCTGTCGACCAGACCAGATCTTGTGTTCTGATACACGACCTGAAAGGTTGAAGGCGATACGAGAGAAATATGAAGTGAAAGGTACTTCTCATAATACAGAGGTGGTGAAGCAATCTGACCTTATCATCATAGCCGTGAAGCCTCAGATCATGAAAAACGTCGTGGAAGAGATTGCAAAATATCTCAATCTCTCAAAGCTGATCATCTCCATCGCTGCCGGAGTTCCGTTGGAGGCGATCGAATCCTGTGCAAAAAAGGAACTGAAATTGATCCGGGTCATGCCCAATATCTGTGTTTCGGTTCAAGAGGGTGTTTCAGCTATTGCTGGAGGGAAGCATATTATTAAGGAAGATTTGATGATTGCGAAAACGATCTTCGATTCGGTTGGAAAATCATTGTTCATCGAAGAGGACCTTCTTGATGCAGTGACAGGGTTGAGTGGAAGCGGACCAGCCTATATCTTCCTTATCATCGATGCCTTAGCTGATGCGGGAGTCAAAGTGGGGCTATCAAGGGATGATGCATTGATTCTGGCCTCTCAGACTGTACTCGGTGCGGCTAAGATGTTAATCGAGACAGGGGAACATCCGGGGAAACTGAAAGATATGGTGACCTCTCCAGGAGGGACGGCCATTGCAGGGCTTCATACCCTGGAAGAGGGTGGACTGAGGACGACCCTGATCAATGCTGTGGAAGTAGCCACACAGAGGTCGAAGGCCTTGGGCGAAATGATGAAGAACGATCTGATCAGTAAATAAATTTTACCCGGTTAGAAAGCCCCGCTTCTCGCAGCGGGGATGATGGTTGTTCCTTTTTCAGCGAACACGGGGCTTAATGCCCCGTGTGAGCCTTCCCGTTAGAAAGTAGAAGATTTTCTAACGGGGTTTACTCCTTTGGGTGTTTTCATGACTCAACAAGGCGGATCCAGGACATTCGACATCATGATTATTGGCGGCGGCATCATGGGATCAAGCATTGCCTATCATTTAGCCAATGATGGATTCGAGGGTACCGTGGCCGTTTTTGAAAAGGATTCAACCTATGAGTTTTCTTCCACCACCCTGAGTGCTGGCGGTGTCCGGGAGCAGTTTAGCACCGAGGTGAACATTCGTATCTCCCAATACAGTATCGATTTTTATGAAAAGTTCGATGAGGCCATGGCAGTGAATGGAGAGAAAGCCCACGCGGAGTTTCGACAGCGAGGCTATCTCTTTCTGGCGAGTGAAACAAATTGGCCCCTCATTGGATGGGCAGTTTTATTTTGATCGTAAAAATAATTGCTGTCAGTCAGGCTACAAAAATAATTGCCGTTTGAGCATTGAAAGGAGACTAACCGATGAAAAATAGAAGATATTCTGGGTATAAATCTTACGATTATTTAGACAAAAAAGATTATGAACAATTTGAATACGCAGAAGAAATTGGATGGGGAGATGTGGAACCATACGAGGTCCCTCTATCTGAAGCTGAAGAAAAAAGGATGGAAAAAATTATTGAAGAAAATATAGTAATTTCACTACATGATCATATTGTCAGTCTTGCAAAAGATCGGCGACAAATGAGAGCCGCTCTTAAAGACGGTAGGCCAATTACGGCTTATGAAGCGATTAGTAAATCATGTTTAGATGCTGTCGTTGACAACCAAGGTATGTACTTCTTAATAGGAGCGGAGAAGAATGGATGGAAATGGAATGATTGTATCTATGATTTAGGGATGAGATTATGCGATATAGATCATCAGGATCTTATTATAAGATGCAATGGAATCGAAGATATTGTAAAGGCAAAAGAGGAAGGGAAACTAGCTTTTATAGCCTCATTTGAGGGTTGTACGATGATTGAAAATGAACTAGATAGACTGGACATTCTTTACGGTTTAGGTGTTAGAATGCTAGGTATCACTTATAATGATGCAAATACACTTGGCTCCGGATTGACTGAGAATAAAGACCGAGGGTTAACAAATTTTGGCTATAACGCAATTGAAAGATTGAATAAACTGGGAATAGCTATTGATATCTCTCATTGTGGTGATCAAACGAGTCTCGATGTTATAGAAGCAAGTACAAAACCAGTATTTATATCACATGCAGGGGCAAGAAGAGTTTGGAACTCTAGCAGAATGAGGTCGGATGAAGTTCTCATAGCATGCGCTAAAAAAGGTGGCATTTTAGGAATAGAAACTGCACCGCATACAACACTTTCAGATAAATACCCAGAGCAGGGCTTAGACTCGTTTTTTGATCATTTTAAATATGCCTTAGACCTCATGGGTATTGATCATGTAGGATTTGGGCCTGACACGATGTATGGCGATCATTGTGGACTACATGCAGTCTTTTCTAAAGGGTTGTCGATGGGGTCTTTTCTGAAAAAAGGTACTGCAGAGATGCCACACGTCCCTTATGTTAAAGGGTTGGAAAATCCGACAGAAGCATACAATAACATAGTCAGATATCTTGTCAAATGGGGTTACTCTGATCAGGACATAGCCAAGGCAATTGGGGGGAATGCTCTAAGGGTATTTAAAGAAATATGGTACAAATAATTTGGGTTAATAACTTCTCTGACGCATTTTAAAACTGGCGGGAGGGAGAACGATATGGATAAAGTGATGCTCAAGCAACAGGTCGCTGCAGTAATAGATAAAAGTGGTACCCACATTATTACCCCGACAACGTCAATTCCTGCCTGCAGTGCGTGATAGGCAGCGATGAGTCCGACATTGCCTCCGCCGCATATGAATAGCTGGTCACCGGGACGCACCAGGTCGCGGTTGACCACTGTTTGAAAGGCGCCAGCCCCATAGACACCCGGCAGGTCAGACCCTGGAAAAGCCAACGTCTTCTCATGGGCTCCGGTAGCCACCAGCAAGATTTCAGGCTTAACAAAGACGTAGCCGCCTTGTCTTAGGATGCCAACCATCCCATCACAAAACACACCGAGCGCATATGACTTCAGCCACACGTCAACGAGATTTCTACCGTATTATTCCAGTTGTTTTTAGAGCAAAACAGCAATATCAATACCTCGGGTTCCTGCATAACAGTCGCCGTGGGAACCGAAAAAATTGTTGTTGTGTTTGCAGGCTGAGTTTTCCACCCAATGTATGTTTATCATCGACCAGAACACCTCGTACCTCAGATTTGGCTAGTTCTATCGCAGCAGAAAGTCCAGCCGGTCCACCGCCGATAATAAGAAAAAAAGTCTTAATCGTAGGCCAAAGCAAACATACAGGCTACCGCGCATTACTCTTCCCGCCCAGCACCGGCACGCGCTCTGTTCAGCCTTCTCCGAATATCACATCCTAACTGGTCTCAGCTACTTCGCCACGCCTAGGATATCCATTATTATCAGTGCACATGCCTTGGTCGTGTTGACTAGGTCTGGTATGGATATGAATTCATTTGCTGCGTGAGCTGTAGTTATATCACCGTAACCGAAATTGGCTGACTGGGCTCCAGTCTTGGATGCAAACCAAGCCATGTCGCTTGAGCCAGATACCCCCACGGCAAGAGGCTCTTTGCCAGTAACCTTGACGGCACATCTCTGTATAGCCTTTACCAACTCCGAATCCTTAGGCAAAGATATGGCTGGCATTCCCTCAAACAACCCGACGTCGATTTTCAGCTCAGGGTCATCTTTCTTGGCTGCATCAATGATGGCCTCAATCTCTTTTGTGGCCTGGGCAGCACTTTCATTAGGGGTAATCCGTCGATCTATTAAAAGCTTACATCTATGTGGCACTTGGTTCTCCTTATCTCCCCCATTAATCATGTTGACTGACATCCGTGCTTTACCTGTGTCGGGATGGGTACGGGTATTTACTTCGTCTGCAAACTCCTTGAAACGTAAGATCAACCTCGCAGCCTTATAGATGGAGTTTATGCCTGTTTCCAAGCTCATTGTATGGCTCGTTCTACCCTTCACTGTTATTGTATAGTTCAGCATACCATTGCTAGCCACAATCACGTTATGCTCCCCAAGCCAAGGAGCGAAGGAACCCCTTTTTCCACCAGTACTTGTCGGCCCAACATAGATTCCGTAGTCGGCCTGAAGAAGCTTAAGGTTATTATCCATCAGAAATCGCAAACCCGCATTGGAACCTCTTTCTTCATCCGCCGTAAAGGCATAGATAAGATCTCCGTTGAGGGTAAGGCCCGCATCCTTAATAGCTTTCATGGCTATAGTGAGGGTAGCCATTGGAAACTTATGGTCCGATGCCCCCCTCCCGTATATCTTGTCGTCTTTAATGGATCCACTGAATGGGTCTACAATCCAATCGTTCAGGTCACCAGCGGGAACCGTATCGGTATGCGCGAACATACAAAGCTTCGGTTTACCAGCCTTTCCAGGCAGGGTGCCGATGATGTTAGCTCTTCCCTTCTCAGCCTCGACAAGTTGAACTGCAAACCCCAGCTCCTTTAATTTGGGATCCAAATACTCTGCGGCACAACTTTCGTTTCCAGGTGGGTTGACGGTGTTTATACGAATTACTTCCTGCATCATTTTGATAAGCTTGTCTTTCTCCTTGTCAATGTTGGCTAGAACTCTATCTTCATATGACATTAAATCTTACCTCCTCTCCTTTATTAATCTAGCGTGACTTTATTACGACTTCACCATCATAATGGCGAACGAAAGAGATTTTCTTGGTGATATCGCACTGTTACGGAATTCATTTTTGTTGAGACTTAGTATACACTGATTAGTATTTGTTTAACCCTCTTTCTTCAAATGGATATTTTCCAGTAATTCTCTATAATGTTGGGAGTTATTTAAAAATAATTCTTGACAGCGTCTGCCATATCTGGTATTGTATACACCAATATGGCGACGCTTCAAAAACGCCGATCCCGAGGGCATCTCTACTGGAGTATCGTAGAGTCCCGAAGGATCAATGGAAAACCCAGACCGGTTATTTTGGCCTATCTGGGACGGGCTGAAGACCTGCTGAAACGCCTGACCGAAGGCATTCCTCAGAAGGTCAAAAGTTACAGTCATGGCGCAGTGGCCGCCCTGCTGGATCTGGCCGAAGAACTTGAAGTCGTCACTATCATCAACCGCCATCTTCCTGACCCTTCTAAGAAGCTCAGAGATGGCTTTACCATAGGAGGTTCCTTGCTGCTTTCCGCTGTGGGAAGAGCCTGTCATCCAACGAGTAAAATGAACTGGTATGAGGGCTTTGCGAAGCAAACGAGTCTTTCCCATTTATTAAAGATGTCTCTGGTCAAATTGGACAGTCAGCACTTCTGGGACCAGATGGAGGCCGTTCCGGTCTCGATTCTTCCCCGTATCGAGGAAGAGCTGGTCTGCCGGGTGATCGAAACCGAGAAGGTCCAACTGGATACGTTGTTCTGTGATCTGAGCAATTTTTTCACTTATATCGCTTCCACGAATAAGCATTGTAGCTTGCCTCAAAGGGGCAAAAACAAACAGAAGCGAATTGATCTGAGGCAGTTGGGTCTTTTACTCATCGTTACGCGCCGAGATCATCTTCCCCTGCTGCACAAGATTTATCAGGGGAACCTTCAGGATCGAACGGTTTTCAAAGAACATTTTCAGCAAATGGTTCAACGGTTTAAGGCCCTCTCCGGTTCTTTGGAAGATATCACCCTGGTCTTTGATCAGGGAAACAATTCCCGTGCAACCCTAAGGGAGGTGGATGGAGAAATCCACTTTGTCGGGGCGATCTCTCCCTGCCATCATAAAGAGCTTATCGAAAAAGCCAATGCTTCGATGCACCGAGTGTCCCTTTCAAATAAAGAGATTGACTGTTATAGGACACGGACTCAGATCTGGGATCTTGACCTGACGGTGGTAGTCTACATCTCCGAGAAGCTTCTGCAAGGCCAGATCCGGGGAATTCAGCAGAATATCAGGAAACTCTTTGCTGCCTTCGATAGCCTCAGGGAGAAGATCCGTATCCCTGTTCGGCAGGGGCCAAGCAGGACCCAGCAGGCTTTGGAGAAAAGAATTCGGGCCCTGATTGAAGCCCATGATCTTGAGGGTCTGATCTGCTGGGACCTCCAAGAACTTGCTGAGCATACCTTTGATCTTACCTTCGGGATAGATGAAGATCAGCTCAAAACCTTACAGGAGAATTGGCTGGGCCGTCGGATTCTGATCACCAATCGTCATGACTGGTCCGAAGAAGAGATCATATCAGCTTACTGGGGGCAGGCTCAGGTAGAATATGCCTTCAAGACCATGAAAAATCCCTTTCATTTGGCTCTGCGACCGCAGTATCACTGGACAGACCAGAAGATTGAAGTGCACGGGTTCATCTGTCTTTTAGCTTTTCTTCTCTCCATGGTCTTGTACAAAAGAGCCAAGGAAAAGAGTGGCTTCACGGGGTGCCCCCATACTCTTTTCGAGAAGCTGTCCACCATTCGACTTGCCACGTTTGTCGAGACCCCGTCACAGAAAACAAAAGGTCGCTATAAGGCGGTTCATCGACTTGAAGAGATGGATGAAGATCTCCATACCCTTGCCCGTGGACTTGATTTAATTGACAAAGAGCTGAAAACAAATATTCCATTCAGTGTATACAACTGAGATGAGCGATTTATGCCTGTAGTTACAAGAGGTTCCACCTAAAAAACGAATTAAGCGTAATAAAGTCACGCTAGGTCCCATCCCCTCCTCGCAAAAAGAACTCTTGTCTCTACCGATAAGGCTGCCAACTTTTTTTTGGCCAGCACGTTCCGACGGAATCCTCCTGTTCCATATCGCAACCAAGCACTATGCATTCTTACCCTCCTTATCCTTTAGCGAAAGAGTCCTCTTCAATAAAGGGATGCTGCCTCCGGAGAGAATCTTTTCAATTATGAAAGTCGGCAGGCTATTCCCCTCTATTAACTCGTTCTTTGTAAGATTTCGGAGCTCAGCTGTCCTAAAATTGACTTGAATCACATCTCCTGTTTCAACCTTAGCACATACCCCAGGGCACTCTAAGATAGGCATTCCATCACTAATACAATTCCGAAAGAACCCTCGAGCAAACGACTCGGCGATAATGCCACCCAATTTCAAATGTTGAAAGGCTAAGTGAATGCCTCCTCTAGTAGAACCTAAACCGAAGTTTTTTCCAACAACAAGAAAATCACCTTGTCTTACTTCATGAGCAAATCGGAAATCGACCAGTTCCATCAAATGTTTGGCTGCTTCAGCGGCGTTGTGAATATGCATGTATTTACCTGGATAGATCTGGTCAGTATCAATATTGTCCCCGTATCGCCAAGCTCTTCCCTTATTTATCAAGTGTGTCATTAAAAAAGCTCCCTTCTAGACAAGCTCTCTGGGATCAGTTATTTCGCCCCTTATAGCAGAGGCTGCAACTGTGGCTGGAGAGGCAAGAAATATTCTTGCCTTATCGCTGCCCATTCGGCCTCGAAAATTTCTGTTTGCTGAAGAAATGCATACTTCATCATCCCCAAGGACTCCTTTGGTTAATCCTGGACAAGCCCCACATCCTGGATTGCATACCACAGCTCCTGCTTCAACTAAGATCTTTAGAACTCCTTCGGTCAAAGCTTTCAAGTATACCTCCTTGGATATCGGGTTTACTATCAACCTCACTGAAGGATGTACTTGATGCCCCCCTAGAATCCGAGCCGCAGCTTCAAGGTCCGAAAAACGTCCATTGGTACAGGACCCGATAAAAGCCTGATTTATTCTTGTCCTTTCAACTTGACTTACACTCACAACGTCGTCTACTTTGTGAGGAAGAGAAACCTTAGGCTCAAGCGCAGTAATATCTAAGGATTCAATGCGTTCAAATTTGGCGTCGGAATCGCTTCTGAAAATCTCGAAAGGCCGGTTCGTTCTCCCCTCGAGATACTCAATTGTCGTCTCATCGGGTTCAATTATTCCTGTCTTGGCCCCCATTTCCACAGCCATATTGCAGAGAGTCAACCTCCCATCCATACTCATTGTTCTTATTGCAGGTCCTGAAAATTCAACTGCTTTGTATATAGCACCACCAACCGTGAGCTTACCTATGATTTGTAAGATGATATCTTTTGGGGTAACCATGTAAGGCAGGCTGCCGTGTAAATTCAATTTGATTGTTGAAGGTACTTTGAACCAAAGTTTTCCTGTAGCAAGCAACTCCACAGTTTCAGGAACTGAAATACCAGTTCCAAAACACCCTAATGCTCCGAACATTGTGCAATGAGAGTCATTTCCTGGAATTAGCATGCCTGGCCGCACAAGTCCTCTTTCAATCGGTACCTGAAGATGGTTCCCCTCATTTATGTCAAAGAACCATCTTACTCCGTGCTTCCGGGAAAACTGCCGAATCAGGTTGTGATCGGAGGCTGTTCCCGAACTTTCAGCAGGAGCTACATGGTCTAAACAAATTACAAAGTTTTCGGATATAAACCTCTGAGAATCCCCTGTTATTTGAATACCAAGTTGTTCGATTGTCCTTACTAGAATGTGCCCATCCAGATCATTCGTTACTGTTAGGTCAGCTTTTGCTTCAACGAAATCTCCGGGTCGAACTATCTTTTCACCTGACTTAAGAGCCAAGATCTTCTCTGATATGGTCATTCCTGCTTTACTCATAACTGAGCACCCTCGCGTTTATCTCTCGATAGCCAGACCTCTGACTTCCAAGACTCTCAAAGCTACCCGCAAGGTTCCCCGACTGACTTCAAACATTTCCCTAAGCTTTCTTTCACCAGGTAGTTTATCCCCAGGCTTGGGGCCTCCCTGGATAATAGCCTCCTGAATCTGGTTAATGACATCTTCAAAGGCTCTATTTTGCTTTGCATGTTTGAACATAGAAATACCCATGTTGAAATATTGGTTTAACCATTACATTCTTTGGAAAAAATGTCAAGAACAAACTCTATAAAAAAACTTTGTGAATAGAGTTGGCCTTCTTGGGGTACGCCCTCTGTTTCTTAGAGATCTCAAGGATGTTCAGTAGTTTCGATATTTATAGCCGATGGGAAATCTCCGATCCTTGCCCAAGGACTTCGGAGTTATCTTTATGCAGCTGGGGATTGTAGGCGTTTATACTCATTTCTATCGAGAGGTTGAGGTAGATTGAGCAGTTTGAGGGGCGTTCGGCCGATGATCCTTCATCCCCCTGGACTATCAATGGGATAGATCCTTCTAATTTTCCCTGACGGCTACTAAACTGGCATTGATCCTTGGCGCTTTCAGTGGGGAGTCGCTATTTTCCCAGATTGTCGCTTAAATAGGGCAATCCAAGCGTGCCGCCCAGCATGTCCACGAGGTAACCCTAGCGTGAGCTTACTATAAAATTTTATCTGAACCATTTAACTTACTGAAATTACCTCTAATCCATTGATTTTTTATGTATACACTGAATTGTCTATTTCTGAATTGTGAAAATTTTCTCCTTGACACTCTGGGGTAACCGTGTTAAACGTTGTATAAAATCCAATTTACTGTTTACGTGACGAAGATGATAGTTTGGAAAAAAGCAGTAATAAAAACCCAAAAGTCGCATCCACCTCATGCCACCTATTCTCAAGCAGTTAAGGCCGGAAATTTGGTTTTTGCCGGTGTGGGGCCATTCGACCTAGAAGGCAAAACGGTTCCGGGAGATCTTAAGACACATACGAAAGCCTGCATGGAAAATCTAAAAGCATTGTTAATTGAAGCTGGAACGACGTTGGAAAACCTAGTTGCGGTAACCGTATACCTAAAAAATTACGAAAAATACTACTATGAATTTGACGAAGCCTATAGGGAATACATTAAGGAAGACCCTCCTGCGAGAGTTGTTGTTCAACCCGCCGAATTACCTTGGGGAGCACTCGTCCTGCTATCTGTAACAGCCATCATACCTGAAAAGTAGCTTGTTTGCGGTTACTCGGATGCCGGATGACTTTCAGCGATTGCTCAGGCTACCGGAAGAATAGTATAAAGTATCAATAAAACATTGACATTAAAAGTTAGGTGCCAAATTGAATTTTTTCCACCGATGCACGACAGGATGTTCGTTGATCTCTTTAATGCCCAGAAGAATTCTCTCTTTGAGCTCCTGTTTGGAAGTTACTCGGATATGTTTCAAGAAGGTCCTGGACATTTTACCAAAGAGCGTCTCAACCAAATTGAGCCAAGAACCGTGCTTGGGGGTATGCACATACACAAATCTCCCCGGACGGGTGGCTAAATATTTCATCGTCTCCTTAGAGATGTGGGCGGAATGATTATCCAGAATGATGCGAAGAGTAGAGTCTGCAGGATAGTAATCATCCATTTCCTTAAGTAAGGAGATAAACTCAGAGCTCCGATGTCTATCATGAACCTGTCCAATAACATGACCGTCGTGCAAGTCCAGAGCTGCCAGAATCGACAGGGTTCCCAACCGCTTGTATTCATAATCCCTCATGATTCGGGATTGTTTTCCTGGATCTGGCATGATATCCGGTGCAATATTCTGAGTGGCCTGGACCCCCGGTTTTTCATCCACACTGACAGTAATCACAGACGGGGTGTCCCCAGATTTCATGGGTTCGTTTTGGTGATCTGGTCCCCGCTCCCCGGCCTACGCAAGCTTACCGAAAGGACACCAATCTCCAGGCCCGCGATCTTCCCGATAAACATGGCAGAGGAGGCCTCAGCGATCTCCCTCGCATCACCTGCTGCAAAGACTGTTACCCCAGCCTGTTTTGCCTCCTCAAAGAATTCGTTCACAGGGCTAAGCCCTAAGTGACAACGTTCACGACATCGTGGACAAGTTTAATGCTCAGGACATCGTGGACAAACGTTCTTTGACAATCAAATAGCCACAGCATTGCATTATCATGAACACCAAACTAAGAAAAGGGGAGGTGTTCATGAAAAAGAAAATCAAACAAGAAAGACTAAAAGCTGTGCAACGGTTCTTCGATGGCGAAGATCCAGCGGACATTTGTGCATCTCTTGGTCGTTCGCGATCATGGCTGTACAAATGGGTGACGCGGTACGCCCCTGATAACTCGCAATGGTTTGAAGAACAATCTCGGCGACCGCTTTCCAGTCCCTCCCGCACCCCTGCGGAGATCGAAAAGATCGTAGAGATGGTCCGATTGAACCTGTACAACAAGGGCCTCTTCTGCGGCAATCAGGCCATCCAATGGGAGATAATCGACATGGAAGTCCAACCGATTCCCTCTCTCAGCACGATTGGCCGTATCTTACGCCGCCGGGAATTGACGCATCGGCGGACCGGAAGATACACACCGAAGGGCAAGAAGTATCCCGAGCTTCCGGCGCTTTTGCCCAACCAAACCCATCAGGTTGATCTGGTCGGCCCTTGTTATCTTACCGGGCCGATCAAGTTCTACAGCCTGCATGCTGTCGATACCGCGATCAACCGGTGCGGAATAGAGCCAATGCCCTCCAAAGCGGCCCAAAACGTTTTGAACGCTGTTTATGCGGTTTGGCTGCGTATGGGCATCCCGGAGAACCTTCAGGTGGACAATGAACTGGCCTTTTACGGAAGCCCGACCCATCCACGAGGCATGGGACCTCTTATTCGTCTCTGCCTGTGTTACAGCGTCAATCTCTGGTTCATTCCGCCTTCTGAGCCATGGTGGAACGGCGTCGTCGAGAAGTTCAATGACCATTACCAGCAGAAGTTTCTCGACAAGGTCACCATGTCATCAATGCCGCAGCTTCGGCAAGAATCGCTGACATTCGAGCACCGGCATAACAGCACCTATCGCTACAGCAAGATCAAAGGGAAAACTCCTCTCAAGGCATTGGCTGGGATGGAGAAGAAATTGGTCTTCCCGAGCAAGAGCGATGCCCCAAGACATCCCTTGGATAAGCCGGAGGAAGGTTGCTATCATCTTGTGAGATTCATCCGAAGCGACTGCCGGTTGAACATCTTCGGTGAAATGTTCTCCGCTCCACCGGAAACCCAGTACGAATACGTTGTGGCTACTATCGATGTCAAAGAACAAAAGTTAAAGCTCTTCCTGGATACCATCCAGGTCGAAGAATATAACTATCAATTGCGATGAACTATTCGTAAGTCACGGCATCGCTGGATACATTCTTTCAAAGTTGCGAGTCCACGATGTCGTGACCATAATTTCTGTCCACGATGTCGTGAACGTTGTCACCTAAGGCTATCAGCACCGTATCGCACGCGTAGGTCTTCTCCGTTCCCGGTATACGTTTAAAATCCCTGTCGACCTGGCACACCGTGATCGACTCGACGTGCTCATCTCCATTGGCGCTCATAATCGTGTGGTTCGTATAGACGGGAACCCCGAGGCGTCTTATTTTATCCTCATGAACCTGGTATCCACTGCACCTGGGAAGGGCCTCAACGATCCCGACTACATCGATGCCTGCCTGGAGGGCATGATAGGCGGCGATCAAACCGACATTCCCGCCTCCTACCACAAATATCCTGTTTGCGGGCCTCACAAGATCTCTATTCACCAGGGTTTGAAACGCCCCCGCCCCGTATACGCCGGGCAAGGTGTTCCCGGGAAATATCAAAGACTTCTCCCGAGCCCCTGCGGCGTTCAACACGACCTTCGGGTTGACAATCCTGTAGCCGGTGTTGTTCGTGACAATACCTCCCTTTTTATCGCTGAACACATACATCGCTGTGCTATTGAGCCACACCGTTATACAAGGATAGGCCTGAATATTTTCTTCAAGGATCTTTGCGATATCAGTGCCTCTGGTTCCCGCATAGCAATCCTCGATGGAACCGAAGAACTTGTGGGTCTGGAGCACCAATTTGCCGCCTAACCGGGCCTTATCATCCACGATGAGGGTGGGGATGTTTCGTTCGCCTAATTCTATGGCGCCCGAAAGACCGGCAGGCCCGCCGCCGACGATGAGGACATCCGTTGTCACCTCCCCTGTTTTTGAGAACTGAAAACTATCGACGGTCCGCGGCAGCTCCGGGAGGCCTTCAAGGCTCTTCACCACCATGTTCTCTTCCACTTTGGTCATGCAGGCCTTCACCGGGATTCCATCGGCGATCACCATGCATTGGACACACTGGCCGTTGGCGCAAAATATCCCCTGGGCCGATCCGTCCTTCGCATGATGGCCGAACACATGAATGCCGTTTGCAAAGAGGGCTGAGGCAATCATCTCCCCTTGGTATGCCCGCAGTTTCTGATTGTTCCAGTGGAAGCTGATTTGTTTTCTGCGAGGAATACTCAAAATCGGGTGATTCCTAATCCTCTGTTCGGCCATTGAACTGATCTCCTGACAGGTGAATGATAATTGAGGGATTCAGGATTAAGGCATTCAGGAATTCAACCGTAACACACGACAGAACAGGGGAGGGTCTTCACACCAGTGCCCTAATTTCCAAATTCCTAAAATTGGGGTATTCACTTGACTAAGGTTCCTACTATATATAGTATAGCGGGGCATGCAAGAGTACCCCAAGAGTTTGGCCGAATTTGAGACTTGGTTTTCTTCGGAACAAGCTTGTAGAGACTACCTTTATCGCTTGAGATGGCCAAACGGCTTCACCTGTCCACGATGTAGCAGTCTCAAAGCATGGCCTATTACTACCACATTGTACGAGTGCTCCGGTTGCCATTACCAGTTGTCGGTAGTCGCGGGGACGATTTTTCAGGACACTCACAAGTCGCTGACGGTCTGGTTTCGGGCGATATGGTGGGTAACCGGGCAAAAAAATGGGGCCAGTGCACTCGGGCTGAAACGTATACTTGGTCTGGGAAGCTATCGCACGGCTTGGACATGGTTGCATAAATTGCGTCGCGCCATGGTGCGTCCTGGCCGTGACTGTTTGTCGGGTATGGTTGAAGTAGATGAAACCTTTATTGGCGGAGAGAAGCCAGGCAAAAGAGGACGTGGGGCTACAGGCAAAATACTTGTAGGAATTGCTGTAGAAGACAAGGAGGATGAAGGCCTTGGGCGAATTCGCCTTGGTATTCTTCAAGATGCATCTGCTAACTGTCTCACAGCCTTCGTGGAGGAACGAGTCGTGGGAGGAAGTAGCATTCGAACCGACGATTGGCTTGGCTACAGCAGATTGGAATCTGCCGGCTATCGACACGTCACGGTGAAGAAAACTGAATTGAAACTTGCTCATCTGGTAGCTTCTCTTCTGAAACGTTGGCTCCTTGGCACCCATCAAGGTGGGGTCAGTCCCGAACATTTAGCCTACTATTTGGACGAGTATACTTTCAGATTCAATCGGCGTACTTCGACCCACCGAGGTAAGTTATTTATGCGTCTCTTAGAAAATGCTGTCCAGATCGATCCCGTCACGCAAGGTCAGATCATTCAGCACATCAGAGGACGCAAACCAAAGGGACACAACATATAGTGCTAACCTTAGTAAAGTGAATACCCCATTTTCCTAAATTCCCAAATCCGTTTTTGCTTTCTGGTTTTTCTCCATCAACCGATTGAATCGACACACATGCTCTTGCACAAGCGAATGGGCCTCGGCTGTTTTTCCCTCCTCCACCGCCTTGACGATCTTGCGCAGATCTCGATAGTTTTGCTTTAGAATTCTCTCCTCCCGGGGAAGGAACCGATCAAAATAGAGATGAATGTTGCTGTAAATCGTCTGAAGGATCGATTCATAGACTGGGTTTCCCGCTATGCGAGCTAAAGCCAAGTGGATCTCATTGTCTATCCGTATGAACGCATCCCATTGGGAAGCACCCTCATCAAGGCGGGCCTTCGCCACAGAGAGGCGTTCTTTCAACTGCTGGATATCTCTCTTTTTTGCTCTCTTCGCTGCAAGACCCGCGACAATACCTTCAACACCCTCCCGGAATTCGGCGAGATCCCTCAGAGAGACCCTTTGATACCGTATTAACAAGGCGAGGCTCTCGCTCACCTGACGGTGCGTCACGGCATTTACGATGGGACCCCCGCTCACGCCCGTCTTGATCGTAATTAGGCCTTTCTGCTCCAATACCCTTAAGGCCTCCCGGAGGGTGCCCCTGCTCGTCTTGAACATCTCCCTGAGTTCGCGCTCAGCGGGCAACTTGTGCCCTGCCTTGAGGCTTCCCTTAAGAATGGCTTCCTGGATCTGTTCAACCACATCCTGGAATATTCTGTTTTGTTTTGCCTCTCGGAACATAATATTAGTCTCCTTATCCAAATGGTTTAACCATTACTATATCTTATGCATATTGTCAAGAAAATTTGCTCAGAAAGAGAGTTGCACAATAGTGGCATTGTGACTAAATACATACACAAATTTGCGCAACTTGGACTTACCCCCCCCCCGCCCCGCCACAAACTGCTCACATTAAGGCGATATAATTAGAGCATGTTGACAGGGGTTTTGGGTTACCATTGCCATTGCTTCAAACTCACAAGGGGGTCTGTAGTCAAGAGAGGAATGCAACCGTTTCTGGTTATACACATCCTCGATAAAATAGGGAATCCTTTCCTGGACATCTTCCAGGGTACGGTACTCCCAGAGAGAGACCTCCTCGGATTTAAAGGTTTTAATAAAACTCTCAGCATAGGCATTATCATAGGGATTGCCTTTTCTACTCATGCTGATCTGGAAATCATAGCACGTAAGCTCTTTGACATACTCACGAGAGGCATACTGGACACCACGGTCTGAATGGTGGATGCAGCCTGGCTCAGGGTGTCTGTCAGAAATGGCCATCTGTAATGCAGCGAGGGCGAGTTTTGTGTCTAAGCGTTTTGACAAGGCGTACCCGATGGCCTTTCTCGAGAAGGCATCCAGGATCACGGCTAAATACACAAAGCATCTCAGTACCCGTATGTAGGTGATATCGGCTACCCAGAGCTGGTTTACATTACTTGGGGTGAGATCCGTAATCAAGTTTGGGTAGATCGAGAGGCCATGGTTACTGTTTGTTGTGACCATCCATCGTTTCCTACGCGGCACACATAACCAATTGTTCTCCCGCATGATCCTGGCTACCTTTTTGTGGTTGATGATCCATCCCTCACGCTGAAGCTGTTCGGTAACCCTTCGATAGCCATGCCGTGGGAACTCGAGACATATATCACCAATACGATCTATGAGGGCCTCATCAGAGGAGGTATGCTTTCGCTTATAATAGTATGTCCTCCGTGGGAGATTCATCAGTTCACACCCCCTTTGAACGCTTTTTAACAAGGGGGCGATTTTGGGCAATGAAGCGTCTCTTTTCTCTGCTTCCTTGAGGCTGTTTTTGACGGCTTTTTTTAGAAACTCATTCTCAAGGCTAAGTTTGCCCACGAGCCGTTCCAGCTCTCGCACCCTCGAAGCCAGTTCAGCTTCTCTGGAGGGTTCAGGGTCCAACTTCCCCTGTGCATACTGTTTCTTCCAGGTGTAGAGATGCCCTGATGAGACGTTGTATCGTCTACAGAGTTCTATGGGAGTAGCTGCTTCACTGAGCAGCTGTTCAATGTATGATCTTTTAAAGTCCTGGGTGAACCGTCTGCATTTCATGACATGATCCTTTCTCCCTCTACAGGGTGATGATCCTGTCTAAATACTCTAACACATTTTGTGCAGTTCGTGGGGTTCAGTTCACCTTGTCTCTGAGTTCACTCTTGTCCAAAAACGGTTTTAAGAAAAATTGATTGAAAATGTCCTCCTAATGGGAGACCGTAATAGTGAAAACATTAATCGGAATCCCACAAAAAGGAGGACAGGATTATGGTACGATATGCAAGCTTGTTTAGTCAACTTATCGCCGTTTTCAATCGAAACCAGTTCTACCGTCTGGTTCTCAGGCATAACTCAGAGCGTTATGCTAAAGGCTACAACTCCTGGGATCATTTTATCGCCATGCTCTTTTGCCAGTTAGCACAAGCTAAGAGCCTCAGAGAGATATGCGGTGGACTTGCCTGCTGCCTTGGGAAGCTCCGTCATCTGGGGATGAAGGATGCCCCAAAGAAATCCACCCTCTCCTATGCCAATGCTCATAGGCCATGGCAGATGTTTCGAGATCTCTTCTATGAGACCCTTTCGGTGTGCAAGAGCGCAGCCCCGGGAACACATAAATTCCGGTTCAAGAACAAACTGCTTTCCCTGGATAGCTCAACCATATCTCTCTGTCTGTCGCTGTTTCCCTGGGCGAAGTTCCGACGTACCAAAGGGGCCGTGAAACTTCATCTCCTGCTCGATCATGATGGCTACCTGCCTACCTATGCCTATATATCAAACGGGAAACGACATGATGTGACCATCGCCCGAAACGTGCCTCTTGCTCCAGGTTCTATCGTGGCCATGGATCGTGGATATAATGATTACAGGCTGTTCGCGTACTGGAGCGCGAAGGGAATATTCTTTGTGACCCGACTGAAGGAGAACGCTGACTATATGATTGTCGAAGATCGAATCCCTCCAAAGAACACGCATATCCTCTCTGATCAACTCATTCGCTTTACTGGCTTCTATGCCCAGAAACACTGCCCGTATCTCCTTCGCAGAGTCGTGGTGTGGGACACGGTAAAAGAGCGAGAACTTGCTTTCCTTACCAATCACCTTGAGTTCGGCGCAACCACCATATCGGCTATCTATAAGGACCGATGGCAGATTGAGCTGTTCTTCAAAGCCTTGAAGCAAAACCTCAAGGTCAAGACCTTCGTGGGAACCACCGAGAATGCGCTTTACATACAGATTTGGACAGCACTTATCGCGATCCTGCTTATCAAGTACCTTCAGTTTAAGTCCAGGTTCGGATGGTCGCTCTCGAATCTCGTTGCTTTTCTTCGGTGGAACCTCTTTACGTACCGTGATTTATGGGAATGGATCGATCATCCATTCGATGTGCTGCCTCTGGTGCCTGGGTCTGTCCAAATACCACTTCCACTCGTTGGTCTTGGACAGCATTTACCAAGAATGAAGGAGGAGTAACCCAAATGGTTAAGTCCAAGAAGAAGCATACTCAGAAAAAGGGCTTAAAGCAAGGGGAAAAAGAGCATAGCCGGAAGACCAGAAAAATCAAGGCTTCCACGCCACATGGGTATACGAATGAGTATATGAGCCCTTACGGAGGGCTTTTGCCGTTAGTCAAATTATGGGATGGGTTGAAATTTGAGTCTTTATTTTCAGAACTCTATTGTGAGCCTCGTCGGGAGACCCAATATGGGAGCCTCTTTTTCATCAAGGGGCTTATTTTACTACTGTTTATTGGGTTTTGTCGGCTGAATCATTTTGTTTATATTTGCGGGGATCCGATGTTACTGGGGATATTGGGGGTGGAGCAGTTGCCGGTGGTCAGTACCTTTTGGCGCTATCTTCAATCGATTGGGCAGAATCAATCGTTGAGTTTGTTACGATTGATGGGGGTCTTGAGGGAGAGAGCCTGGAGGAGTCTTGGAATTCACCATGAGAGGATACACATCGATGTGGATACGACGGTGGAGACGGTGTACGGTTCGATTCAGGGGGCGAAGCGGGGGCATAATCCGGGGCATCGGGGGAAGAAAGGGTTGAGACCGGTATTGGCCTTCATTTCGGAGACGCGGGAATATCTAACAGGAAAGCTTCGTCGGGGAGAGACGATCTCAGGGCGAGAGGTGGCCAGACTCATTTTATCTTTTGGGAAGTTGATTCCGAGTTGTGTGAAGCAGGTCATTGTCCGGATGGATGCGGAGATGTATAGCTGGGCTGCGGTGAAGGCTTGTCTACGTCGAGGGTATGATTTCATCATTTCGGTGAAGCGGACGCGTCCTCCGTTTGATCCGAAGGGGTGGTATAGCGTGGGCCGGGATAAGGAGATTCAGTATAACAGTTGTTTCTTTCAGCCCTCGGGTTGGGAGAAGGCGTGTCGGTTTGTGGCCCAGCGGATTCCCAAAGAGAGGGGGGCAGCTTCTTCTGAGCCGGTACAGTTTGAGCTTTTTGAAGATGACCGGTATAAGTATCGGATCTTTGTGACCAGCCTCACCTCCAAACCCCACCAGGTGATTGAAGAATATGATGGGAGAGCGGGAGCTGAAACTCTGATTGGGGAGGCAAAACGGGAAGGGTTGGCAGCGATTCCGAGTCAAAAGTTTCAAAGCAATCATGCCTACTTTCAGATCGTGATGCTTTCGTACAACTTATGGCGTTATATGATTGCCTTTGCCCATCTGAGGGATCAAACGAAAAAAGTTCAACAGGATCAAGACCGAAATAGTCAACCTACGATTCATGTATCGAGGCTAAAATTGCTCTTTATTGCGGCAAAGATCGTGAGTGGGGGAAACACGGTGAAGATCTATTATTCCTCTCATCTTAGTGGGAAAGAGCGATTAAATTGTCTCATCCACAACCTCGATGTGCTGCGTAAGCACCCGGAGATACTGAACAGTCCGGTCTATTGGCATAAGGAATGTCAACCCTTTTATGCAAAAACTTTTTTGCACAAACCTTCAGGGAGGTTCGAGACCACCTTGAAATGAAGGTACAGATCCTGCTTACGCGGCAGAAACACGGGCTGGTACAGCGGTGCAACGAAAATTATGTCGTGCTTAACTTGTTTGGGAGGTGGAAATCCGCCCTCTACAAAATGACGGGAAGACGTATTGCATGAACAAAAAATCCTCTTTTGATGGAAAATTCAGGTAATAAGTAGTTGATATCGTTGAGTTCAAATTACAATATCAGATTATCTTGGACAGCAGTGCTCTGAGTTGTTTTTTCATCCTGAAAGAAATGATCTTTCGTATTCCCAAATGTTCTGAAATTTGTTAAAGTAGGGTAGCTGAATTGTTTGGCTGCCTTGCTCACAAAGGGGTGAGTCTTGGGCTCCATAACCTTCCGATTCGCCTCTTTGTGACGCTTGGTTATTTTTGCAAGGTCAATTTCTTACCTCACAATTTCAACTACCCTTATATCACTGGTTCAATTATTCTGCCAATCCCTCCATCCATACCATTACCTTAGGCGAGGTAAATAACACCGGACACCGATAGGTATCACTGACCGCATCATGATGAAAGGCCTCCGGATAAAAGCTCAGATCTACGCCTCGTCGTTTCATCTGCCCTGCTGACTGCGCAACACCTGCTCCCATCGGCCCAATGAAATCTTTCCCCCT
>Ga0315284_10003304_pt1 | contig 22859 bp, 17 predicted proteins | sample YL17G09_16_MG_FD_203696 | JGI IMG/M metagenome (GOLD analysis project Ga0315284, IMG submission 203696) | Sediment microbial communities from Yellowstone Lake, YNP, Wyoming, USA - YL17G09_16 | ecosystem: Environmental > Aquatic > Freshwater > Lake > Sediment | place: USA: Wyoming | collected... | reverse complement strand
GGATCCCGTTCACGAGGTGCAGTTGGTCAATTACCTGAGGGCTACCGGGTTGAACGTTGGTCTCCTGATCAACTTCGCCCGGTCCGTCGAGGTAAAGCGCCGGATTTTCGACTCGCCATCAAGAGTGAAGGAAGCCTGAGTTCTCCCCCAAAAAATCCGTGTAAATCCGTGTAAATCCGTGTCTAATGGGAATCAGTGTGAATCCGTGTCTGATGAATTGATCCGTGTCAAAGGACCCTATGGCTCTACAATTGTACAATAGTCTGACGAGGCGGACGGAGGAGTTCGTGCCGCTGGAGGAGAAGCGGGTCGGCATCTACGTTTGCGGGCCGACCGTGTATGGGCATGCGCATCTGGGGCACGCCAAGAGCTATGTCAGCTTCGACGTGCTCGTGCGATACCTGCGCTATCTCGGCTACAGCGTCACGTACGTGCAGAATATCACCGATGTCGGACATCTGACCGACGATGCCGACGCGGGCGAGGACAAGATCGCCAAGGCGGCTCGCAAGGAGCGCAAGCACCCGATGGCGCTGGCGGAGGACTACACGCGCAGCTACTTCGAGGACATGGACAAGCTCAACTGCGTCCGGCCGGACATCAGCCCGCGGGCCAGCGGCCACGTCATCGAGCAGATCGAGCTGGTCAAGACCCTCATCGAGAAAGGTTTCGCCTACGAGGTGAACGGCTCGGTGTACTTCGACGTGTCGAAGTTCCCCGAGTACGGCAAGCTCTCCGGCCGCAACACCGAGGAGATGATGGCCGGCGCTCGCGTCGAGGTCTCGCAGGAGAAGAGAAACCCCGTCGATTTCGCACTGTGGAAGAAGGCCGAGCCGAACCACATCATGCAATGGCCCAGTCCCTGGGGCATGGGCTATCCCGGCTGGCACCTCGAATGCTCGGCGATGTCCATGAAGTACCTCGGCAAGACCATCGACATCCACGGTGGCGGCATGGAGAACAAGTTCCCGCACCACGAGTGCGAGATCGCCCAGTCCGAGGCCGCCAACGGCCTGCCGTTCGTCCGCTTCTGGCTGCACAACAACATGGTCACCGTGGACGGCCAGAAAATGGGCAAGAGCCTTGGCAACTTCATCACGCTCAAGCAGGTTTTCGTTGGAGACCACGAGCGGCTGACGCGGGCGTACGAGCCGCTGGCGGTCCGGCAGCTCGTCCTGAACAGCCACTACCGCAGCCCGCTCGATTTCTCCGACGCCGCCCTGTTCGCCGCCCACAGCGGCCACCAGAAGATCGGCGAGGTCGTCCGTGCCTTGCGAAAGCAGATCGAAGCGGCGCCGCAAGGCGAGGCGGACAAAGACGTGCTCTCGCAACTTGACCAAGCCAGGGCCAAGTTCGAAGAAGCCATGAACGATGACCTGAACACTTCAGTGGCTCTGTCCGTGCTGTTCGATCTTGTGCGCGTGACCAACGGCCTGCTCGAAAACAGAAAGACGACGCGGGAAACGCTTAACGCCCTCAATCAGACATTCATGCGGCTTGGCGGCGAGGTGCTGGGTATCGTGAAAGAAAGCTACCCCGAAGACAGATTGACCACAGCCGAGTTTCAGAAGCTGGTTGACAACCTCATTGCTCAGCGAAATCTTGCCCGCGAGCAAAAAGATTACAAAACCGCTGATAAGATACGTGATGTTTTGGTACATTCTGACATCATTGTGAGTGATGCAGTGAACGTAACCATTTGGAAGAAGAAATGAGAGTCCTCGGCATTGATCCGGGTCTACAAATCTGCGGCTATGCCTGTTTGGAAACCGATGGCGACCGGGAAGTTATCGTGGAGGCCGGGATATTCAAGACGACGGAGGGTCTGCCCCTCGCAGCCCGGCTGAACCAGATCGCCGAGGACATCGAGACGCTGCTCGACAGGTTCTCGCCCGATGTTGTGGCGGTCGAGGAGTTGTACTCGCATTACGCGCATCCGCGCACGGCGATCTTGATGGGCCACGCCCGCGGCGTTATACTCCAGAAGTGCGCTCGGGCGCACGTCGAAGTGAAGAGCTTTGCCGCCACCCGGATCAAGAAGTCGATCACGGGCAACGGCAGGGCCTCGAAGGAACAGATGCAAAGGACCATGCAGACCATTCTCGGCATGAGCGAGTTGCCCAAGCCGCCCGACGTGGCCGACGCCATGGCCGCCGCCCTTTGTTGTGCGAACTCGATGCAGAGGGTGCTGCCCACGTAAGCACGGTGAAGAATATGAAACCGAAACAACCGACAAATCCGAAACTCGAAACAAACTCAGAATGCAGAAATGCAAATGCTGGAAACGCTGTCGCCGGACGGTAGCTCTGTTTTGAATTTGGAGTTTTGGCCCTTTGAGGTTGTTTCGGATTTGATGCGAAGATGATTGCAGGAATCCAAGGAAAACTCGTTACGCTGGATACGGAGACCGCTCTGGTGCAGGTTGGGGCCATCACGTATGAAATCATGCTGCCCGGCTACTGCGTCAGTGCTTTGTCGGGCCTGATCGGCTCGGATATTGCGCTGTGCACGATGGAGTACTACGAGGGCAGCCTCGGCGGAGGGAATCTCGTCCCGCGCATGGTCGGGTTCCTGAGCCCGGCGGAGCGTGAGTTCTTCACTACGTTCATCAGCGTCAAGGGCCTGGGCGTCCGCAAGGGGCTGCGGGCGCTGAGCATTCCGATCGCGGATATCGCCGCGGCTGTCGAAGCGGGCGATGAGAAGATGCTGATGACGCTGCCCTCCATCGGGCGGCGGATGGCCCAGCAGGTCATCGCCGAGCTGAAGGGCAAGCTCCAGGGATTCGCCGTCGGGGCCGAGCCCGCCAGGGTCGCCCAGACGCGATTCAAACCGTACCAGGCCGAGGCCCTGGAAATCCTCGTCGCCTGGGGCGAAAAACGCAATGAAGCGATGGAGATGATCGAGCTGGCCGGCCGCAAGCACCCGGACATCCAAACCGCCGAAGCGCTCGTCCCGCTCGTCTACCGTCTCAAGCAAGGCGTCGAAGCCTGACAGAGACCACCCCGATCTACGCTACTGTGATGTCATGGGCCGGACCTGTCGGCAGTTGCCTTCAACGCGGTATCGAGGATTTTGGTGTAGTCCGGATTGTTCGAATCTCTGGCGACGGCCGTACGGGCAAGGAGCAGTGCCAGGGGCGAGCGTCTCTGTATCCCGTGCCGCACGCGGTTTCAGACTCTTCACATCACCACTTCGAAGCGGTACTCTCATGAACACCGGATGCTGAGCCACATTCGCGCCAACTCCTTCTGGATGCATTACCTTGACTCAGAACCAGGGCCGGCAATACAATCATACATAGACACGCGGTTCACAGAGTCTCATATAGGGCTTCAGCAGATGGCTGTCATGCCCTCTGCTGCTTCTGGAGGTGAGCCATGGACGAATCACTGGCCGATACCAAACCCTTGCGGCGACTTGGCGATTTCGAGATCGTTCGCGAATTGGGCCGCGGGGGAATGGGCATCGTCTACGAAGCCAGGCAGGTCTCCCTCAACCGTAAGGTGGCATTGAAAGTGCTCAGCGGCTCGTTGGGCCTGACCACCAAAGCCGTGATCCGTTTCCAGCGTGAGGCCGAGGCCGCCGCCAAGCTCCACCACACCAACATCGTGCCCATCTACGCCACCGGAGAACAGGAGGGCGCGCATTACTACGCCATGGAACTGATCGAAGGACCGGGATTGGACCAGGTCATCAGCCAGATGCGCCAAATGCAGAAACCGTCCGCACAGCAGGATGGACCGGGGGCTGCCTCCCCGACCGCCGGCACGGCCAGCCGCACGCCTGCTGCTATCGATTGGGTCTCCCGAACCATGGGCTTGCCGCCTCCCGACGCCGCCGCCGGCGCTACATCCGAGACCCCCAGCCCCAGTTCCAGCAGTCTCTCCAGCGGCAGCGGGTACTTCGATACGGTCGCTCAGATGATGGCCGAGGTGGCCGATGCCCTGGACTACGCTCATGCCCAAGGAGTGATCCATCGCGATATCAAGCCCTCCAACCTGCTGCTGTCGCCGGTGGGGCGCTTGAGCCTCAACGACTTCGGGCTGGCGCGGATGCTGGAACAGCCGGGAATGACGGTCTCGGGCGAGTTCGTCGGCTCGCCGATGTACATGTCGCCGGAGCAGATCGCGGTGGGCAGAGCGCCGCTGGATCATCGCACCGACATCTACTCGCTGGGGGCGACGCTGTACGAGCTCCTGACGCTTCAGCCGCCGTTCCCGGGAGTCCGGAGGGACCAGGTGATTGCGCAGATCATCGGCAAGGAGCCCAAGCCGCCGCGGTCGATCAATCGGAGGATTCCGCAGGACTTAGAGACGATCTGCCTGAAGATGATGGAGAAGGACCCGGACAAGCGCTACCAGACGGCGGGCGGCGTGGCGGAGGACCTGCGGCGGTATGTGAACCGCTTCGCGATCTCGGCGAGGCGGATCGGACCGGTGGGAAGGGCCGTGCGCTGGGCCAAGCGGAACCGGGCGACTGCAGCGGCGCTGTGCGGCTTGCTGCTGCTGGGCCTGGTGGCCGGGGTCTTCGCCTATCGCGAACGCGCTGCGCGGCAGCAGGCACAGAAGGAGAAGCACCAGCATGCGGTCGAGCAGGGCATGCTCATCGCCATGGGCGGCGATCTCGATGGGGCTGAGGATGCCATCGCAGAGGCCGAGGTCCTGGGCGCCTCTCCTGGTTCGGTCCGTATGATCCGCGGCCAGCTCGCCCTGCATCGGAGCGATGTCCGAAAGGCCATCGAGCATTTGGAGCAGGCGGTGAAGCTCCTCCCTCGTAGCGTGGCTGCGTACTCGCTACTGGCCCAGGCCTACATCGACAACGGCCAGCAAGATCGTGCGGAGATCATCTTCATAGACCACATCGAGAAGCTGCCCGTAGTCACTAGAGAGGACTATCTGTTCAAGGGTTATACCGAGTCGGTAATGGACGCGCCCCGCGGTCTGAAGACCCTCGATGAGGCCATCCGCCGGGGAGACTCGACGATCGCCCGTGTCCTGCGTGCCGATGCTCGCGGCCTCGTGGCCCAGGACACCAGTGACGTCGACATGGCCCAGTCAGCCATTGACGACGCATTCGTTGCCAAGGCCATGATGCCTAGGAATCCCACGGTCATCTGGGTTGACCTGTTGGTCCATCTCCGCGCCATGGAGGTCTTTCGAAACGCCGGAGAGAAAGACCGGGCCGATGCATCCTCGCGCCAGTCTAAAAGGGATGCCGAGGAACTCGAGCAGTTTCCTGCCATCCCCATGAGCTACCAAACGCGCTGGCACTACCTCAACTTGACAGGGCAAGAGCAGACAGCTCACGAAGTGGCCCTCAAGGGCTACCAAGAGGCCGACAGCCCCGGGACTCGCTATACCTATGTACTTTCGCTCTATGAACAAGGTGAGTTCGGGAAGGCCCTGGAGGTAATCGAGCGCGTGGGAGCCGCCACAGAGGTCTCCAGTCGCGACGCGAAATTGAGCAGCGGGGTCCATCACTTGCGGCCCTTCATCCTCGCGGAGCTGCCGGATGGCTACTCCCGTGCCCTGAAGGCTTACGGGGAGAACCGTGATCTGTTCACGAAAGGATATTTAGCCATCTTTAACCAAGTCGCACTTCTCCTCCTGGGCAGAAGAAGTGACGCAATGGCTGCCTGTAGAGAACTCCACGACCATCGGGAGCGATTGACGGACCTCAATCGCGAGCACTATTTGCGGATCCTCGACTACTGCGGAGGGGGCGTCTCCGAGGAAGAGTTCCTAAGGGCGGAAGCCGGGTCGAGGTTTAATCAGTGCGAGGCGCATTTCTACGTGGCCCTCGACCGATTGGCCCAGAGGGACCGGGCCGGCACCCGCGAGCACTTCCAGAAGGCCCTCGCTACGGGAGTGTTCGTGTTTCTGGAGTACCAGTGGAGCCGATTGTTCCTCAAGAGGATGGACCAGGACCCGAATTGGCCGACTTGGATTCCGCTGAAGGAGCCCGCGACCCGGCCGACAACTACCCCGTAGAGGTGACGGCTCGCTCCGCGTCTCTTCCAGACGCGTGACGGAGTTTGCGCCGGCACAGGATCAACAGACATTCTCTGTCTGCGAGGATCTGCCGTATGTTCGCCTTGCAGTTTTGCGGGAAATGGGTAATCTGGCGGCATGCCAATCGGTAGAGTCATAAGTGGACAATCGCTGAGTGAGGCCGAGGAGAACTTCAACGTGTCGCTGCGTCCGAAGTTCCTGAGCGAGTGCATCGGCCAGCAGAATATGCGGGACAAGCTCGTCATCGCCATGGAGGCGGCCAAGAAGCGAGGCGAGCCGCTGGAGCACATCCTGTTCTATGGCCCGCCCGGCCTGGGCAAGACGACGCTCGCGCACGTCGTGGCCAACGAGATGGGCGCGCGCATCCGATGCTCCTCGGGTCCAGCCCTGGTCAAGGCCGGCGACGTCATGGGCCTGCTCACCAACGTCGGCACGGGCGACGTGCTGTTCATCGACGAGATTCACCGGCTCAGCACGCCGGTCGAGGAATTCATCTATCCCGCGATGGAGGACTTCCGCGTCGATTACACGGTCGATAGCGGCCTGCACGCCAAGACGATCAACTTCCCGCTCAAGCGATTCACGCTGATCGGAGCGACCACGCGAGCCGGCCTGCTCAGCGCCCCCCTTCGCAGCCGGTTCGGCATGCTCTACCATTTCGAGTTCTACGGCGTCGATGAGTTGACACAGATCCTGCACCGCTCGGCGCAATTGCTCAAGCTGCGACATGAGAACGGGACACTCGAACGGATCGCCGCCCGCTCCCGGGGAACACCCCGCATTGCCAACCGGCTGCTCAAGCGCGTCCGCGACTACGCCCAGGTGAAAGGCTCCGGTGTCCTGAGCACAGGCATCGTGGACAATGCGCTGGAGATGGAGCAGATCGACCCGCTGGGCCTGGACGAGCTGGACCGGTCGGTCCTGAGGGCGCTGGCGAACGTCTATGAGGGCGGTCCGGCCGGCATCGAGGCCATCGCCGCCACGCTCGGCGAGGAGCGCGACACCCTCGAAGACGTCGTCGAGCCTTACCTGCTGCAAATCGGCTTCCTCCGGCGGACCAAGCGAGGAAGAGAGATCACCAAGCAGGCCTGCGAGCACCTCGGCCTCAAGCTGCACGCCCGGGAAAAGAGCCAAACCGATCAGCCCGATCTATTCCATGTTGACCAACTGCCGGCTTCTGGACTACAGTAGCTACAGCTCGATTGTAGATGAAGGATATGGGGCAAACTGAAGCCGACGAGCCGCACGTGAGGGTAGAGATATGAATCCGGAGTCCAGTCCATTCAGTCCAGGCCAGCCCGTGCCAATTGAATTCTTCGTCGGACGCATCCAGGAGGTCGAGCGGCTGCGAAGCATGGTCGAAGCATCGCTCAGTAAGCGTCTTCGAGTTGGATTCGTCTCCGGAGAGCGGGGGATTGGAAAAAGCTCTCTGGTTTCATTCGTACGACATCTCGTAGCCAGGGAGCGGGACGTGGCCGGGTGTCATGTATTCCTCGGGGGCGTACGGGACCTGCCGGAGATGATCCGAAGGACTTTTGACCGTCTGCTGAAGGACAGCCTTGAGAAGCCCTGGCACTCCAAGGTGCGAGAGTTCTTCGGACAACACGTGCGAGAGGTCGGGCTTTTTGGGATCTCCGTGGAATTGACCGTTTCACAGCAAGACCTTTCGATGATCGCCCACGAGTTCGTCCCTTCCATTCGCAGACTCCTGGATAAGCTTTCTGGAGACCGCCGGGCACTGTTCCTGATCCTCGATGACATCAACGGGCTAGCCAGTTCAGAGGATTTCGCCAACTGGCTCAAGAGCATTGCAGATGAGATCGCGACCAGCCAGCAAGGGCTTGCTCTATGCCTGTTGGTAGTTGGTCTTGAGGAGAGGCGTCAAGAACTGGTGGCGCTCCAGCCATCCCTGGCAAGGGTCTTCGAATTGATCGAGATCAAGCCTTGGTCCGATCAGGAGGTCCGCGGCTTCTACTCACATGCGTTCGAGGCATCATCAGCCGTAGTATCTGCCCATGATTTGGACCTGATGGTTCGATTTACCGGAGGGCTGCCTGTATTGGCCCATGAGATAGGAGATGCCGTCTGGAGGGCGGCGGCAAGTACGACGATCACCACGGCACAGGTCTGGACGGGGATCCTCAACGCAGCAGAGGTTGTCGGCCGCAAACTTCTCGAGCCCCAGGTATTCCAGGCTCTTCGCAGTAGCCGCTATCGTTCCATCCTGCAGAAGATGGCGGACCGACCTATGGAACTGCCGTTCCGACGGAAAGACCTGATCGCCAAACTGACGCCGGATGAAAGAAACGTGATGGACAATTTTCTCAGACGCATGAAGGACCTCGGCGCGATCGTTTCCGATGACCAAAGCGGACCCGGCGCCTATCGTTTCTTCAACCAGCTTCACGCGCTCTACTTCTGGATGGAATCTCAACGAGTCAAGCGCGAGACGTGAGACCCCGTAGCAGTTTCTGCCCACGACAGAGACCATACCATGGGCGCCATGACACACGGCAGTTTTCCGACGGTTTGCCCATCCGCCATCGGCAAAGCCTTCGGCCTTGCCGCTGCCACCCGAACGCTCGGGATGGTGGCAAGGAATTCATTCGCAATTGGTGTGAGGGCAGATCAGGCGGGCAGCACGTGCTTGGCCAGCTTCGGCGGGCGGCCGAGGACGTGGGTGAAGTGATGGATCAGCAGCCGCTCGATGTCGTCGAGCAGCTTCTCATCGGCTTGCGCGATTTGCTGCAGATCGGCCAAGACGCGGGCGGCCTTGATATTGAGCCGGACCTTGTCGGGGAAGCTCATCTCGCAATCCCGGCAGATCAGCCCGTTGGCGGCGCTGCTGAAGTAGCTCTCTCGCCACTCGGCCGTGAGGGGACGCTTGCAATTGGCGCACGCCTTCAGGACCGGATGCAGGCCCGCCTCTCCCAGCAGGACGAGCTGGACCAGGATCAGCCGAATCATTACGTCCCGGCGCTCGCCCGCCGACTCCGGGTCATCCACGTCCTGCAGGAATTGTGCGAAGTGATCGAAGAGCACGGGATGCGGGTCCACCTCATCGGTCAGGGCATCCAACAGCTCCGCCGCGAACAGGGCGCTGTGCAGAGCGAACAGGTTCCGCCGCAGTCCCCCGCGAGCGGGCTGCGGCTGAAATTCCGTCAACGTGGCGAGCGTATCCTTGTGGATGCCCGAGAAGACGATATCGCCGAGCGATAATACCTCGATGGGGCCGTCGAAGGCGGACTTCGCCCGTTTGGACCCCTTGGCAATCGCCCGGATCTTCCCCGACCGGCGTGCGAACAGGGTCACCACCTGCGAGGTTTCGGAATAATCGGTAGTGCGGATACAGACCGCACGATCCTTGGTCAACATGGTTATCGCTCGACGGCTTTCCGGATTCTGACGCGTTTGACCCGCCGGCGCTCGGCAGACGCAACGGCAAAATCAGGCATGGTTCAACTTCGCCCAAATCATGGCAACACTCCTACAACTTACAATGGGTGGCATCGTCAAGTGCAGCTTGGCGATGGTCTTGCCGAGACGCGGGGAACCCATCGCCAAGGCCTGCGGCCTTGACGATGCCACCCGTCAGCCAGCGAGGGGTGTTCCCCAATCTTGAACCAAGCCCAAAATTACGATCTTTGTCCTCGCAATCCGGTATCATACACCAATCCATAGCCTGACTTCTGCAAAATGTCATCCTCCATGCGATGCATCCGCCCGGCCTGTTCCTCGGTGGCGTCGTCGAAGCCCAATTGATGCAGCAGGCCGTGTGCAACGTACAGCGCCAGCTCCGCCTCGGCGGCGTGCCCGCGACGGGCCGCCTCCCGAACTGCCAGCTCGCCATTGACGATCAGGTCAAATACTCGCGGCTCCTCCGAACCTGCTCCATCGGACAAATCGAAGCTCAGGCAATCGGTATTGCCCCTGCGATGGAGGAACTTCGCATTGAGCCGCCGCATCTCCATGTCATCGACGACGCCGATACCGACGACGGCCCGCGAGACGGCCAGCCGCTTGCAGATCGCTCGCACCAGTTTCCTCAACTGTGGCGGGTCTGCCGGCGCTCCTGCAAAGTGCGTTTTGACCTCGACGGTAATCATCGCAGTGAAGACCTACGCCCCGACCATTCTGGGAAAACCCGACTTCGACGGACGCTCGGCGTCCAGCGGAGCATCCGGCGCGGTGGGATAGGCGATGCGCCCGTGATAATGGGCTGCCAGCGACTTCGACATGCTCGCTTCAATCTGGCTGAGCTCGCGGAGCGTCAGGTCGCACTCGTCGAACTGCCCGTCCTGCAGCCGCCTCATGGCGATGTTATGCACGACCGTTTCGACCTTGGCCAGCGTCACCTCGGTGAGCGAGCGAACGGCCCCCTCCACCGCGTCGGCGAGCATGATGATCGCTGCCTCCTTCGATTTCGGCTTGGGCCCGGCGTAGCGAAACTCACTCTCCGTCGGGGGGGCCTCCATCGGCTTCTTGCCGACCGCCGCCGGCTCCTCGTATTTCTTCCTCGCCTCATGGTAGAAGGGCTCGACCAGGGTGGTGCCGTGGTGCGTCCCGATGAACTGATGCAGGACGTTCGGCAGGCTGAATTCCCTGGCCATCTCCACGCCGTCCTTGACGTGGCCCACAATGATCAACTGGCTCATCGCCGGCGACAGCTCCTTGTGCCGGTTGGCCGAGCCCATCTCGTTTTCCGTGAAATACTTGGGCTTGTTGATCTTGCCGATATCGTGGTAGTACGCCCCGACGCGGCACAGCAGGCCATTGCAGTCGATCGCCTCCGCCGCCGCTTCGGCAATGGACCCGATCAGCAGGCTGTGGCTGAACGTCCCGGGCGCCTCCATCGCCAGCTTCTTCAGCAGCGGCTGGTTGGCGTCGGAGTAGTCCAACAGCGTCATGCTGGTGGCAATGTGGAATACCCTCTCGATCAACGGCAGCAGGCTCTGGATCAACAGCCCGGCCAGAAATGCCGCAACCGCATGATACCCGGCCCCCTCGAGCACGACCATCCACGTCGGCGGCTCGCCGCGGAAATTCAGATAGACGGCCGACAAGGACATGACAAAAACGGCCGCGGCGGTCAATGCGCTGACCTCCAGAAGTTTCATGCGGGTGCGAATCTCGTGCAGGGAAAAGCAGGAAACGGCCGCTCCGGAGAACATCGTCAGGAACAGTCCGATGCCCTGTAATTGAAGACCCTGGTCCGGCCTGGGCCCCACCGCCAGGACGCTAAGAATACAATAGAGCGCGCTCATCCCCGTGGCAAACCGCTGGTCGTACGCGATCGCCAGGACGATGGCGACAAGGACCGCCGTGCCCGTGCCCCAGCTCGGTCCCCACACTGCCCCCTGACTGGAGAGCGACCCCAGCCGTGCCCCCGCCAGCAACAGGATATACAGGCAGACCAATGCGAACCCCCGCACGTGGCTGCGAAGCGAGCGAGGCTGCCAGCGGTATGCGTAAAAGCTGGCCCCGGTGGCCAGAAGCGCCACCATCGCCGACAGCGCCCCCAGGGCTCGATAGCCTCCCTGCTCGATCAACCCAAGGGACAGCGATCCAATGCAGCCGACCACGAACAGCAGCCACAGCAGCAGGGCGATGAGCAAATCCGTGTCCGCCAGGCGTGCAATCCATTGAGGCCGGTCGCCGGAAATGTTCCGGCGGACGTGGTCTCGCCGCGGGTTCGTCCTTCTAAAGAGCGTCATACCACCCACCCTGCAAAGAAGCCCGGCGCGCGTTGCATCCTGCACGCGGCCCATCGGCCGGCATTTGTCCGAGGAAACTCATGACGTCTCCCCTCGCCGCCGGCGCTTGTGGGCATCCTGTCTGATCTTGTAGGCCTCGACGATGTCCTGCACCAAGCGATGCCGCACGATATCCTGCTGGTTCAGCTCCACAACGCTGATGCCCTTGACCCGCCCGAGGATTTCTATCGCTTCGACCATGCCGCTTTTTTGATTCTCGGCCAGGTCCACCTGCGTGATATCGCCGGTGATGATCATCTTCGAGCCGTGGCCGAGGCGGGTGAGTACCATGAGCATCTGCAGGCCGGACGTGTTCTGGGCTTCATCGCAGATGATGGCGGCCTCGTTCAGGGTGCGGCCCCGCATGAACGCCAGCGGGATGATCTCGATGATGTCCAGCTCCATGAGCTTGCGCATCTGGGCGAAGTCCATCATGTCCTCGATCGCGTCGAAGAGCGGCCGAAGATAGGGATTGACCTTGGCGGCGATATCGCCGGGCAGAAAGCCCAGCTTCTCACCGGCTTCGACGGCCGGCCGCGCCAGCACGATCCTGCGAATCTGCCGCTTCTTGAGCATCGACACGGCCACCGCCACCGCCAGGTACGTCTTGCCCGTGCCCGCCGGCCCGATGCAGAAGGTGACGTCGTTGTTCAGCATCGTCTCGATGTACTTCAACTGACCTTCGGTAGACGGCTCGACCACCTTGTTCGAGTAGACGCTGATCGCCTGTCCGCCTTCGGCCTCGCTCGGGGCCGCCCCCTCCTCGATGAAGTCAGTTACATCGTCTTGCGTCAACTGCCGGTGCTTGAGCAGATGCTTCTGCATCCGGTCGATGACTTCGGCCGCCCGGCTCACGTTGCTCTCGGCCCCGCTGATGTGCAGGTCCGACTGACGCGCGGTGATCTGCACTCCGAGGGATCGGCGCAACAGCCGCAGATGACTGTCGGTGGGACCAAACAACTCCAATTGCTTACCCGGATCCAGTTGTACAGTGACTTCCAAAACGATCTCTCGCCAAAAACGCTGCCCGTAAAGCCCGATGAGCCCCTACCGCATCAAGAGCGTAAAGAACAAATACGCAAACGGCGCCGCAAACAGCGGCGAATCGATGACATCCAATATACCCCCAAACCCAGGCACCCGGTTCGAGGAATCCTTCTGCTTGGCGTCCCGTTTCAGCATCGACTCCGTCAGATCACTCAACTGTCCTACAAAAGCAATGCCTGCGCCAAAGGCCAACGCCGGCCCTATCTTCATTATACCAAAGACTGCCGCGAATGCGAGACTTATGATCGTGGCTAACACCACCGCCCCCGCCATACCCTCCCACGTCTTGCCGGGACTGACGCGAGGGGCAAGCTTGTGCCTGCCAAACAGCCTGCCGAACGTGTAAGCCCCTATGTCGGAAGACTTTACGGCAAAAAAGAACATCAAGGTCGGCCACAGGCCCTTGTCGATTCGGATGCCCAGCACGAACGCCGCCAGCATGCCGAGGTACATCAGCATGAAACAACTGATTCCGCAATTGGCCAGCACGCCATCTGTGCCGGATCGGGCGTGCTGCTGAAAAAATATGCCGGCGAGCGTAAAGGCTGCTACGGACAGAAGATACGTGCCGCGAGAGACATGGAAGACCTGGGGCCAGTACCAAGCCGTTGCCAGTAGAACCAGTCCTATAAGAGCCGCGGGATTGAGTACAACAAGGCCCCTGGCCGCAGCCAGAGCGGAAAACTCTATCCCTCCGAGACCTATGACAACGGCCACCAGGACCATCAGCACTGTCGCCCGGACCTGCCTGTCATCAGCGGCCGAAGCCGTCAGCGAGCCATCAAGCCAGCCATCGAAAACGACGAGCCCGGTGAACAGCACCGTCATCAGTGTTCCGAAGAGAAGCCTGTATTTGAGCATGCATGGTTCCTACCAATGTTTGCCCAACTTGTTGGCAACGTCCCCAATTCTTGAGTTATGGGTGGCATCGTCAAGCGCAGCTTGGCGATGGTTTGCCCATCCGCCATCGCCAAGGCCTTCGGTCTTGACGCTGCCACCCGTCACCGGCAAGACCTGCCGATCATGGCTTGACAGGATCAGCCACGGGACCGCGACGCGATGCGCCGGCGTCCACCGCGCCGAAGCGGCGGTCCCTGTGGGCATAGGCGAGGATCGCCTTTTCCAGCGATTGCTCACTGAAGTCCGGCCAGAGTGTCTCGGTGACGTAGAATTCACTGTACGAGATTTGCCACAGCAGGAAGTTGCTGACGCGAAGCTCGCTGGCCGTTCGGATCAACAGGTCGGGGTCAGCCATCGCAGCCGTGTACAGGTGCCGGCTGATGCAGGTCTCGTCGATCTCTTCCAGCGGCAGCCGCCCGTCTTTGTGCGCCTTCGCGATGGCCCGGGCGGCATCGACGATCTCCGCCCTCCCGCTATAGTTCAGCGCCAGAGCCAGCATCATGCCGGTGTTGGCCCTGGTCATAGCCATCGTCTCCATCAGCGAGTGACTGACCATTTCGGGCAGGCCGGCCATCCGGCCGAGATGGACCAGCCGGACGTTGTTTCGCGTGAGGGTCGGCCGAATTCCCACCAGGTACTCAGCGTACAAGTGCATCAGGGCGCTCACTTCCGCCTTCGGCCGCTTCCAGTTCTCCATGCTGAATGAATACAGCGTCAGCGACTGCATCCCGAAATCGACGCAGCATTGGGCGACCCTCTCGGCGGTCTTCGCACCTTCCCGGTGGCCTTCATAGCGTGGCAGGCCCTTGCCCTTGGCCCACCGGCCGTTGCCATCCATGATGACGGCGATGTTGCGCGGCATCTGATCGGTCTGAATATCCAACCGCTTCGCCGTTTCCCCGAGTTTTTGGTCCATGGCATTCATAGGCACAACCTGTCGCCCTCTGCCTTCACAGGGACGACACAGTGAGTCAATCCTCCTTCATGATGGTCTGGGTCCGCCTGGGGCCGACGCCGATCATCTCGACGGGTTTTCCGATGACCTGCTCGATGCGCCGAAGGTAACTGCGTGCGGCGACGGGCAAATCCTCAAAGGTCTTTGCCTCGCCAAGTTCCTCCTGCCAGCCCGGCAGGCGCTCATAGATCGGCCGGGCCTTGGCCAGCCTGTCGATATTGGCCGGGAAGAACGTCGTCTGCTTGCCGTCGATCTCGTACGCCTTGCAGATGTTCAGCTCTTTGAGGCCGGTCAGGGTATCGAGATGCAGCAACGCCACCGAATCGACCGAGCCGATCTTGATGCTGTAGGCCGCGGCTACGGCGTCGAACCAGCCGCACCGACGCGGCCGACCCGTCGTCGTGCCGTACTCGTGGCCACGCTCCCGGATGTACTGGCCGGTCTCGTTGTCCTGCTCCGTCGGGAACGGGCCCGCACCCACCCGCGTCGTGTAGGCCTTGACGACGCCGATGTACTTGTCCACCATCCTGGCGGGTACCCCGCAGCCGGAGGGCAAGCCAAGCGAGCTCGAATTCGAGCTCGTCACATACGGGAACGTCCCGTGATCCAGGTCCAGCAGCGAGCCCTGAGCGCCCTCGAAGAGCACCGATTTGCCCGCGCCGATCGCCTCGTGCAGCAGCTCCGTCGTGTCGGTGACGAACGGCACAAGCCTTTGGGCGTATGTCTTGCAGTTGGCCGCGATGACATCCAGGCTCATCGGCTGGGCACCGTAGAGTGCGGAGAAGAGCTTGTTCTTGTATTCGAGGATGGTCCGCAGCTTCTCGTTCAACTGATCGAGGTTGCGGAAATCGCTCATGCGTATGGCGTAGCTTCGGCCCACCTTGTCCGCGTAGCACGGGCCGATGCCGCGGATCGTCGTGCCGATCTTCTGCTTGCCCAGCGACTCCTCGCGAAGCTGGTCCTCCCGCTTGTGGTAGTCCAGCACGACGTGCGCGTTTTCGCTGATGAAGAGCCGGCCGTCCAGCGAGATGCCCCGCAGGGCCAGGCCGTCGATCTCCTGGATCAGGACCTCGGGGTCCACCACCACGGCGTTGGCGATCACGCAGACGACATTGGGCCGGACCGAGCCGCTGGGCAACAGGTGCAAGGCGAACCGCTCGTCGCCGATCACCACCGTGTGGCCCGCGTTGGAGCCCCCGCCGTAGCGCACCACGATGTCGCTGTTCTCGGCGAGAATATCGACGATCTTGCCCTTGCCTTCATCGCCCCACTGTAACCCGACCACGCAGATGTTCATGCCGCCGCCGTACCCTAAAACCACCAACCACAATTTCAAGACAAAACCACAGTAGCCTACCCGTGTACGCTGCCGCGGTCAAATCATTTTGCCCCGGCGGCGGCAGGCAGGGGGTGTAGGCTGAACTTCGCGGGCCACCAGGACTGCCCCTACGAGTAGCAGGAAACCCTCCAACGGTGACCGTCACCAACAATCCCCCGGCCGAAAGAAGTACCCGGAACGTTCAATTCTCCCCTGTCATTGCGCTTACAAGAGTGGCCTTGGACCGTAGAGACGGTTTGACATCTACGTTGAGTCGAGTAAGATGGCGTGTACTTTGGTTTGTTCATGAAGGTAAGGGATTTCGGCCATGGCGAGGCAGGACGCGAGTGTCGGTCCAATGACGGCCAATCAGGCAATAGGGATTGCCGAGGCCTATCTGTCCCAATTGAGGGACATTTGGTCAACACAGGCAAACTCACCTGAGACGTCGTACTACCCTGCTCTGGCCAATCTATTCAACGCCGTGGGCAAGACACTAAGGCCCAAGGTCCTTTGTGTCATGAATCTGAAGGATCAAGGAGCAGACAACCCCGATGGCGGGCTCTTCACGGCCGATCAGTTCGGACGCAAGAGCGAGGCCAAGCCCCGACCCGGTCTTCCTCCATCTCGCGGTGCGATAGAGGCAAAGTCAGCGAAGAAGGAAGTGAAGGCCGTCGCAGCCAGCGGGCAGGTCGCCAAGTACCTCAATTTATATGGCATCGTCATTGTAACCAACCTGCGTGGCTTCCTGATCGTCGAGCGAGGCGCCAACGTGCATCCGGTGGAACGCGAATCGTTCTCGCTGGCGGATGATGAAATGGATTTCTGGCAGAATAGGGTCGCGCATCCCCGCGCAACCGCCCAGCAAAAGGGCCAGCAGTTCATCGAGTTCATCAAGCGAGCATGTCTGCACAATGCGCCGTTGTTGAGCCCAAAACTGGTGGCATGGTTCCTGGCATCCTACGCCCGCGATGGTCTTTTCCGTGTCGAACAGCAGAAGGAGTTGCCGGCCCTGCAAGCCATCCGGTCCGCCTTGGAAGACGCCCTGGGCATGAAGTTCACCGCCGAGAAAGGTGAGCACTTTTTCCGGTCAACGCTGGTTCAGACCCTTTTCTACGGCGTCTTCTCCGCATGGGTAAGCTGGCACAAGGCCAACCCCGGTCCCAACACGCGATTTGACTGGCGCACGTCCGAATGGTCTCTGCATGTTCCCTTCATCCGAACCCTATACCGGCAAGTCGCCGAACCCAGCCAGCTTGGCCAGTTGGGCCTGGTGGAACTGCTGGACTGGGGTGCCAGCGTGCTGAACCGCGTTGATCGGGGCGAGTTCTTCAAGCGTTTCGAGGACGAACACGCGGTTCAATACTTCTATGAACCATTCCTGGAAGCCTACGACCCGGACTTACGCAAGGAGTTGGGCGTCTGGTACACCCCGCCGGAGATCGTCAAATACCAGGTTGCGCGTGTTGACACGGTTTTGCGCGAGGAGCTGGACCTTCCCGATGGCTTGGCCGACCCCAACGTCATCGTGCTCGACCCCTGCTGCGGCACGGGGGCATATCTGGTCGAGGTCCTCCGCCGAATTGCTGCAACTCTGCGGGACAAGGCGGGCGATGCCCTCGTCGCGTCGGACCTGAAAGAAGCAGCGATGAATCGCGTGTTCGGCTTTGAGATACTCCCCGCCCCCTTTGTGGTATCGCACCTCCAACTGGGCCTGATGCTACAAGCGGAAGGTGCGCCGCTGTTACAGAGCAAAGGCGAGCGCGTCGGGGTGTATCTGACCAATGCCTTGACGGGATGGGAGCCGCCTAAAGGACCGAAGGCGACGTTGCCTTTGCCCTATCCGGAACTCGCGGAAGAGCGTGACGCAGCCGAGCAGGTAAAGCGCACGAAGAAAATCCTGGTGATCCTGGGGAACCCGCCCTACAATGCGTTCGCCGGGGTCAGCCCCGAAGAAGAACAGAGCCTCGTCGAACCGTACAAGAAAGACCTCAACAAACCGACGCCGGAAGGCGGCTGGGGCATCAAGAAGTTCAACCTGGACGACCTCTACGTCCGCTTTTTCCGCTTGGCCGAGCGACGCGTCGCGGAGATGACGGGCAAGGGCGTCATCTCGTTCATTTCCAGTTTTTCCTATTTGAGCGATCCATCTTTCGTCGTCATGCGTCAGCGGTTCCTCTCGCAATTCGATAAGCTCTGGCTGGACTGCATGAACGGCGACAGCCGGGAAACAGGGAAACTCACACCGGAAGACAAGCCTGATCCATCCGTCTTCTCCACAGAATACAACCGCGAAGGCATCCGAGTCGGCACGGCGGTCTGCGTCATCGTTCGCAAGCCCACCCGCCAGAAGAAACCCATCGTTCGCTTCCGCCATTTCTGGGGTATCGACAAGCGGGCGGAATTGCTCGATAGCCTCAAGACCAGGAGATTTGACGCGACGTACACACTGGCATGCCCGTCGCGTGAGAACCGCCTGTCCTTCCACCCGGAGGATGTAGGAAGACACTACGCGAGTTGGCCGAAACTCATCGATTTGTGCGCCGTGGCACCGTTCAATGGGCCTGTCGAGCGGCGTGGCAATTCGCTCATTCGTTACACATCCCAAATCCATGAGTTTGAATGCCTCCGGGCATACCTTGACCCCGCGACTGGGGATGACGCAATCCGTCTCCTTGAACCTCGGTTCATGCTCTCATCAGGGGAGTTCCATGCCGTGAAATCGCGGATGATGATGTTAAGGAACAGAGTGACGTATCGCTCAGAAAACATCACCCGCTATCCGTTCAAGCCCTTTGATATTCGAGCCGCATATCTGGATTCTGCGATTCAGCCGCTCTTCTCTCGTCCAAGTCCACATTTGCTCAACCAGCGTTTTCCACACAATAGCTTCTTCATCTCACGAGACACCGCCGACAAGGCGCCGGAAGGACCTCCGTTTTTCTTCTCCCGGCTCATTTGCGATTATGACGCTATCTCCGGCCATGCCCGACATTTCCCGATCCTTCTCAAAAATGGCTCTCGTTTGGAAAAAGAGGCCGAAACAACCCTCTTCGCAATCTTGGGAGAGAAACCAGAAGTTGGTAGACCCGCGGCCAATCTATCGGCCCGTGCACGTGACTACCTTCGGTCGCTCAGAGCCAAGGACCCGGATGCTGATGCGAAGACGCCGGGGCTGATTTGGATGCACGCCCTGGCAGTCGGGTACAGCCCTGCGTACTTGACCGAGAACGCCGACGGCATCCGCCGGGATTGGCCGCGAATCCCGCTGCCCGCCAGCCGCAGGGCTCTGGAGGCATCTGCCGCCTTGGGCGGGCAAATCGCGGCGCTTCTGGACAGCGAGGCCGAGGTCCCCGGCGTCACTGCGGACAAGTTCGCTCCTGTACTCAAGGCCATCGGGCTCACGACGAAGGTCGGCAAGGGCATCCTCGGCTTGGCCGTGACGGCTGGCTGGGGACACATTGGCAAGGGCGGCGTTGTCATGCCTGCCAAAGGCAAACTATCTGAGCGAGCGTATGATGCGGAAGAGCTCAAGGCAATCGAAGCCGACGCTGCGGCACGGGGGATGACAGCCAGAGCCGTGATTCAACTGCTGGGGGAAAGGACCTGCGACGTTTACCTGAATGACGCGGCCTACTGGCGTAATATCCCGCTCAACGTGTGGGAGTATTACATTGGCGGGTATCAGGTCATCAAGAAATGGCTGAGTTATCGGGAAGAAAGCATCCTTGGCCGGGCGATCAAGCCTAATGAGGCCCGCGAAGTGATGAACATGGCCCGACGGATAGCGGCGTTGATCCTGATGCAACCCGATCTCGACGCCAACTACGAAGCCGTCAAAGCCGACGCCTGGCCCTGGCCACACGATGAACAGAGCAAGACAAATCCGAATCATGGAAACGCGACTGTGTAACGGGGCGAAGCTTGTCCTCGACCACGATCGGGGATCGGATGACCGGATTATGCAAAACAAAGCCAATTTGCGGTGGGTAAGCGGAGAGGAATCCGGTCCTATGTGATCTTGGCGATGAGGTGGTCAAGGATGGGGGCGAGGTTGTCGTAGTCGCGGTCGCTCAGCTTGCGGCGTGCCTCACTGCCGTTCTGTTTCTTGTAGACGACCGTGAAGAAGCCTTTCTTCTCGAAGTAGGTCTTGTCGATTCTGTCGATGGCGTCGTAGGGGATTCTCTCCCTGCCGGCGACGATCAGCTCGTTCTCGGCGGCCACCAGCTTTATGTCCTTGCTGAGCCAGAACCTCACTGCGAGAATGACGGCGCCTGCGGCGAAAAAGATGGGCGCGATTTGATTGAAAAGCATCGTCTCGTCGGGTCCCGCCTTGTAGACGGCCAAGCCGTCCTGCTCCTTCGCGAGGGCGTACCGCCTGGCCTGATCAGCGATCATCCACTTGCGGCCGGCCTCTTCGGCTGAAACGGCCGCCGCATTCGACAGGGGGGCCTTCGCCTCCGCGAACTGGAGCCGCAGCTCCTGGGAAATGCTGCCGCTGTCCAGGTCCTTCGGCGGCTCGGCGCCCGTGCGGAACAGAACCTTCCTGGTGTGCTCTTCAAAGAACGCGGTGCGATGGGACCACGGGTACTGACTGAGGTATCCATCATAGGCGAAAACAACCGCCGCCCCCAGGCACAACGCGACGTACATCTTGAAGTTGGTCTTGTTGTGCTTGCTGTACGGTGCCTCGATCATCTCGCTACCTCGACCTCATGTCGATCTTCGTTGAGCGATGACCTCCGTCAGCGGCTGCACGAAATGGCGGATGACTCTCTCGGCCATCAGCTCTTCCGCGAGCTGGCACTGCCGCTCGAACGACGCCACGGGATCGAAACGCTCATCGGTTTGGGGATACTGGCGGGCCGTCAGCGTCAGGCTGATCGACTCATCGCGGGCGTTGTCCTTCTCGCCGGGCTCGAAAACGCTCGTCTTGGATTCGATACTCACGCGGACCTGGGTCCGATCATTCTCCGCCAGCGAGATCACCATGGCGGGTGAAAAGACGATCGGCCTGCTGTTGGGCAGGTCGAGCAGGCAGCCGAAGGCACTACTGCCAAACAGCGCCTCCGCGATGATCTCGTCATGGTTGCCCGCGCAATCGAAGTCCATGGCGAACGTCAGGTCGAGCGAATCGACGTCCAGGGGGGTCACGCCGAGCATGTACGGGATCAGTTCCAAGATCAGCTTATCCTGCTGATAGGCTTCTTCGAAGCTCGCCGGATTGACTACGCCGGAGCCGATGCGGTCCACCTCCAAGCTTACCCAGCGGTACTGCCCCGACCCGTGGTCCTCCTCGAGGTAGTATTCGTTGTTGTCGCGTCGAACGAAGCGGCCCATCCGTGGATACTGCCTTTGAATCCGATCGAAGAACGTCAGAACGGTATCCCGCTCTGCAGGCAGATCCAACTCCGTGTTGACGAACATATCGATATAAAAATCATCACATAGAGAGCTATAGCTATCGACCGACATGGAAGGAAATCGCTCCACAAAACTTCCATACATATCCCATGAGCCGTACAAGCATCCAGGCAAGGAACCCCACCGACCCATCCTTCACCATTATCATACGGCGGGAGAATTGTTTTTTCCAATGTTTTTCGCCCGAACTGGACAATTCTGTTGCCCTGTTTATCAAGATTTCTTGCCAAATCGAGGCCGTTCAGGGGCCTGTTGGCCATTTCCCGTACCGCTTTTGACCGCCGCGGGAAGGCTGGATTTCTGAAAAATCTGATGAGAATTCCCGACGTGGCCCCGTTTTCGGAGGCGAAGATCACAACAGTATACGTGGCCCCGGACGACCATTAGCGCATCAGCACGTAGAGCATCGAGGCCGACGCCAGAGCATAACAATAGAAGCCAAAGTATTTGAATTGGGCCGCTTTGGCGAATCGAATCAGCAGTTGAATCGCCCCGATGCCCACCACGGCGGCTACGACGGTCCCCAGCAGCAGGTATCCTATGGGCAGGCTGCCGGATCGGAGCACATCCCAATTGTGGAGGCCCTCGACCAGCGACGCACCCAGGACGGCGGGTACTCCGATCAGCAGGCTGAATTGCACCGCACGGACGCGATGAAGGCCCAGCAGGATCGCCACGCAGATGGTCGCACCGCTCCGCGATATGCCCGGCATGACCGCCACGCCTTGGGCCAGACCGACGAGGAATGCCCCTTTGAGGCCGAACTGCGACAGGTCCAGCCGGGTCTGCCTTTTTTTGTCGGTAATCCATAGGAGCGTGCCGGTGATGAACCACATCGCGGCGACGACTGCCAGACTCCCCCGCGCCTGCTCGAACTTCGCCTTGATCGGCATGACGAGAATGCCGGTAGCTGCCGTCGCAACGACGATCATCACCAGTAGCCGCGGCCAGGAAACCGGCTTCGACGTAGCCGCAGGCGCATCCTGCCCGCCGGCAAGTGCCATCCCGCCGGCGCGCAGCTCCGGCAGAGATCGCAACAGGACCACTACAACCGCCATCACCGTCCCCAAGTGCACCGCCAAGTCAAAAAGGAGCATCTCGGAGCTTTCCGACTTGAACCCGAAAAGGGTCTCCAGCAGAACCAGGTGCCCCGATGACGACACCGGCAGAAACTCCGTGATTCCCTGGATGGCACCAAGAAGGATTACCTTAAGAACGCTCACGGAGCCTCCCTTTGACGATGTCAGCCCTGCAGCTTGCGCAGAATATGGCTCGCCAGATGCTCGTTGATTTCACGATGCCGAGGCACAGGCTGACATGCGCCAGTTCGCGGATTCTGATACCAGTCGTGGCGACCCCCATGGCGAAGCAAGACACAGCCTTCATTCTCCAGACGGCGGATCAAGTCCGTTCGCTTCATGCGATCTCCAACTCCGCCACCCGTCGCACTC
>Ga0315284_10003303_pt1 | contig 22859 bp, 22 predicted proteins | sample YL17G09_16_MG_FD_203696 | JGI IMG/M metagenome (GOLD analysis project Ga0315284, IMG submission 203696) | Sediment microbial communities from Yellowstone Lake, YNP, Wyoming, USA - YL17G09_16 | ecosystem: Environmental > Aquatic > Freshwater > Lake > Sediment | place: USA: Wyoming | collected... | reverse complement strand
TATAATAATTCATTTTTATCGTATAATAATTCATTTTTATCGTATAATGAATTACTATGTTAAATATTATTTATTTAAAATCTCAGTATTACCCCGGTAGTGCTCTTAGTAACCTACCAGGTAATGCATCCCACGTTGACTGAGCAGTAATACCAGAAGCCTGTAATATAGAAAATGTAGCCATATATATACCAGTCATCTTGTTTATCATATCTTTTAATTTTCCAATCATGTATTGCAATATTAATCCCAAACTACCAAAAACATTATACAAACCAGAGAAATTATTCATTACCGTGTTTCGTATATAAGCAAACATTCCCATTGTATTCGTATTATTCTTAACCGATGTCTTTATATTTTCAGCGGCTACAGCATTTGTATAGTTCGAAGGAGCCAAGAATGGTCCCATAAAATCGGTCTGCATCGTCTGAATACAGTATGTAAAATTTTTCATAGTATCGTGTCCAAACATATTAGCAAAAGGCATTACTAAAGGACTGCATCTATAAATCGGCCAGTTCTTTTCGATATTCTTTTTTCCTATTGCTAAAATATTTGCAATGTATAAACCTATAAATACTGCTATAATAAATATTGAATTTAATAAATCGCTGGTCTTCATATTAAAATATAATAATAATATATTATTTTACATTATTATATTTTACGTTTTATATTTTGTCTTTTATATTTCTTGTTTTATATTTCGCATTTTAATGTCTCCGACTTCTACCCCGTCTACCAATGCTTTTTTTATATCTTAATCTTCTATATTTTGTTCTTCTATGTCTTCGTCTACTTATACCTCCCCCAGAAAATTTTGATTGTACGACCGTAGGCATAGGTGGTGGAATATTTCCTGCAGCTGTTTGTACATCTAGTAGTCCACCAGTTAATGTTTTTAATGTATCTATCTGACCACCTGATGCTCCACCTGGTACAGGAAGCTCGATTTTATCACCCACAACAGTTGGTGTAATATTGCTTCCTCCTCTAAATATTCTCTTATTATTTCGTTTCTTTTTATTATGTCTTTTAGTTTTTTTATTGTTACAACCTTTCATTACTTTTGTTACATTATTGCGGCGTCTACGGTATCCACCACCTGCTAAATTCCCATTCCCTGTTTGCATTAATGATTCAGTTGCCGCCATTCTAGCATTATAATTATCGGCACCTCCAGTTACTGCCGGCATAGAAGGAAGATTATAATCGCCAGGTACTATACCACCATCTTGTTCTTGTTGTGTTGCTGCGGCGTTTGTTGTCGTCGCTGGTAATGAACTACTTACGGCCATTTATATGTTCTATATATATTCTATATATAATCTATATATAATTCATTTAAAATATTGATATTTTATTGATATTATAAATTAGACTCGTTACAATTTAAAAATATATATATATTACATAATATATTGTTAAGTACATAACGATGAACCCTCAAGAACGTTTACAATTAGATAAACTAATCCGAGCAAATGATGTAACAGATAATACAAATAATATTCGTGAGTTGAAACATAGTAAACCTCTTAGCGAGGATGTTGTAATGCTTCTTAAAATTAAGAAAGAATATCAAAGATTGTCTAAAAGTAATCCTGCTCAATTTGACAATATTTGTGTCTCTAGGTGTCCTTTTTTGTTTAATAACTATACAGATATTTTTAATAAAGTAAAAAAGGATGAAATAGACTTAAATATTCTTTTTCAGTTAATTCACATTCTTAAGCAGATTGAGGATGGAAAGCTAGACCAGCATACTGGTTCATACGAGGTAGGTAAGTTATTGAAAAGCATTTATATTGATAGTGCTATTAAAAAGGCCGACAATATCAATAAGTCACATGACCATTCGCATGGAAATGGAAATAAAGACCACTCTAAACCACCAGCTATAAAAAAGATTTCATGGTCTGAATTCAAAGTAAAGAATGCTTCTTCGGTCGCTGCATCACCCACATCATCTGCATCACCATAATCATCTTAATTGAAAAAGTTATGTAATATTAATATTAATTATATTTCTAAAATTGAAATAATTAATATTACATTTATAAATACATAAACATTTAGTTCTATACCATATAACATAACATAACACATAATATATAACAAGACGCATAATGTCTAAACGTGTAAAAACGAGTTCGACAACTTTAGTTATCGTAGAATCTCCGGCAAAATGTAACAAAATAGAATCATATCTCGGACCTGGGTATAAATGTATAGCAACATTTGGACATTTTCGCACACTAGATGGTCTCAAATCAATTAATACGGATAACTTTAAGCTGAAGTTTTCATGTATGGATGAAAAATCAAAGCAGATTTCCCGTATTAAAAGTGAAATAGAATCTTGTATGGGTAATGTTATTATTGCTACGGATGATGACCGCGAGGGTGAGGCGATAGGTTGGCATGTTTGTGACATGTTTAAGTTGCCTGTTGAAACAACACCGCGGATTATTTTCCATGAAATAACAAAGACTGCTATTGAACGCGCTGTAAGTACACCTGGTACCTTAAACATGAATTTAGTGTATGCACAGTTTGCTAGACAAATATTGGATTTATTGGTTGGATATCATATTTCGCCACAGCTTTGGACACATATTGCTTCAAGTGTTAAGAACAGTTTATCTGCCGGTCGATGTCAAACACCTGCACTACGATTAGTATATGATAACCAAAAAGATATCGATGCTTCCCCCGGAAAAATGGTATACAATACTGTGGGATACTTTACAAAACTGAATTTACCTTTTACTCTGGGTCGACAGTATGATACCCCTAAAGATGTGGAGGAGTTTTTAGAAGAAAGTGTAAACCACGACCATGTATATACTTTATTATCGCCTAAAAAAACTTCAAAGGCTCCTCCGTGTCCTTTTACTACTAGTGCGTTACAACAGAAAGCAAGTAGTGAGTATAACTATTCTCCTTCAGAGACGATGTCGGTTTGTCAGAAACTATATGAAAGTTCATTTATAACGTATATGCGAACAGATTCAAAAACATATAGTCCAGAATTTATTGAAAGTGCAAAGAGGTATATATCTGAAAAGTGGAGCGATAAATATATTAACCCGAATATACAATACCTTGCTCTGGGGTTTAGTTCGGGTGGCGATGGTGCAAATACATCTAAACAAACTAAAACAACTAAAACAGGTAAAGGTTCTGATGATAAAGGCGTTAAAGCACAAGAAGCACATGAAGCAATTCGTCCAACAAATATCTCTACATTGAAAATTCCGGATACATTCACAGCACGTGAACAAAAATTGTATAAACTAATATGGACCAATGCTATTGAAAGCTGTATGTCGCATGCAACAGGTGTTACAATAACCGCTTGCCTAACTGCCCCAAAAAGCAATGAATATAAATACACAACTGAACTAATTGAGTTCCCGGGATGGAAAGCAGTAGATGGTTATGAAAAAGAAAATCCTAATTATAACTATTTACAAAATATTAAAAAAAATTGTACTATTCCTTATAATAAAATTAAAGCAACTGTTACTATGAATGAATTGAAATCGCACTATACAGAGGCTGGTCTTATAAAAATATTAGAGGAAAAGGGTATTGGACGTCCATCAACATTCTCGTCTCTTATAGAAAAAATACAAAAAAGGGGATATGTAGAAAAAAGCGATGTTTTGGGTAAAAAGGTTAAATGTACTGACTTTGAGTTGCTACCCGATGAATTACTTGAAATGCCTACCGAGCGAGAGTTCGGCAATGAAAAAAATAAATTAGTAATACAACCGTTGGGTACTATTGTAATGGAATTCATAGTCCAACATTTTAATACACTATTTGAATATAACTTTACAAAAAAAATGGAAGATGATTTGGATAAAATAGCAAAGGGGGATATTTTATATACCGAAACGTGTATGTTTTGTTTAGATAATGTTACACAGTTAACAACTGCATTAAAAGATAAAAATATACAAAAGGACACCGTTAATATCGGCGAAAATCATGTATATATGGTGGGAAGTAAGGGTCCGGTTATCAAACATACAACGGTTGACGATGATGGTAAAAAAAAGATAGAATATAAAAGTGTTAAGAAAGATATAGATGTAGCAAAATTAAAACGAGGAGAATATGAACTAACGGATGTAATAGATGAAAAGGGTAGTATTGATATGGGAGGTATAAAGCTTGGTATATATGATAGTAATGAAATTATTTTAAAAAGAGGTAAATATGGATTATATTTTGTATGGGGAGAACAAAAGAAGTCTTTATCGGGATTGTTTCCAAAAAATAAGAACCCTAGTACTATTGCGTATCATGAGATTGTTAAAATAATTGAAACGTCTAACACGCAAATTCAATCACACGTTGAAAATATGAATGGTGACCGCGATGATGATGAGGGTGGTTGTAGTGTAAGCATAGGAAATAAACTATCTGTAAAAGGGATGGTTAGAAAAATAACCGATAATATAAGTATTCGAAATGGTAAATATGGAGACTATATATTTTACAAAACGCCTGAAATGAAAAATCCGACATTTTTAAAACTTAAGGGATTTACCGAAGATTATAAAACATGTTCTATGTTTAATATTATTGAGTGGATACAAAAAACTTACAAAATATAAATAATATATATTTCGAAATAATTTGAATTATTAAATAACAATATTATTTATATATTTTTAATAATATTTTATACCACAATATATAATATGGGCTTATTTGATTTTTTATCATCAAGAGAAAAAAAAGTAAGTAATCAAAAGCTAGAAGCTAATATATCAAAGTTATGCGAAGAATTGACAACCGGTATTATACAATTATCCGAAAAGGCAAAACAACTTAATGAGTTAAAAGATAAATATAACCAGTTTCAATCTGAAGCACAGACCACAGACGCATCTAGTGAAACTGTAGCAACCAAACCTGTAGAAGAAAAAAGTTTTTTTAGTAATTTGTTTGGTTCATCTGAAGATAAGGTTACTACCACTTCCCCTGCTACTCAACCTATACCTATACCTGATAATAACTTGCAGACGTCCGAAGATAATATTAATCCTGATATGTTATCATCCACAGTATCACCAGAACAAGAACAAGCACAAGCACAAGCACAAGCACAAGCACAAGAACAAGCACAAGCACAATCACAGTCATCTCTTACAGACCAGCCTTTTAAAGATGTTTCTCAGGCTGATACTCCTCAAACACCTCCTCCGGCTTATAATAGTATTTCAAGTATCCCCATTGGTTCTGACGCATTTTCCTCCTCCTCCTCCTCCTCTTCTGATGCGATGCAGCAACCTGTACCGGCACCCGCAGCAACACCAGATGCAGCAGCAGCACCATCACCGTCACTAGATGCAGCACTACAAACATCCCAGATGCTTCAAGGACAACCGAAACCATCTACTGTTCAGGATCCAGATGAAGCTTCAATAAATATAGGTGGTAAAAATAGAAAAAAATCGAAACGTTCAAAGAAAACAATACGTAATTCTGATAAAAAATCAAACAAAGTAACAAAAAAGCAAAAAACTAATACTGCTGACTCTGGCGACTCTGGCGACTCTAAGGCAAAAGCACAAGGTTTGGCTCAGGCTTTGTTACAAGCACAAGGACAATCATAAATGTAAACTTGTTAAATAAAATAATTTTGTACTATTTATACTTATACAAAATTATTATGCTTATTATGCTTATTATGATTCTTGTATATATTTTTATTTTAGTTTTTATAACTTAAGTCCTATATTGAGCAGGAATGCGTATTTTCAATTCACGAGCAATTTCATCACGATAACAGTCAAATTGTAGTGTAAAACTAAAATCGTTATTACTAAAATTAACCAAAGTTCCGTTATGATATCGAAACCTAAATTTTAATTTTGAAATCCTTTCAAGTGGTGGGTAAAAGTGTGAAAAATTTTGTAGAAGTGAATTTTTAGAGTCAAAGAATTGAGAAACAGGAACACCTAAAAATGGTATTTTTGCAAATGATGATTTAACTTTACCTCCATACGTATTATTTGTAGTAGAATTTACTCTTCTTGGATAAGGTAGAAGCTCATCAATTTGGTTATATTCAAACATGTCCATGTAAAAAACAGTTTCTCCTAAAGTGTTTATAACATTTGGAGGTATTAAATAATATCCACCTGCAGGCAACCAGTTGTAAAAAGGGTCAAAAGCAGCATTTCTATACTCATAATTAATTGGTACAGAAGTAGATGTTTGTTTAGCAACGTAGGGTTCTTTATTAAATCCTAAAAAATATGGAAGCCCCCATTTTGTATTTCTACAATAACTTAATTCATTCGGAGGAAGAACTTGACAGTTTGTATACTCATTATTGCTAGGGTCATAATAGTCTTCTATTTTATCACATAATAAAGTAAATGGATTTTGTTTGTTACCAAACCATAGTTTCTGATTTACTTCATTGTATATAACTATAAAGTTAGTATATCCAGGTGTGACTAAATTTGATACAGCAGTATTCATCATGTTTGTAAGTTCATTCGCCATTTGTATCGGAGCATACAACCCCTGTTCAATATGAATTTGCAAAAAATATGTACTATCGTTTATTGTAACACTAAATGACATCTTTGTATTCTGTTTTATTGTCGAAAAAACGTCATTAATTGATGGAAAGTTTGACTCGATTAACCTTATTGACTGCACATTTGTTACTGATTGTGGAAGAGTTATTTCAAAATATGCCGAATTTGGCCACGCACAAACATCTCTATCTTCGGAATGAATAGTTACTAATTTTCTATCCAAACAGTATGTCTGTTCACGCGCTATTAGAGGGTGTTCTGTAAATGTGTTTCTATTTTGCCCGTTCATTTATATAGTAAAATATATTATTATATATAATATAACATATAGAATTTATTTTTATATGAGATTTTATTTGTATATATAATTGTTAATTCTGGTAAAAAAAATAATAATATAATTTATAGTATACTCTGTTCCATAAATTATAAAATGCAAAATAATAGTCCCACTGCAAACTTTTCACCAATTGATAAAGTTAACTATAGATTTAAGACAGTTTATTATCTAATTAATATTTGTATTCTTTTAGCATTTGTTGGAATTATTATTAAGATGGTTTTTACATCTCTTAGCATGGGCGATGACCAAGGTCCGGCATTTGCAACATTAGTTGGATATATTTTTACAAGTATCGCTCTTTTTGGTCTTTTAATGGCGGTGGTTTCGTACTACTTTAAAGTTAAAAATGCTCCATCATGTTCCAGTTTATATCCGAGTTTCTTCCAAATACTCGCTCTATTTATTATATTATTTGTTATTATTCGCCAGTCTATTTCATTTTCTAAAATGATTAATACATATCAAGTAGACCCCGAATATTATAAATTTTCGAATTACTCAGGTATTCTCATTTTCTTTCAATTAGTTCTTATATATAGCTATTTACAAGGAAACTTAAACTGTATTAGTACCACCGTAGGCACCTTAAGTAAACCTTCTATTGGAACTTTATATTTGAGTATTGTATTATTTATTCTTAACATTTTAACAGTTGGTATTATGGAAGTTATATTGCGCCTTTTCTCAACTTGTTTTTAACTTGTTGTACATCTTTAAAATTTTTGTTACTTTAGTTATTAATAATCTATTATTTATTATTAATAACCTATTATTTATTATCTACGAATTATCTCAAATCTCACGCTTCTCTTGCGTCTCTTTCATTTTATATAGAACATCTCTTACCGAATCTTTGATGTTCTTTACTTTATAAAGTGACTCAAGTCTTGATGTATCTAGAAAATTATTTGACCTCTCACTAGCCAATATCTGTCTCTGCTCTTCTATACTAAAATTATCCCATTTAAAATCTTTATCGACTATTTCTTTATACATTTCCAAAATCTCATTGTGACTTATTAAACCTGGATTTGTCATGTTAACTGTTCCTGTTACCTTTTTGTCGCACATATCAATCATAATTGGTAATAATTCCGGAAGAACAGTCATCGAATTATGTATCGAACATATCTTTTTATATGTTGTAATTTTTGTTATAAAATTTCGCGAGTTTATTTCATCAGTAATCGGCATTCTAATCCGCACATTAAGTACGTTGTTAAACATTTTCATAATCATATCCGTATATCCCTTTACAATAGAATACGACGACCCGAAAAAATTAGGCTTAGAATCTTCTTTAAATCCATTCAGTTCTTCTTCATAAGGATGTTCATCGTCATATGTAAATATACATCCTGTACCCAAATACGCATAATGTATACCACGCTTATTAGAAATAAGAGCAAGAATCATCGGAGAATACAAATTATCTCTAATGTTTTCTCGTAGTTTTCCCTTTTGTTCTAAGTAGTCTATTGTAGTATAGTTCACACCATCTATTGTTCCATGTGTTCTTCCGATTGTAGAAATTATATTTGTAGGGTTCACACATTTTATTTCTTCTTCAAGAGCAACAGGGTCTTCAGCTCTTGCTTCACCTACTACAACCTCATGCCCTCCTTGTACCAATAACTCATATACCTTTTGTCCTATCCACCCATTTCTACCATATAATAAAACTTTCATATTGTTTTATTTATTATATAGTTTATAATTTTGTTTTTAATTCATATTTTTGTATAAGTTATTTATTTATTTATTTATTTATTATTATACGTTTTAACTAGAATATCAATACCTTCATCGAAGTTTTCGGTTATATCCCACCCAAGCCTCTTAATTTTTTCATTACTTATGTAGTATCGCTTGTCATTAAATGGTCGGTCAGTAATATATTCTATATGTTCGCTATAGTTATCCGTCTTTTTAATTTTTTTAATCAACATTTCAGCAACATATTTTACAGTATACTCTTCATTATCATCCGAACCAATATTATATATTTCCCCTATAACACCTTTTTCAAGAATTATATCAAACGCCTTTACTACATCAGAAACATGAATAAAAGCACGCACATTAGAACCATCTCCTTGAATTGTTACCTTTTTATCTTCAAATAAAAGCTTTATAAATTTTGGTATTATTTTTTCAGGATACTGGTTAGGTCCATATACATTATTGCCTCTTGTTATGATAATGGGCATGTTAAATGAATAATAATAGGATTGTGCAATAAGTTCTGCACTTGCCTTTGTTGCAGCATAAGGATTTGTTGGACATAATATACTTTCTTCTGTTTTTTTACTTTCATTGTGTTCTATCATTGACTCTCCATATACTTCATCAGTCGAAACATGTATAAACTTTTTAACTTTTCCGTACTTTCTGGTGGCTTCTAATAAGTTGTGTGTTCCAACTACATTGTCTTTTGTATACTGAAGAGCATCTTCGAAAGAATTTTGGACATGACTTTGTGCTGCAAAATGTATAACATAATCTATTTTATAGTTTGAAATAATATGGTACACTAAATCGTACGAACATAAGTTTCCCTTAATTAGTATATAACGCTCCGAGTTTCTAACATCACAGTCTACATTATTTTCCGAAGCACAGTAATACATAGCATCAATATTTACAATGTTAAAGTCACTATATTTCTTGAAAATATAATTTATGTAATTTGAACCTATAAATCCACAACCTCCAGTGATTAGCAAATTTTTCATTTATTATTTTTGAATATAATAAATAACGTATTATTACTTATTATATTTATATTTAAATACTAATCCATATATACTAAATATTACAAAACAGACAAAAATTTATAGGTTATACCATATGAGGCATTATCTTCCCATAGTCCTGATATTTTTAGAATAACATCTATATTTTTTTTCTTATCATTAGAGTCTGAGAATAACTTTAATACTCCTGTGTTAACTTGTGCTTCCAAGTTATATGCCGGTGTTTTATCTGATGAGTATTTTTCTAAAATGATATGTTCTATATTTTTTATATTATTTATTGTTTCAATATTTTTATCAATACTGTAGTATATAATATTTTTATTGTACTGCTTATCTACACCATCTATATTTATTTTTAATAAAATATTTATACCATTAAATATAATATTTGGTGTTGAGTATAATATTCTTATAAATCTGCTTTCATTTATAATTGTATTTTGGATTGGTTCATTAAAATATATGTAACTTGAATTAAAATTTTCTGGTTTTGTATCGATAAGTTTCATTTATTAAATAGTTGAAATATTTTAAAGTATATCTATATTTACTTTACTGTAGTTATCATTATATATTTAAGTAATTCTTATGTATTGTATTTTAATGAAATACATATTTATTAAAATACAATTTAAATCTAAAGTGTAAAATTAAAATAGTATTAATTTTTATTATAATAGTAGTTCCAAATGATGAAATTTCTAGAAACGCATTTTGACGACTATATTTCTTCGAACAAGAAGTGTTCTCTTCATCCCAAGTTGAATAAATTATATGAAGGATTTCCGTCAAAGGTTGAAAATTTAAAAAATATTATTTTTTATGGTCCAAAAGGTATTGGAAAGTATACACAAGCATTATCGTGTATAAAGAGGTACAGTAATAGTGAGTTAAAATATGAAAAACGTCTTACTATAAATTCAAATAAGGAAAATTGTATAATAAAGATGAGCGATATTCATTTTGAGGTGGACATGTCATTATTGGGGTGTAATTCAAAAATTTTGTGGAATGATATTTATAATCAGATAAACGATGTTGTATCCGCGAGAGCAAATATGAATGGTATAATATTATGTAAATATTTTCATAAAATACATAGTGAATTATTGGATATATTTTATAGTTATATGCAGTCTCAGTCTTTGAATAAGATAAAGCTTATTTTTATAATTATAACCGAGAATATCAGTTTTATACCCGATAATATAATTAACAATGCTCAAATAATAAGTATTCCACGTCCTAAGATTTCAAATTATAATAAATGTTTTTCTACGAAAACAGTAACGAATGAACAATTAAAAAGTGCGAATATTTCGAATATATCTAATATAAAGAATGTTATAACACATATAAGTTCGTTGACAAATCCTCATGAATGTATTTGCAATGCAATAATAGAAAATATAAAAAATCCAGATAAAATAGAGTTCTTAACATTTCGCGATATTTTGTATGATATATTAATATATGAATTAGATATAAATGAATGTATATGGTATATTTTGACATCATTAATGCGTGGTAATTTAATAAGCGAAAGTAGTATGTCTGATATTTTATTAAAAACAAATATATTTTTTCAGTATTATAATAATAATTATAGGCCGATTTATCACTTAGAAAATTACATGTATAATCTAATAACAATAGTAAATGGATATAAAAAGAGTTCAGAAAGCTCGTGAATTATTAAATCTAAAATATAATTATACATTAGAAGAGTTAAAAAAGAATTATAGGTTACTAGCTCTTAAGCATCATCCTGATAAAAACGCAAATAGTGAAGAATCATGTGAAATTTTCAAGGAAGTTAACAATGCATATTTATATTTATTGAATTTTGACATTTCTCACGAACCTGTAACATCTCATATGTTTAATGGGGGGGATAATCATGGAAGTGATGGGGATAACGGAGGTTCAGATAGTTATATGTCGATATTTCGTATTTTTATCCAATCTTTATTGCAAAAGATGACTGTTATATCACAAGAGAATACATCTTTAACCATAAACACATTAATAAAAATAATAGTAGAGGATTGTCAAGAGTTATCTATCAAGATGTTTGAGGATTTGGACAAAGAAGCTGCCTATAATATATATGAAATTATAACGACATACCATAAGGCTTTTCATATAAGTGTTGAAAAATTAGAGTTATTCGAGAAAATCATGCGAAATAAGATGGCTCTTGATAATATGGTTGTTATTTCTGTATCATTAGACGATTTGATGGGAGAAAATAACATATATGTATTAGAGCACGATGAGAAGAAGTTTTATATTCCCCTATGGCATACGGAGTTGTACTATAAGTTAGGAAAAACAGATAATACATCGGTTGACCTAATCGTTCGCTGTATTCCTGTAACGCCTTCTCATATATACATAGACTCAAATAACGATATATACGTAGACATTCGTATGAGGATTTTAGATTTATTAGAAAAACAATGCATTGAATTTGAAATAGGTGGTAAAAAATTTATTATAAACGCTGCGGCATTGTACATAAAAAATAATCAGACATATGTATTATCGGGTGCAGGAATACCGATAATAAATTCTAAAAATATGTATGATATTGCAGAGAAGTCATCTGTAATAGTTAACATAGAATTGTGTTAATGGTTTTATATTGTTTTACTATATGTTATATCATCATGATATATAGTAAAAAAGGTTACCTAGTAGAAATGATACACAATTTCACCGATAATTTTAATTATAATAAATATCCATATATACGATAGATTTTTATTTAAAAAGAAAAAATATATTAGATATTCTTTCATGAAATCAAAAAACAATATTAACCATCTAGAGTTTTGTGTATAAATATATAATCCTATACCTACCATCCTGTATAGTAAAAAACACAAGAATATATTATTTAAATTAAAAACAAAATATGCAAGAATATAAGATAGTGTATCAACGCATTTATCTACTATATTATAATATAATGAATTTTTATTTACTTTACCTTCATAGAAACTTTTTATTTTTGATGTTCTTGATATTTCATATGAACACGTAGATTCAATTGAACCCGGTCTATAGTAACGGTAAAATAAAAAAGCAATATTATCAAAGCTATCTAGTATAAATAACAACACTGCTAATATTACTAAAAAATATTTATTACAAAATTTATTACCACCCTTCATAAGTGAATACAAAATAAAAAATAGTATAATAGTCAATAATATCCTAATAACTATACCATAATTTGTCAATTCTATACATGAAACCATATTATATATTAGGATTTGTACTTATATATAATAAAAAGTTAATATTTTGCGAGTAAATAACAGTTTTGAATTTTGAATTATTAGATAACGAATTTCCCCATTTCTCACGAATCTGTAACATCTCATCTTTTATAGGTACTACAAGTCTATAAAACAACATCCACACTTTTCGACCATCCTCCGAAAAACCTCTCAAATCTATCACCAAAATTATTAAAAACATCCCCTAAAAATGTACAACCATGTTTACCCAAAAACTACCTTCCAATTTCACTACCATCTTTCACAAATAATATGCGAACCTTATGCTCCCTAGATAATGCTCTTGTTTGTATAATATTATTTTTATAAAATGAAAGCATAAAGGTAACCTTCACAAAAAGGGAGGGCGGACGCTGAAAGAGTGATGATGTATTGAAATTTCAACTCTCGGAGCCCCTTTTTGAAAAATGGACATTTATAAATGTCCAATTTTGAAAACCGGGGGTAGAAATATAAAAAAAACATTGATTTCATCACTCAGAGCATAATGCTCTAAATTCCATTTTTAAGTTGAATATTTTGTTACCATAATTTTTTCAACTTTTTTATATATTATATGAAAAGGGTTTAGGCGTTTTTTATATAGCATATATATAAATAAGATAATTATAAGATAGTTATAAGATTATGCCAAAGACAGAAATCGACTATTCAAATACAATTATTTATAAAATAACTTGTAAAGATCCTAATATTACTGATGTGTATGTAGGGCATACGACAAACTTTGTTCAACGGAAACATGCTCATAAACAAGGGTGTATAAATAATAAGTCACATAACTATAATTGTAAGGTATATGAGACGATAAGAAATAATAATGGATGGGATAATTGGAATATGGAAATAATAAATTTCTTTAATTGTAAAGATCATTATGAAGCAAGACAGAAGGAGCAAGAATATTTTATTTTACTTAAAGCAACACTTAATAGTATCGAGCCATTACCTTTAGCAAAACCAAAAAATATTACTATAAATGTTGTAGATTCTAAAGAGAAAAAAATATTTTATTGCGAAAAGTGTAATATACACTGTAATACAGCAGACTTATTAGAAAAACATAATAATACAAAGAAACACAATAATACAAAAATACAGAATCTTATCATTTTAGAAAAAACCGCCAAAAACGCGCCACTTTTTGTGTGTGAAATTTGTGACTTTAAATGCTCTAAACAAAGTGACTACGAAAGACACTTGGTGACCCTGAAGCATAAAATGGTAATCAATGGTACAAATAAAACGCTTAATAAAGGGGAGCAAGTTTTTAGCTGCATATGTGGTAGTAATTACAAGTATCGCCCAGGACTAGCAAGGCATAAGCGAACGTGTATCGCCGTCAATACACCTGGGAAATATTCGATACATGATGAAGCATATAATAAAGGATCAGGTGAATCAATTGAAGATGTAATATGCTCAGACAATAAGATAGTTATAACTAAACATATGTTTATAGAATTGATAAATGATAATAAAGAAATGATGAAAATAATAAAAGGACAACAAGAGCAATTAAATAGTATAATACCAAAAATCGGTAATATAACTAATAATACAAATAACACAACTAATAATACAATGAATAATAATTTTAATCTTAATGTATTTTTGAATGAGCAATGTAAGGATGCATTAAATATATCAGATTTTATAGATTCTCTGAAAATAACATTGGAAGACTTACTATTCTCAAAAACCAACGGTATATCACGTGGTATAACCGACGTTTTAATAAAAGGACTCAAGGAATTGGATATTTACAAACGTCCTATTCATTGCACGGATATAAAACGTGACATAATGTATATAAAAGATGAAGACAAGTGGCTGAAAGACGATAGTAATGAGATGATGAAAAATACAATTGTAAAAATTGCCGATAAGGAGAGAACTGCACTACAACAGTGGGCGATAGATAATCCAGACTGGATGGACACAGAAAGAAAGCAACTGGAATACCTAACAATGATGCGTTCAATATGTGAACCGATTGAAAACTATAACAATTATGAGAAAAAAATAATAAAAAATCTTGGAAAAGAAATACTAATAGATAAAAAGAATTAGAATATTTTTGGTGAAATGGAGCAGAATGGTTTTATATCATCGATGTATGAAAATTTCAACTCTCAGAGGCCCTTTTTGAAAAATGGACATTTATAAATGTCCAATTTTGAAAACCTGGGGTAGAAATATAAAAAAACATCGATTTCATCACTCAGAGCATAATGCTCTAAATCACATTTTTAAGTTGATTTTTTTGTTACCATAATTTTTTCAACTTTTTTATATATTATATGAAAAGGGTTTAGGCATTTTTTTGTTGATAATATATATCAACAAAAACCTTCCAAAAAATGCCGACTTTATTTCATTGTAAAATATGTGACTTCTCATCTAGCAAAGAAAGTAACTATCATAATCATATTTCCACACGTAAACATAAAAATCAACAAAATGTCAACAATTTAAAGCACATAAATTCTTTGCTTGATAATGATAACGTTTGTGTATGTGGAAAATCATATAAAGAACGTACTGGTCTCTGGAGACATAGAAAAAAATGTCCTATGGTGTTAAAAAATGTGGAAGCTTGTGATAATAGTAATGTTCCTGATATTGATAATGCTTTTACAAAGGATGAACTTCTACTAAAGCTTATTAAAAATAATGATGAAATGATGAAAATAATTAAAGGACAACAGGAGCAAATAAATGGTATAATACCGAAAATCGGTAATATAACCAATAATACAAATAATACAACTAATAATACGACACATAACAATTTTAACCTTAATGTATTTTTGAATGAGCAATGTAAGGATGCATTAAATATATCAGATTTTATAGATTCTCTGAAAATAACATTGGAAGACTTACTATTTTCAAAAACAAACGGTATATCACGTGGTATAACCGATGTTTTAATAAAAGGACTCAAAGAATTGGATATTTACAAACGTCCTATTCATTGCACGGATATAAAACGTGACATCATGTATATAAAAGATGAAGACAAGTGGTTGAAAGATGATAGTCACGACATGATGAAAAATACAATTGTAAAAATTGCCCATAAGGAGCGCACTGCATTACAACAATGGGCGATAGATAATCCAGACTGGATGGACACAGAAAGAAAGCAACTGGAGTACCTAACAATGATGCGTTCAATATGTGAACCTATTGAAAACTATAACAATTATGAGAAAAAAATATTAAAAAATATAGGCAAAGAAATTATGATAGATAAAAAATAAAGTAATATTGTAATATATACAATACTTTCTGCTCAGTTATGAGAAAAACATATAAAAATCATAAAAGTAAAAAATATAAATCAAGTAAAAATAGTAGAGTGTTACATAAAACTACACGTAGAAATAGGTATAGAACATTAGTAGGAGGTTCACTTATAGGACAAGGGAACTTCGGTTGTGCTTTTCGACCCGAACTTACCGCCAAAAATGCCGAAAAACATGACAAAAATATTGTTTCAAAAGTAGTTCTTAAGAATAATGCATTTAGTGAATACAGACATGAGTATAAAATTCTTAAAAAAATGAAAGATATAGACCCAAAAGGCTTATTTCACAGCTTGTTAATAGATGCTTTTGAATTAGAAGATAAACATGTACCTCCCGACTTTCAACAATGTTCTTTAACAAAACCAAGCTACAAAATAGACGAATTCTTCGTTTTTAATATCGCATTTTCAGGTAATCACAACTTAACATACTACTTGAAAAATGTTTTTAATATAAGAAAAGATGAAAAAACAATACCAGAACCGGGTATTTTATTTAGCCTTCTTACAAATATTATCGTTGGTATAAAAAAGATGACTGGTGGTAATATATTACACAAAACACTTGATACTGATTCTATTTTTCTTATTGAGCCTGTTTCTTTGGAGAATCCTTATTGTGCGAAAATTATAGACTATGGAGATGGAGAGTTGCGTAAATATAAAGGGTATAGCGATAAAAATCAGGACTACATAACTTTTTTTAAAAGTATTATAAGAGTGTTATCTTTCGTTTTAAGACGACAACAACAACGACACAACACCATGCATGATAAAGTTATACAAGAGTTAATACAAGGTTTTACAAAACTGTTAAGTATGGTAGAAAAAAATAATGTATCATATAATGAAGTTATTAAAAGCTATATTTTATTATTAGAAAATACCTTTGGTAAAAAGTATGCCGAATACGCAAAGGTTAAGTACAAAGATTAAGTACACCGGTTAAGTACAAATTTTAATTAGAAATTTAATTTTTATATGATTTTGTAATCGAAATCACATAAAAAAATATGGTACCTGCATATGAAAATGTGTTAGTTATTTTATAATTTATTACATGTTATAGTCACAATCATATTCACTTACCTGTATGTTTTGCTTAACCATTTAGCTTTTAGTTACTTACTGACCGCATCTGCGCGTGCATGGTTCTTGTATTTTGTTTTACTTCTTGACAATCTTCTTCACAATCTTCCTGGCGCCTGACTCTTCGCTAGCTGCTTGTACTGGAGCAGGAGCGGGAGCGGGTGCAGGAGCAGGCGCGGGAGCCGGCGCAGGTGCAGGAGTTGATGCAACTCTTGTAGGACCATGGCTCTCTTCCTCCTCTTCTTCTTCTCCATCAGAATCCTCGGTTTGAGTAACAGGAACATCGTCGTCGCTGACAGTGTCTAGCTCTTGCGTCTCTACAATCTTCTTGTCATCGCATGACAGCTGAATGTGACACTTGCCGCGAAGAGTAGTCTTGGGCTTGACCACTGCTTGAAACAGCTTCCAGGTAACTCCGAACTTACCACCTGCGAACCATACACCACCGCACTGGAGAACGACTGCAACATGAGAACCTTTGGCGATCAAGTCGACAGGAGTAACGTGTTCGTTTGTAGCATCAGGGAAGATCTTGCGAGATTGAGGGTCAAAGAGCTCGACGTTCCACACACCCTCCCAGATGGGCATCTTGACATTGAGGGTCGGGTTCTTGTTGTGGTCGGGCTCTCCGTTTTCACCCTTGGCGAACTTGAGAATAGGGGTCCAGAACATGTCGATGTGGTCTTTGGTCATGGTCGACTTTCCGAACCATTCCTTTTGGTTTGCGAGAGCATCTGCCTTGATTTTCTCCTCAAACTTGACGATATTTGCGCGGAACTTGGCGATAGCAGGAGTATTGTATTCCTCGCCGGGAAACTGGAGCGACATGCTGTACGACTTATCACCTGTTTTCTTGTCTTCGAATGCCGAAACACCCCACGTCATCATGAGAGGAGTAGACACATAAGTTGCACCGTTGGTGGTAGAATTGAGAATTCCAACACTCTTACCACCGGAGGCATTAACCTTGGGCTTGGAGTATTTGATATCCTTGTCGGAATTGAAAGTCTCACCGGAGATAATCTCCTTGGGAGCGGATGATTTGCTTGAGGACTTGTTGGCTGATTGAGCTGACATTGTATTGTTGGTTTGCGTGTTGGCTTTGTAACTGATTGTTCGTGCTATATAATATTAAGGTTTATAGTGTCTTCAATTTTCTGTTTTGGGAAATTCGGCGCGTTATAAATGATAATTCGAAAATGAAAACTGTATGTAGAAATAATATTTTTAAAATATTTTGCAAATATTGTAAAAGTAGTAACATATTTTATAGTTATATATCGTTATATATCGTTATATATCGTTATATATCGTTATATATCGTTATATATCGTTATATATCGTTATAATACAATATGATGATAATGTCATGTAGAATAAATATGGTGTGGTATTATAATTATAGTAAATCTATTGTACAATAAGATATTAAAAAAATATTGTTAATATATAAGAATATACATATATATACGCGTACATAACATACATACAAGAGAATGTCTATGATTATTGGTAGTCACATAAATGGTGTGAATGAAATAATCGTATCAGTAAGCTTTCAGGATGCAGGAGCAACGGGGATGATAGAGGGGATGATGGATGGGGAGATGATAACTAATAGTATAGAAGATAAAAAGGTAGAGAAGAATGAGAAGCGTGAGAAAGGGTTAAAATCAAATTCTAAATTGAATATCAAACTAACAGCTAAAACAGCAATTTTGAATGATAAATGTGAAGACCGTGATAAAGTAAATACGGTTAAAGTGGTAAAGAAACGAGAAGAGTTATCTATTAATAATTATGATAGTTTGCTTTTAGTTAAATATAAGATGGATGAGTTAAAGAAGTTATGCACAAAGTATAAGGTATCGAAGGGTGGTAACAAGGATGATTTAACGAAAAGATTATATGAGTATTGTAAGAATTCGGTTGGTCCATTAAAAATACAAAAGGTATTTAGAGGTTTTCTACAAAGAAAGTTGCATAGGTTACAAGGTCCGGCATTAATAGACCGTAAGATATGTACAAATGATACAGATTTTTTTACAATGGATGATATGATAGAGATACCGGTGACGCAATTTTATAGTTATCGCGATGAGGATGATTTTGTATATGGTTTTAATATTGTTTCACTATACAATTTAATACAGAAAGAGGGATTGAGGGCGAAGAATCCGTACAATAGGAGTGAATTTGATAGTAAAGTAAAAGAAAGTGTATCAAGTATGATAAGGATATCAAAGGCATTAAAAATCCCGATTGAGATAGAGCTAAAGAATGAGGTAATGGACCCGGCTAAACGAATGGAGTTAAAAATATTGGAATTATTTCAGACGATGAATTCATATGGTAACTATGCGAACTCGGAGTGGTTCAGCGACCTTTCTAGAAATTCGCATATAAGATTTGCGCGGGAGTTGGTAGACATTTGGAACTACAGAGCGTTATTGACAGCGGCGAAGAAACAGGATATATGTCCTCCACATGGTACTCCATTTTTGGGAACTCCTTATTTTACAAATGTAGCGAATAATGCTTCATTGAGTAACCTTTCAATTGAAACGATAGTAAAGTATAATGTGCAAGTAATAGAAAATCTTGTAAAATCGGCAATAGATATAGATAATAAAACGTTGGGAACATTTTACGTGTTATCTGCTCTTACATTAGTTAGTCAACCTGCTCGTGATGCTATGCCGTGGTTATATGATGCAGTTGTATATATTCCTTAAGAATATTAACTTAAAAAAAAACGCATTTCATAATAATTATTTTTAGACGATAATAGAGGACATTTTTTGAGACATATAAATCAATATAATATATATTGTCTAAAAATACTTAAAAAGACCTCACATAGTAATGTATACCAACTACAAGATGGCTAAGAAAACCTCCTCTACTGCTTCGGCACCTGCTCCCACTCCCGTTCCTGCTGCGCTCCTCGTTGGCGCTGCTGCTCCTGCTCCTGCTTCCAAGGCCGCTAAGGCTCCCAAGACCCCCAAGACCGATGCTCCTGTAGCTCCTTCCCCTGCTCCCGTTGCTGCTGCTTCAACTGATGCCCACACCGAGGGTAGTGCTCTTGAGGTATCCTCTCTTTCTACTTTGTTTAGTGACTTTGGTTCTAAGCTTCAGACTTTGAGCTCTGGTCTGTCTACTCTTCGCAGTGACTTCCGCACTTTGGAGCGCCATGTTGCTCGTGAGATGCGTGCTGCTCAGAAGATTTCCAAGCGTAAGCGCAAGTCCGGCAACCGTGCTCCTTCTGGCTTCGTCAAGCCTACTCTGATTTCCAAGGAGTTGGCTAACTTTCTTGGAAAGCCTGTCGGAACTGAGTGGGCTCGTACTGAGGTGACTCGTGAGATTAATGCTTACATCCGTACTCATAACCTTCAGGATAAGGAGAACGGTCGCAAGATTAACCCTGACACCAAGCTTCGTTCTCTCCTTCAGTTGAAGAAGGATGAGGAGCTTACCTACTTCAACCTTCAGAAGTACATGTCTCCCCATTTTGCTAAGGCCACTCCTGCCGTCGCTGTCGCTGTCGCTTCTTCTTAATTAACAATACTGTTAATCTTTGCTCATACAAAATACACAATACACAATACACAATACACAATACACAATAAACAAAATAAACTAAAAATTATAAAACAAAAACAAATAAAAAATGACATACAACCCTATGTCATTTTTTAAGAACTTCTAAATAAAAGTAAAAAATTATTTAAACCCAGTTACCTGAAACTCCATCGACATAAGTTTCTACACCATGGTAAATAGTTTCACCAGTTTCGATAACACCTCCGACATAATCGTGGTGTTGGAAATCATGAATCGCTGCACCAGCATCCAATATGGTAGAACTAGCATTTCCTACAGCACCACCAAGATGGCTAGTAATTTCAAGACCTTCATGAACAACATGACCGACTTCGTGAACAATATGACCGAATTTCATTTTTATAGTATATATATATTTTATTTTTATATATATTTCCAATAAATAAATTAGTTAGTTAGTTAGTTAATCAGTGAACCATTCAGCCAATAAATATGAAGTTTTCTTTTTCCATAACTTCAATTAATCGTTTTCTGTCGATTGGACCATTCATTATTTTCACATTATCGTAAAGTTCTAAATTATCATAAGATGAAATATCAAACAAGTCTATAATTTTAGATGCTTCATTAATATATGAAGACATATTGTTATTTTGACGTAACAACCACTTATAAAAGTCGGGTTTATCGTCTACCGTTTCGATAAATTTCTCGGAACTAGTTATAATATCATTTTCATTTTTATTTTCACTACCAACTATATTAGTATAATAGTCTTTGTAACTTTTAAATAGCTTATATGAGTTAAATATCGTCATATTTTTATAATTTTGTTTTTCATTTTTTGGTAAATAGTCGCATCCATACATAATACAAAGTTGTCTAAATTCGTATGTAGTCATGTCCAAAGTCTTTATAATTTCCTGAAAGTCGTATAAAATTGCTGTGGAAGATGTTAAACTTAAATATCGAAGTACACGAGAACATCCGTACACAAACATGTCTGTGTCTTCACTAAGACACGCGTATACTATATTTTTCGATACAAGCTTCGCACAAAGCATATCGGCCTCACCGGGAGACTCAATATACGTCATACCATAAGCCTGCAACAATGTTTTTGCGTTTTGAATATGGTCCGACTTAAGAATCACAAATTTTTTTTTTAACTTATCCATCATCAATCGAATATCAACACTTTTTGATGGAATACTAATCGTCGTTTCTTCATCAAATTCTACAATAGTATTGCTATTGCTATTGCTGTCACTATCCGATACAACACCTGCGTCTGATACAACACCAGCACCTGCATCTGATTCGATATCATCTAGTATTTGCTTCAAACGATAGTACTCTTCGCGCGCATTTCTTTTTGTTTTTTTCCTAAACGCTATTGTATCATTTTTTTCAACCGGCGGTTTGCCGTCAAATACGAAAATCGGTATTATATTATGTTCTCGGAAAATGGAAATCATTAAATATAAATTTTCTAACAAAACGTTGTCACTAAGAAATTTATACAGGTATATACTTATGTCAACTGCAACTTTCTTTCCAGATAATTCTGATAAATTTATACGCGATATAGATGATTTGCATTTGTCTTGAAGAAACTTGTTCAACATGCGAATTCCCATTTCTTACCTTTTTGTCCTAATGTCTGTTTTTAGATATTATTTAAGTCTTGTTTATAGTATTTTTATTATTATATTATATTCATCAATTTTTTATATAAAGAAATTGATGAATAATTATAAAACTATAACTATAGTATTCCGATTCATAGCACACAACAAACATGGCCTTTACTAGAAATCAAGCAAAACAACAAAAATCACAACAGTGTGTTTGCTCTGTCACACCTACTACAATATTTCAAAATACAAATACAAATACAAATAC
>Ga0315284_10003302_pt1 | contig 22862 bp, 15 predicted proteins | sample YL17G09_16_MG_FD_203696 | JGI IMG/M metagenome (GOLD analysis project Ga0315284, IMG submission 203696) | Sediment microbial communities from Yellowstone Lake, YNP, Wyoming, USA - YL17G09_16 | ecosystem: Environmental > Aquatic > Freshwater > Lake > Sediment | place: USA: Wyoming | collected... | reverse complement strand
GAGGGCATAGTCCGCATGAAGCAATGACAAGCAGCAAGAAATCAGAAGGACCAGGCGCGCCATTCCTGGCAGGATACGCGCCCGGCCCCGACGTGAGGTCATGGAAGCCCATGAGCCGTCACTGTTTCTCAAAATACACCAAACCCATTTCACAGGAGGAGACGATGATGTATCGCAAGACTCGCAGACTCACGGCAGTGTGCGTATGTGCAGCGGCTACGGTGGTTTCGGCGCAGATCAACTTGTTGTCGAACAGTATCAACTTCCGGACGTCAACAACCAATAATCAGGTCACCCAGCACTATGGTCTGATGAAGGTCATGGCGAACAACCCGGCTGGTAACTCCAAACTCCTGGAAATCGTCGATCAGACGCCTGCGGGCACTGCCGTGAACAGCTACCACTATGGCGTGTATTACGATGGCCAAGCGAATTGGGGTACCGGAGGCTTCTTCGCCGCAAAGACCTACGGTCTTATGGCGCAATCACTAAATACCGGAGCCTATTTCCTTGGAGTGAACACGACAGCCGATGTGACGACCTACAAAACGGTAACGGGCATGAGAGCCGATGCCATGTGCGCTACCTCCGGCAATGCGAAGATGACGGCCTACGGAATCTACGCGGTGGCACCTACATACAACATGTATGCGAGCTACGCCGGCTACTTCAACGGCAACCTCGCCTACACCGGCAACCTCACCAAGGTGTCCGACGAGAAGTACAAGAAGAACATCGAGCCCATGATGGGTTCTCTTGACAAACTGCTCAGACTCAAGCCCTGCAAGTACGACTATCGGGCGGATGAGTACAAGAACATCAATCTGCCAAAAGACCGACAGCTCGGACTCGTTGCCCAGGAACTCGAAGATGTCTTCCCCGAGGTCGTCCATGTTGACGTGGCGCCACAGGCCCCGAGCGAGGACAATGCCAAGGACGCCAAGGGCAAGAAGGGCGAACCCGGCAGCAGCGAGACCGCTCCTGAAACCTACAAGAGCGTTGACTACGTGTCGCTGATTCCCGTGCTCATCCAGGCGATTCAGGAACAGCAGACGCAGATTGAACAGTTGAAGGCTGGGCAAGGGTATAAGTAAGTCGCGCGGTCATCGGCGTAGTTCGGCTGATGAAGCCGACAGCGGCATCGGCGTGGCTGCCGTGCAGCGATGGGCCGGAGAATACCGGGGCAGCCCCGTGAAGGGGCTGCCGTTGCCGGATGCCCCCCAACCGAAACACTCATCATCTTTCCACTTTATTCGAGCGCGCACACAGCCGCGTTCCAGGAGGCACGTAGATGAATATAGAGAAGCCAACTCATTCGGGGATTTGCATAGACCCTGGGGCAGCGCTGAGGCTGCACCCAGCAGGATGTGTGTCTGCGCAGATGCGGAACACCGCAGAACGATACAGAACCGCAGGGGTGCAGCGCGAAACCCACCTGCGGAAATCCGCGCGCGGCCTCGCAGCAAGCATGATCATATTCGCATTGTGTCTGTTATGTCTGCCAAGCGCAATCCTGGCCGGGACCGCGTGCAACAGAAGCATGGCTTACTGGTTCGAATTCGTGACGGACTGGCGATCAGCTCTGCCACCAGACGATGCGCACGTCAAGATCGAAATGTACCTCTCTCCCGGTGTCGGAACCGGCGCTGTCACGACGTTCGAAAATCAGAGCATGTCCATCTCGGTCTACTACAGCAAGACACCCAAACTTGTTGTTGGCGAAAACACACCGACATGCGACTACTACGATGTGTGTACGGGTGGGTTGCGCTCAACTATAACACCGGTGCCGACCCCTGACTACAATGGAACCATGTACAGCGCAACGATTGAGATTGATATGACCACAATGGGGTGGACAACCGCACAGCTCGAACAAGGCTGCCGTTTCATAGTCTATGCCGTGGCCAATGTGGCAGGCGTGCAATCCTGCGTCAGCAGGATCTACACAGTGAGTTCCAGTGCCACACTACCGTCCGTGAAAACGCCTGTTTCAGCAACTTGTAAATCATCGAACGCGCTCACGTTCGAGATCGTCGATCCCTACCGATACGTCGATGCATCAGACGTACTCACAATTACCGGTCCGGGGGGCTTTGTCTTCACAAACGAGAAGCCGACAGCCGAGATCATCGCGGATAACTATAGTGTACCAGTCACCCTGCCATCGGGCAGATATGGGACCTATTGCTGGGATCTCCGCACGCGACTCGTTGGGGAAGACATGACCTCCGCCAAGCCGGGCGCTCAAGGCTACATATCGTATCAAGCCTCTACTGCAAGCTGCGACGAGTATGGAACTGGAACGGCGTTCCCGGTCCAATGTGTCGGTGACTTCCCGTCCTATCCCACGCAAACCAGCCCAAACTGGAAAATAGCGAAGGCCGAGACCAAACTCAGTATCCAGGCCACAACCTTCAACGACAACGTTAGGACGACAATCGGTACCAAGGTGTACGTCGTCGTTCGCAAAAACCATGCGTATCACATGAGCTTCGGTGACGGGACCCAGTATGACTATTCGCGGTCAGATATTGACGGCAAAAAATTTGAAACGCGACACGCGTACGGTACTGCGGGCACCTATGCCTACAGATACTGGGTGACTTGGGTGGAGGACTACTACTATCTCACTGGACAAATAAACTCCAGCATAAGTGGGGTCGCCGGGACCAAAGATCTGCAGAGATACACTGTGAACGTGGGTGACATCCGGGTGCTCGCCGGTTCGGCACTGCAGTCTGTTCTCAAACCGAGTATCCAGGAAGCCGTCACATATTGCGATGCCCAGGGCGGCGGCAAGATCTATGTCAGCAATAGTCTGAGCAATTCTGAGGATCACAGCATCGATTTGTCAGTGCTCAACAATTCGGTGGTGCTCTGGGTACTCTCAACGTCTGGATACATCATCAACGGGAGCCCTGTTTCAGCGTACTACAACGGAGACATGTTGAGGACCAAAATGACGCTGTGGGGCCGCGACTGGTACTCGGCGGGGCTTAATCCGCGTCTCTTCAAACGCACCGTCAATGTATCTGGCAGCCTCACGCCGTGGTTCAACAAGATCCGAGCTGGTGACGACTTGAACACGTACAACGCAACCGTGTCAGACGCGTCACCGCGGGAGCTTGCCAGCGGCAAACGCGTGAACATCGGCGACGGAACCACTATCAGCGCAGTAGGCAACGTCACTGTGCGAGTGAATCCAGCCATCAGGTAGATAGTTCACAGGGAAGGGCCGTTGTAGGACACTCGGCAATGGCCCTTCTCGTATTTTCTTTGATTATCGCCGCCGCCGAGCTCCGATTCTGTTGGTTGAGGGCTACGGCGGAATCCTCACTCTTCCTGCCAATCGAGGTGAACAGTATGCCCAAACACGCCATGCGTCCTCGCCACGTTGGGTACCTGAGAGCGCAACGATATGCAAGATGCTTTTTTGTGCTGTCGCTTCTGGCCCTGCTCAGCCTCCAGTGTGCGCGCGAAACCAATGACCCAGACTCCTACTTGCGGAAACCGGAATCAGGCATGAAGGCCATCCCCGCCAAGGGTGCGACATTCTTGATGGGTGACAATTCGGGTGGCACGGATGAACAGCCGACGCATTCGGTGACATTCACGTACGACTTCTGGATGGATTCGGTTGAGGTGACTGAGAACCTCCTCTCCAGTGTCCTGCGCGATGCGACCACGTGGGGCCTTGGGCCCCGCAAGCCTGCGATCGCGCCGTCAATGGTTACAATAGTTGAATTCTGCAACGCCCGTTCGAAGCTTTGTGGTCTGGACACTGTCTATGCCTACTCCGTATACTGGACTCAAGACGGTCCAGCACTCATGGATTGCACTCTCGACTACATGGCGAATGGCTTCCGCCTGCCCACAGAGGCAGAGTGGGAATTCGCGTGTCGCGCTGGAACAACCACGCGGTTCTTCTGGGGCGAAGACACCTCCGAGGCCACGGTCAAGCAGTACGCCTGGTACGAGAAGAACGCGGACTCCTTGCTTTGGACCGCGCCACACTCGGCAACCTATGGTGTTCAGGTTGTCGCCGGGGTTGCACCAAACCCGCTGGGGCTGTACGACATGGCTGGAAACGCCATGGAGGCATGCGAGGACTGGTTCGCCCCGTACGACACTGTATCCCTGACCGACCCTGTCGCGGTGCCGCGGCCACGCTATTTCAGCAGGTACAAGGTGGCCCGTGGTGGCTGCTATCTCAGCAGCGGCAGTGAGGTCGGGTCGACATTCAGGGACCGTACATCCTTCGACGGCGAGCGCGGTAGCAGCAGCCTGACTGTCGGTTTCCGGTGCGTGCGTCGCTCCGTTGACTGACAGGTTCCCGTCAATCCGGCTTCTGCGCGTGTCGTCTCCCGGCGCAACTACGTTCTACGCGACTCATAAACTCCGGCCATGCTCAACCTGCTTGCCCTCACAATCATCCTCTCCGCCACCCCCGACACAGCCGTCCAGACTCTCGACAGCATGCACGTCACCGCCCCTCGCGTGCCCCGGCAAGAGCATCTCCAGGTAGCAGCGGAGGAGAGAATCTCCGGCCTCACCGACAACATCAACCGCATTCTCTATCTGCAACCGGGTGTGGACCGCGTGCCCGAGGCGGGGTCAACGCTGCTCATCAACGGGGGCGGGCCGTACGACAACGCCTTCTACGTGCACGGCGTGCCCATGTTCGCGCCTTCGCACTTTACAAACCACAGCTTTGCCGACCGAAGTGGGACCATGATCGCTTCGCTCAAGAGCGTGGGGTTGGTGACCAACAACCTTGCCGGGCGTTTCCCCGAGGCAACCGGGGGTGTGATGGAGTTTCGGCCGGAGATCTACCGACCGGCCGACACCCGTTTGGTTCGACGACCGGAGATTGTGGTAGGGGCCGGAAGTCTCGACCTGGATCTGCACGTATCGCATCCGTCGCGGCTTCGACGAGGTGATTTCTACGAGGTGGCATACAAGCATGCATGGGAGTACAACATCCGTTTCTTCAACAGCACCGAAATGCTCGGGGCATCCACGTCAGACGCCCATCTGGGAAACTCGGAACCCGGCAGTTACGGCGGCCTGCTTCTCAGCGGCACCAACGACTTCGCTCACGTCAAGACGCATGAACTAGTCTGGTTTGCCTACGACCAGTACACCTACCTTCCCGAAAACGACGCGCCCAAGCGCCCATTTGTGCCGTGGGGATGCGCAGTGGTTGACATTGAGGCAAAGCAGCCGAATGCATTCATCCAGCGGGGAGGCGCGGGCGCAACGCATCAGCTTGTGTTTGAGGGCAAGCAGTTCGGTCGTGCTATTCCCCTCAAGACCGTATCACGGACCGGTGGATCGGTCTTCGCAAACACGGGGACCGCTCAGATTGGCAGACTGGGTATTCACGGCGCAGCACGTGTGGACGGTCTCTCATGGCACGGAACATGCGTGGAGAGGATCTATGACTCTCTCTGGCGCGATGTCAGCGGCAACGAACTCTGCGTGTCTCTGCAGGGCGAGGCCACGCACACGCTCGGATCATTCAGCTACGGCCTCAACCTTCTCGGTGTTGTCGCCGGAAAGCCCATGGTCGGATTCGTGGATCCGGGCGTCTTTGTGCGGGCGTCAGGGCGCAGGGCCGGCATTGAGATCAGCGGCGGCATCTCGTCATCGCGTCCGGACATCCGCGGTCTTCCTGATCCGACGTATCGAGGCACCCTCAACCGAACCTACGGCGGCAGCGCAGCTCTGCGGTTGAGTCCGTGGGCGTGGACCTCTCTGCAGGCGCTCGGGTACGTGCGATACGCGAGCAACCTCCCGCGCATGTCGGACACGGCGAGCTTCCTCTGGTGGGACCCGTCGAATGCGACTCCAGTGTTCTCCCGAGGCGCGGATTTCCAGTGGGACCTGCGCCTGAAGGAGCTGGCCACCTTGCGCGTGGTGCAGAACCTCAACGGCTCCGAGCGCATCTATCCGCAGGGAACACGCATTTACGAATGGGATCTGCCGTGGTCGACCAAGGCGATGGTGGGGCTCAAGCTCATTCGCGGGTTTCTCGACGTGTTTGTGATCGGGCAATTCTCCGCCGGACTCCCTTATCGCAAGGTCTTCCCCGAGTACGACAGAACTGTGTACTACGGGCCCACTCGCCGCGCCATCACGTACAAGCGCATCGACGGCAAGGTGCAGTTCGGGCAGCCCATTGAACGGCACCGCTTCCTCACACGGTACGATGTGTACGTGGATGCGACCAACATCTTCAACTGGGTGAATGCCCGTGAGTACTACTGGGACTTTGAGCTGCGGCAGCACCCCGTGTTGTTGCAGCCGCGATTGATTTCGCTGGGGATGCGGTTGGGGTTCCGGCTGTAGCGTAACGATGGTTGACGCACGGCACTGCACTCACTCCGCGAACTCCCACCCGACGAGCAACTCACCCGCCTGCTGCCAACTCCCCCGGGTATCGCCGCAAATACTCAATGCTGGCCTCGCACACTGCTCTGCGTTGCGGCGTGAACCATGAGCCGTCCCGCAGCTTGGGCGGAGTGGTGCGAGTGCCAAGCCACAGCGCGTAGCTGAGCGCATGAAAGAGGCGGAGCGCAGCCTTTGGCGGCGGGCAACCCTCGATCTGACACGAGCGTTCGAGACTCTTGCGCGAGGCCCCAAGAGCGGTTCCCCACTCCTCCACGCTGGCCACCTCGTGTTTCGTGAGTGCGAGAAAGTGCGGGAATACCGCAGATCCACGATTGCGCGCAAGGCAACCCAAGGCTGACAGAACACAGGTCGTCTCACGGAGCGGTTCGATTGACACGGGGTCTTTGTCAAAGACCCTGGTCGCCCCAGCATCCCTGGCTCTGTCGCTGAGTTCCATGGACGCCTGGCCCGAATACACGAGCACCGGCGGACCGTTGGGATATCTGCGAAGCAAACCAAGCCCTTCGTCAAACCGCGAGAAGCCCATGTCCACAATCCAACAGTTCCACTTCCCCCGGTGCTTCGGCAGAGCGATGAGCGCATCCTCGACCGACGACACCATGGTCTTGCGGAAGAGCGGCGAGTTGAGCATGGCATCGACCGTCTCCCGGACTGAGTCGTCATCTTCAACGACCAGAACGTGGACCGGGTCACGGAAGAGGTCGACCAGCTTGGCAGAGGGTGCGTATTCGACGATGGCGTCGATGATGGGCTTGCGGGTGGTTGTTGGGGGCATGGATGGGACTCCTTCGGAAGCGGGTTGCTCTTGCGGGCCTCGACAATCTCGCGCGGGGGGGGGGCTCACGGCAAAATACTCCTGTTGTTCAGGGCTTGTCCAGTCTCGTGCCACAATCCTGTTGTACCACGAGTCCACTCGGCGCGCTATATCGCGCGCGTTCTTTGCGGCGTGACCAGCCAAAGCTGCACGCCCCACAGCTACGGGCGGACGAAACACCTCAGGAGGACGGGGGCTGGGCGCCTCGGGGAAGAGGTCTGTTGTGGCCATACGCCCTCAGAACATGCGCCGGGCCTCAGCTCCCGCCGCCACCATGCACGACACTATAGAATCGTCGTGCGAAACATTTTCATTGACCTTCGACAATGGAACCAGCTATATTCCCCGCACGAGGAAATCGCGACAGCGCCGTGTGGCGAGAGTCGCCGCCACCCTTGCCCGGCGTAGCACCCCATGCTCGATACCATCATTCTCGGGACTCTTCGACTGTTGTGCATCGGCCTGGCGGCGATTGCTGTATTTGTGGCTGTGATGGGATGGGCCACGAAGATTGACAGGTCGCTGCCGTACTTCGGGCTGACGGTGGTGCTGCTGTGTGGGTTTGCGGGGGTTGATTTGTGGTACTCGATACCACCTCATGTCAACCACATGCCGCTACGAATGGGAATCATTCAACACTCTCTCTTCTGCCTTGTGCCAGGCGCTTTCCTGAAGTACCTGGAGGTATCGACCGGCCAATCGATCTTCAGGGCGACTGCGGCCATCTTTGTAGTCCTGGGCTGCATGCTTGTTCCCCTGTTCCTCGGTGGAGCCATGCTGCACAGCGTCGACGGGACAGTCTACCCGATGCCAATGTACCGTTTCTTGTTGGCACCGTTCGTCGCAGCGGCCATTGTGATGATCCTGTCAGAGATGGTTCTGGGTCTGGTGCGTGGCAGCGCGGAGGCACGCAGATTCCTCGGCTTCCACTTGCTGGGCTGCTGCCTTCTTGCGGCGTGCGGAACCATAGACATCTCGCAGATGCTGTGGGGCCATTTCTGGCCATTCGTCCTGGCCTACAACCATATCCCGAACTTTTCGGTCATCGGCGTTCAGGCCATGGGCTACCTGATGGTCGGCGTGGCCATGAAACGGATCCTCAACTTGGTTCGTTCACGGCAGGCGTATGTACTGAAGCTGGAAACCGCATACGAAGAACTGTCCCAGGCCCGAAGCCTGGTTCGCATCGGACAAGGAGTCTCCGTGGTGTGCCACGAGATCAAGAACCAGGCATTCGCACTGGGCGGCTCAGTCGGAGTTCTCCGCGAAGCAGTCGAGTTTGACAAGTCCCTCACACCGAGTGTGGACCGAATCGCCTTAATAGCCGGCCGCATTCATTCATTCTGTGCCGACCTGAGCGCTCCGACACGCGTGACGTCGCTGGGAGACAAACAGTGTATCGATCTTCCCGCCTTGATTTCTTCGACAATTGCTCGGAACTTCCAGTCTGAGGCTGAACGGTTCTCGATCGATGGTGGAGGGGCTGCCCTCAATGTCAACGCCGATGCCGGGCGTCTTGAGCAGGTGTTCGTGAATCTCTTCAAGAACGCATTGGAGGCTGGGGCATCGCGTGTACATGTTTGGCTGCGCGCTGTCAACAACCTGTACCTCTTGACCGTTGAAGATGACGGTCACGGTGTGAAAGAGCTTCAGTACGCGAAGCTCTTCAGTCTTTTCCGCACGGCTAAATCAACCGGGTCTGGGCTTGGCTTGGCCATCAGTCGCTCGATCATCGAGAGTCATGGCGGCTCGCTCTCCGCGATCCCAACATGCTTGACTGCCGACAACCATAGGGGTATGAAATTCAACATCTGCCTCCCGCAGCTCTCCTCTGAGACAATGGCCGACGCTGGGTCGATTGCACTGTGCCACGAGGGGATCGGTGGCATAGCGGAGCAGATTGCCACGACCATTCGGAACGTCGGGTTCATCGCTGAACGGGTGACACCGGAAGACGCGCGAGTCCGCTTGACAGCGGCCCATGGGGTGTTCTGCTCATCTGCGCTCGCGGGACAAATCGCAAAAGCCGGACTGCGGGCACTTCCAGTGGTAGGGGTTGTAGAGAAGTCCGGCTTGCCACTCGGGTCGTGTACGGCCACGAAGTACGACAATGCATTTGTCGATGAGGAGATGATTGCCGATTTGATGGTCGGATGAGGGCTAGGACCAACGCACTCCCGTGGAGCGGGGCCAAGGGATATTCCCCGGCTCCACTGGGAATAATCTCTTGACCACCAGGCTCCACGAATTGTAGAATATCCGAGTAAATTGCGACCGAACCCCCCGGGCACTCGCGGAATGCTCGTCAGGCGATCTTCTCTACCAGGTGAAGCGCGACGAGTCCGAACGCGAAAAGCAGAACGCTCGCGTCAGCGGTTAGAGATACAAGTCGGCGGTTCATCGTGCTCCGGAAGTGGGCTCCCAGGTAGACCACTGGGTAGGCCGCATTCAGAAGAAAGAACACGCCAAGGACGGGCCCGATGGTACCGATTGCGGCAAGCGCGGCCACGACGGCAAGCCAGACAAGGGTTGGAAGAGCCATGCCGAACAGCACCGTCCGGGCAACGCCGAACCTGGCAGGTATCGTGGGTACGCCTGAAGCTCGATCACCATCGACATCGCGGATATCGCAGAAGTTGGTATTGACAAACACGACGAGCATGCAACTGATGATGACGAGCGACACCTTGAGTGGATCTGCAACTGCTTGAGGATAGACAAGCCAGTTAATTGCGAAGAAGGCAGACCCGAGAGTGATGGTGACAGAGAGGCTCTTGAGAAAAGTGATATCCTTCAGCCGCAGAAGCTTGGCAGCGCCACCCTTCCGGAGTGGTGGGATAAGCCCAACCGAATAGAACGTACCAACAACAACGATAAGCAGATGGACCACTGTCAAACGGTTGGTGAGGTACAGCGACACCAACGAGGCAGTCAGAAGCGTGACTACAACGCCGAGTAGGTACTTGTTTTTCTGGAAGAAGAGACGTTTCTGTGGATCATTCAGAAGATCCTCAACATCGGTGAAGCGATTGATTCCGTACACACAAAAGACTATCATTCCGAAAGTTACGACAAGTATCGGGTCCACTGGTGTCCCCATGAAGAGAGCCGCTCCGATCAACCCCACGGAAGCGGTCACTCCGAAAAACGCGAGCATCAGCAAAGGGGTGAAGGATGCGAGCATGCTGTCCTCCTTGGGGAAAGGGTGGTCACTACAGAAAGTAGACATGTATCCATTCCATACAGTATCTTGTACTACTCCTATTCTATTGTCTCCGGACAATACATGTCAAGTATTGCGTTGAAAGGGAGTTGTAGTGGTCTTCGCTGAATCATTCTTACAGGCCGGATGTATCAGCTTATCAATGCTGGCGATCGGCCTGATTCTCATCGAACTCCGGTGCTCGTTGGAGCGCTCCTTTCTTTACTTCGGCATAGTCCTCATTCTGCTTTGCTCTTTTTGTGCAGCAGATCTGTGGGGCAACGCCCTCAACTCGTCTGTGAAGCTCATAGTTCTACAGCATCTTGCGTTCTGCTTTGTTCCTCCATTCTACCTGCGATACCTTACACTTCTGGGGCACCAGAGGCAGGGCCCCACTGCCAACCGGATGCTGTATGTCGCGACTGCGCTCTCGCTGCTGTTTCTCTCCGGTGTCATGTTCCGCAGCACTGGGGTTGAGGTGAAACCGTCAATGCTCTACCTTCTCACCTTCGGTCCCTATCTCCTGTTCTCCATCGCCGTCCTTCTCTCGCGACCTCTGCTTAATCTTTCACGAAGTGGCGCAAGAGAACGTGGGATTCTGATCGTCCACTTCGTCGGATTTCTCTTCCTCGCATGCTGCGGTCTTGTTGACATGACGCAACTCATGCGGGGCCCGATCTTCAGGAATCCCACGATAAGCTTCACAATTATCGGCGTGCTTGGCCTCGGTGTTGTCTTCGCCTTCGTCTTCACCGAGCGCCTCATCCTCCTCATCCGCGAGCGCCTCATGTTCATTGACAAACTACAAGGTGCATACAAAGAGCTTGACCAAGTGCGAAGCCTGACCGAAATAGGCAAATCAACAGCCATCATAAACCACGAAATCAAGAACTACACGTGCGTGATTGCCGGGTATTCGCAGTACCTATTGATGAAGGCTGAATTGAGCGAAACCTTCAAAGACATGCTCAACAAGATCATCGATACTGCGACCAAACTTTCGGAATTCAGCAACGAGATTCTCGATTTCTCCAAGGCCAAGATTCTCAGCGACAAGAAGCCGCTTTCCATCGGGTCGCTTATCCGCAAGTGTGTTGATGTGAATTTTCAAGAGAAGCAGGCGTCGTTCTCGTTTGTGGGATTTGACGCGGAGCCTACCATCCACGGCGACTGGCGCAAGCTTGAGCAGGTGTTTATGAACCTGTTCAAGAACGCGCTGGAGGCGGGGGCGACATCCGTGCGCATCAAGCTGGTGCCGTCGGATTTCGTACTTCTGGTTTCTGTGGAGGACGATGGGGTCGGCTGCAATGCGACACAATACAAGAAGCTCTTCGAGGCATTTCACACGACCAAAGATGCGGGCACCGGCCTGGGGCTGGTCACCAGCCGCTCGATCATCGAGACGCACGGTGGGTCAGTTTCGGTGGTGTCAAAGAACCTGGTGACACAGGGCGCGCATGGGTTGACATTCAGGATCGTGTTCCCCACGTTCGAGACTTCGCGCGAAGATACCAAAGACAACGTCGTGTTTGTCAAAGATGGCATCGAGAACCTGGCACTGGTGATCGCGGTGTTCCGCAATGTGCGGGTGAATCCGCACGTGATTGACTCGATTGACGATATCAAAGATCTCCCTATGAAGCTGGCGCAACCGTGCGTGGTTGCCGGCCCACGCGTAGTGGCGGAGCTGATGAGCCTTCGCGCGACGTATCAGTGCTACTCGCTGGTCACCACCCCCGACGGCATCGTCCGCGTGGTGGGAAGCCCGCCCGATAAATACGAGGGCGTCTTCTCCGAGGAGTTCGTGCTGCAACGAGTACTCACCGCAGCAGCAGGGATTCAACGACCACCGGACTCGGAGATACAGCGGCCCGCACGAAGCTCGCAGGACCCGGATACACGGCCCATTGCGGTGGAAGCGTAGGACAAGTGCGGAAGACGGAAGACGGAAGACGGAAGGCGGAAGGCGGAAGGCGCGAGCAAGCAGCAGTCAGCGATCAGTGGTCAGCAGCCCGAAGTCAGCATCACGATCCAGCCAGTGTCAATTGCCCCGAGTAGGCAACCACTCGTAACTCGCAACTCGCTTGCTCGTAACTCGTCACTTCCCCTCCGACGCCATCGCGGACACTGAATTCCCACATCACCCTCACGTATTTTCCTCAATCATACCAGCACGAGCAGCAGAGGCTGTCGGCGCACACGAATCCACCCCGAACCACTCTCCCGGACATCCATGAAAACATCACTCGCCAGGACTCCATCGCACCCAACGCGAATTGTGTTCGTCACCACAGACTCCCCTCCTGTGCAGGACTTTGACGCCAAGAAGGGCAAGGTCGCCGTGCGGTACGAGGGATCGTCCACCATCATCTACGTCGGCCTCGGTGACACTGCGACTCCGCATGCAGTGCGCACAGCCGCAGCCAAGGGTGTGCAGCGCGCCATTGAGCTGAAGCGGACCGACGTGTCGATCGCCGTGCCCAAGGCCGCAGACCAGGCAGAGGCACTCTCTCAGGCCTGCACAGAAGGCGCGATCCTCGGCGCCTACTCCTTTGCCAAGTACCGCGCAGAGCCTCCGCGTCCCGTAAAACGGCTGGAGATCTGTGGGTCATCTCTCTCTGCCTCCGATGTTGCGCGCATTGCCACGATCTGCGACTGCGTGAACTACGCGCGCGATCTGGTCAACGAGAATGCCAGTATCGTCTTCCCCGAGGCCCTGGCCAAAGAAGCCCGCACCATCGCCGGCGCGCCGCACGTCAAGGCAACCGTGCTCGATGAGAAGGCCATTGCGAAGAAGGGCCTGGGTCTGCTCGAAGCGGTTGGGCGCGGCTCGCCCTATCCTCCACGGCTGATCATCCTTGAGTACACCGGCAACGCACGCTCCAAGCAGAAGACGGCCATTGTGGGCAAAGGCATCACGTTTGATTCTGGTGGTGTCAACTTGAAGCCGTCCGGATCAGTCGAAACCATGCGCGAGGACATGGCCGGTGCCGCCGCAACCCTTGCAGCGATCAAAGCGGCGGCAGCGCTGCACCTCCCTGTCAATCTGGTAGGAGTGGTGGCAGCAGCTCACAATGCCATTGACGGACGCTCGTACTTTCCAGGCGACGTGTATCGCTCATACGCGGGCACGACAGTGGAAATCACCAACACCGATGCCGAGGGCCGGCTGGTGCTTGCCGATGCCATCACCTACTGCCGGAAGCACTACGCGCCCACACGCATGATCGACCTGGCAACGCTCACCGGCGGCGTGCTCACAGCTCTCGGCGAGTACGTGGCCGGTCTGTTCTCCAATGACGACGATCTGTCCTCCGCGATCTCAGTATCCGGTGACCGGACATTCGAGCGCGTATGGCGATTCCCGGTGTACGAGGAGTCTGCGGAGTCCATGAAGAGCGACATTGCCGATCTGCGTAATACCTCCAAATTCAAGAAGGGATACGCAAGCTCGATCTGCGGCGCCGCGTTCCTGCAGGAGTTCGTGCGCGACATCCCGTGGGCGCACCTGGACATTGCGGGCACTGCGTTCAACGAGGGCGAGGCGCGGGGGGAGATCCCCAAGTACGGGACAGGGTTCGGAGTGCGACTGCTGGTGGATTTGCTGTCAAGGGACGCGCAGGGATCCCTCTGACAAGCGAAGAAACCACAAGAACAGGGACACGGAGGACTCGGCGCGGCAGAGCCGACAACCGAACCGACAGCGTTGGATCGCGGAGCTGCATTGCCCCGATCAGCAAGCGGTCAGCAGTCAGATGTCAGCGGTCAGACAAGCATCGACAAGTCCTTGATATGACTTGAATGCGGTCCAGAATCTGCGCAAGAAAACAACAAATCGCCCGGTAGTAGTACGGATGTGACGGATTCTCACGGATCAGAGAGTGCGATAGTTCACTGAGGAGATGGCACCGACCAGACTGTTCACTGTTCACTCCCAACAGGAGCCCCTGTGTCATTGCTGAGCACAATACAAGCATTCGACGTCATCGTTGCGGTTGTTGCCGTGATCTTTCTGGCGATGGGCGTCAAGCGCGGACTGATTGGTGAGGCCGTGCGTCTTGTCGCGGTTGCCGGCGGTATCGGCGCGGCAGTGATGCTGTACAAATCGGGATATGCCTGGCTGGGATTCCTTCCGATTGCGCCGTCCGTCAAGATCGTTGTCTCGTTCATTGTGATCTTCGTTGCGGCAGTGCTGCTCATCATCCTTGTTGGCTGGCTGTTGCAGAAGGTGATTCGGCTGACAGTGCTTGACTGGGTCGATCGCATTGGCGGCGGGCTCTTCGGGCTGCTCAAGGTTGCGGTGATGGTGTGGGTCTTTGTGCGATCTGCCGAGTCGTCGCCGTTCAATTCCCAGAAGGAAGCGCTGCGCAAGTCACCCACATACAGCCTTGTCGCGACAGTCCCGCCCAAGGTGCTGATTCCCTACTTCGACGCATCCGGCCGGTCGGTGAAGCGACTTCTATCCGACGACCCGCTGCCCAAGGTGGTGAAGCAGGTCGAGCAGATCAAACAGGCGGTTGACTCGATCAAGACGACGACCAAGGGTGCCCCGGCAAGCAAGAAGAAGTAGCGTCCACGGCGCTGAGGTCGTGTTGGGTGGGGATCGTGGGTGCCTCGGCTCCGAGTGGGAGCGGCCCGACAGATCGACGAGACCAAGAAGCCGCACGTGTCCTTTCTGAAGCCCACGAGATACCATGTACTCACCCAAAGAGATTCGGGAGCAGCTCAGCCGCGGCGAAGGGCCTGAGGTCGAATTCAAGTCGGCTGCCGGCGGCTTGCCCCGAAGCTTCTGGGAGACGGCATGTGCGTTTCTCAATCGCGATGGCGGGATGGTGCTGCTTGGCGTTGACGACCACGGGTCCCTTGCTGGCCTCGATACGACCGGAGTCCGACGCCTCAAGAAGGAAATCAGCGATCTCTCCAACAACCCCAGCAAGTTGGATCCCCCGTACCTGCTCTTCCCTCACGATGTTGAGGTTGACGGGAAGGTTGTGATTGCGGTACGTGTTCCTGCCAGCTCCCAGGTGCATCGCTGCGACGGTCACGTTGTCATGCGTGGCGATGATGGGGACTACCGGGTAACTCAACCCAACCAGATTGCAGCTATTGTCAACCAGAAGCTCAGTTTTTACACCGAGCAGCGTGTTCTGCCGTTTCTTCGCATGGATCAACTTCGGCCTGAATTGTTTGAGCGGGCTCGCGTCCTCATGCGTGCTCACAACACCCGCCACCCGTGGATCTCTCTGAGCGACGAACAACTCCTTGAGGTTGGCGGGTTCCTGCGTGAAGACCCGTTCACTGGCCAGCGGGGATTCTGCCTCGCTGCGGCGCTCATGTTCGGCACCGATGAGATCATCCAGAGCGCGGCCGTTGGGTGCAAGTTCGATGCGATCCTGCGTCGTCACGATGTCGATCGCTACGATGACCGTCTTATGGTCCGCACAAATCTGATCGACAGTTTCGACTTGCTTATGGACTTCGTGGAGAAGCATCTGAACGATCCGTTCTACCTCGAGGGGACGACTCGGGTGAGCCTCAGATCGAAGATCTTCCGGGAGCTTGTCTCCAACATTATTGCGCACCGGGAGTACACGAACGCCCAACCTGCCCGCATGATCATCTACGCCGACAGGGTGGAATTCGACAATCCCTGCGTGCCGAATGGACATGGGCCGATCAATCCGATGCACTTCACGCCCAAGTCCAAGAACCCTACCATCTGCAGATTCATGATACAGCTCGGTCGATACGAGGAACTTGGGTCAGGCATATCGAACGTTTCGAAGTACTTGCCGATGTATTCCGCAGGAGCAGAGCCCACCTTTGAGGAAGGCGACACCTTCAAAGCAATTATTCCGCTCGACCGGGTCACCACGGGAGTCGCCACGGGAGTCACCACGGGAGTCACCACGGGAGTCACCACGGGAGTCACGGCCGACTCGGAGCGTCTCCTCAGCGCAATAAGAGGCGAGTCGAGCAGCCGGGAACTCAGAGAGAGGCTTGGACTCAGGAACGAGGAACACTTCCGAAGCTCTTACCTGAAACCAGCGTTGGAGGCAGGGCTGATCGAAATGACCATCTCCGACAAACCCAACAGCAGGATGCAGAGGTACCGCACAACGCCGAGAGGGCAATCCGTCCTGGACAAGTTGACACCGGTTGCTCGTCGCGGGGAGCATCCATGATCGACCCAGTCATCCAGTACACACTCGCAACCTTCTCGGTGCTCTTCGGCCTCATCCTCGGCTCGTTCTTCAACGTACTGATCTGGCGCCTTCCACGCGGCATGTCAACGATCCTGCCCGGGTCGGCATGCCCGAACTGCGGACGGCCGATCCCCGCGCACGAGAACATTCCGGTTCTCAGCTATCTCGTTCTGCAAGGACGGTGCGCAGGGTGCAAGGACCCGATCTCCGCAGTGTATCCTGCTGTCGAGGCCATCACGGGCGTTGCCGCGCTCTTCCTGTGGCAGATGCTGGCTGTCCCGCGCCTGACCGAATTGATAACACACCCGGCGCAGATGACTGCGGTCATTGTGCAGATTGCGTGTCTGCTTGCACTGATCCCGATTGCCGTCATTGACATCAGGCACTTCGTCATACCCGACTTCTTCACACTGCCGGGGCTCGTGATTGCACTGCTGCTGTCACTGCTGCCGGGCGGAGTTACGCCTCTAAGCAGCGTGTTGGGCGTTGCCGCGGGCGGTGGCCTGCTCTATCTGGTGGGACTGCTGGGCGAACTCGCATTCCGCAAGCCCGATGCCATGGGCGGCGGCGACGTCAAGATGATGGCGTGGCTCGGGGCGCTCTTTGGGTGGGAGCCAACACTGGTGTGCATTGTATGTGCGTCGTTTTCGGGAGCACTGTGGGGCGGCGTGGCGCTGCTGCTGCGCCGACTGCGCGTGGACCACCGCATCCCGTTCGGACCATTTCTGGCACTGGGCATGTGGGTGGCCGTGTTGTGGGGGCAGCAAGTCGTGTCGTGGTACTTCAGCGCCATGGATCGGTTGATCCTCGGCGTGTAGGCGCGCGGAGTCTGAGGTACGCATCCGCCGGCACGCAGACCGGGTCCACGGAGACGTCACAAGCAGATCGGGCCTCCGCGATCATTCTCGATTCTCACTTCTCACTTCTCACTTCTTCCCCCTATGAAACGATCCGGCACCGCAGACCTTCCCCTTCACGGCGGACGAGTTCCCGAGTGGCTCGCTTCGCGCATGAGCGCCATGGGATGCGCAATTGTCGAGGTGATTGTCGAGGAGTACGGTACATCCGAGGTGCTCGCGCGTCTGTCCGACCCATTCTGGTTCCAGGCATTCGGGTGCGTGCTGGGTATGGATTGGCACTCGTCCGGCATCACCACCTCGGTGATGGGCGCGCTCAAACGATCCCTCAACCCGATCTCCCGCGAGTTGGGGCTCTACGTATGCGGTGGACGAGGCAACGCGTCCCGCCAGACGCCATCGGAGCTGCTCCAGCATGCCGGCCGCACGGGGCTCAATGGCGACGAGCTGGTGCGCGCATCGAAGCTGAGTGCCAAGGTTGACAACACGTGCGTGCAGGACGGATTCTCGCTCTACCTGCACTCCTTCGTGGTGGCGCGCTCCGGCGAGTGGGCGGTTGTCCAGCAAGGCATGAACAACGACTCGGGCATGGCGCGACGCTACCATTGGCATTCGGCAAAGGTACGATCATTCGTTGACGATCCGCACACGGCGATCATCGGAGAGAACATCGGCGAAATTCTCAATCTCAGTGACTCGCGGGCCGAACCAAACCGCCGGGGGATCGTCGAGTTTCTGCAGCAGCACCCCGACAAGCAGCTCACGGAATTGCGGCACCTGACCATGGATCGCGGCCACCAGGTGCAGCGCAAACACGTTGACTCCAAGCGACTTGGCGCTGTTCTCGCACTGGCGTACGAACGGCAGTTCCAGAACTTCACCGATGCGCTGATGCTGGAGGGCGTGGGCCCGCGCACGGTGCAGTCGTTGGCGCTGGTGAGTGAGGTGATCCATGGTGCGCCCTCGCGGTTTGACGACCCGGCGCGCTTTGCTTTTGCGCACGGCGGCAAGGACGGCGCGCCGTTTCCCGTGCCGCTCACAGTGTACGATGAAGGCATTTCGGTCTTGCGCAAGGCAGTTGATCGCGCGCGCATCGACCACAGCGAGCGGATGCGCAGCATTGCCACGCTCGGGCGCATGACGCAGCTCATCGAAAAGCATTGCGACCCATTCGCCGATGTGGACCGGGTGATCCGGCACGAGTGGAGGCATTCTCACGAACGCGGTGGCATGACGGTGGCAGGGCCCGTCAGCAAGCCGGTGGTTGAGCAGATGGAGTTGTTCTGATGGGCCGCCCCATCCCACGGGCTCGGGGACACTCGTCCTCCGGGATGCACTCGTCGCGATGCCAAGCCCCGACCGTGAGCTGGCCATGCCACATAACTTTCGACTGGACACGGAGGGTGGATCCCTGAAGTCCCAGGGACAACCTTTCTATAGAGTGAGGCGCAGAGGTTGGGCCTCGCAGCCCCGTTAAGGGCGACCTGGCTGGTTGTGCCAAGCAGAGGTCGTCCCTAACGGGACTGCAGGTCGCCTCACAACAACCCTTTCTATAGAGAGGTCGGCCCTACGGGCCTGGCAGCGGAAGGCCGGCCGTGTCCAGTGACTGACATATGAGCAAAGATCAGGACCGTGAGGGAGGGAGTCTCGCGGCGGGGGACGGGGACCGTGCATGACTCATCGACGGTCCATCGTGTCTCTGCCCCCCTCCCTTACGGTCGGGGCACGGCATCTGCGCGACCCGATCTTCGGGCCAGAGCATGCAGAACCGGTCAACCAGGCACAACCAGGAACAATGCCGCATGAAGACAACACTCTCCGACCAACTCCCCCGCGACGGCACCGCCGACAACGACGACCTTCTCGGCCGGTTTCTCGCCTATGTGGACGCACGCCGTCTGCAACTCTACCCTGCGCAGGAGACCGCCATCCTCGACCTATTCGAAGACAAAAACGTCATTCTCAACACACCTACCGGCTCCGGCAAATCGCTGGTGGCCATGGCATCCCACTTCCGCGCCCTTGCGCAAGGCAAACGGTCCGTCTACACCTGCCCCATCAAGGCGCTTGTCAACGAGAAGTGGCTCGCTCTGTGCCGCGAGTTCGGGCCCGACAACGTGGGACTTGCCACCGGCGATGCCTCGGTCAACCGGCACGCTCCCCTGCTCTGCTGCACAGCCGAGATTCTCTCCAACATTGCCCTGCGTGAAGGAGCTGCGGCGGATGTGCAGGAAGTGGTGATGGACGAGTTTCACTACTATGCCGACCGCGACCGGGGCGTGGCGTGGCAGACGCCGCTGCTGACCCTCTCCAATGCGCGGTTTCTCCTCATGTCGGCAACACTCGGCGACACGTCGTTCTTCCAGGGCGAACTCACCCGTCTCAACGGTCGCCCGACTGCAACGGTTCATTCGATTGACAGACCAGTGCCGCTGGAATTCTCATACTCCGTCGAACTGCTGACCAACACACTCCAGAGCCTCATTGCCGGCGGAAAGAGCCCGGTCTATGTGGTGCACTTCACCCAGCTTGAGGCAGCGCAGAACGCACAGAGCTTCACCAGTCTCGACATCTGCTCGCGCGCAGAGAAGGATGCGCTTGCCCAGGCGCTGGTGGGGGTGCAGTTCAACAGCCCCTACGGCCCCGAGATCAAGCGGTGGCTTCGTCAGGGCATCGGGATCCACCACGCGGGCCTGCTCCCAAAGTACCGCGTCCTTGTCGAGAGGCTCGCGCAACAGGGACTGCTCAAGGTCATCTGCGGCACCGACACGTTGGGCGTGGGCGTCAATGTGCCGATCCGCACGGTTCTGCTCTCCCGTTTGTGCAAATACGACGGCCAGAAGACGGGCATCCTGAGCGCGCGCGACTTTCATCAGATCACCGGGCGCGCAGGACGCAAGGGCTTTGACGACAAGGGCTGGGTGGTGGCGCAGGCCCCGGAGTACGTGACCGAGAACATCCAACTCGACCAGAAGCATGCGCGCGACGGCAAGAAGGTTGTCAAACGCAAGCCACCCGACAAGAACTTCGCCAACTGGGACAAGTCAACCTTCGAGCGACTCATGGCCGCAGCTCCTGAGCGCCTCGTCTCACGCTTCCAGGTGACGCACGGCATGCTCATCAACGTCCTGAGCCGCACGGGCGACGGCTGCGCAGCCATGCGCGACCTCATCAAGCGATGCCACGACTCGCCCAAACAGAAGGCGCTGCACGTCACTCGGGCATGGCAACTCTTCCGGTCGCTTGTCGAGCGGAACATTGTCGAGTTTGTGCCACCCTGTCCGGACGGCGCCAAGCTCCGCGTCAACGTTGGGCTGCAAGACGACTTCTCCATGGATCAGACGCTCTCCCTGTACCTCATCGAGACGATTCCGCACCTCGATGTCCAATCCGGCGACTATCCGCTGCGCCTCATCACGCTCATCGAGTCCATCCTGGAGAACCCCGACTTCATTCTCCGCAAGCAGCTTGACAAGCTCAAGGCGCAGAAGATGGCAGAGATGAAGGCCGAGGGCATACCCTTTGAGGAGCGCATCGAAGAGCTTGACAAAATGGAGTACCCCAAACCCGACCGCGAGTTCGTGTACACCACGTTCAACGACTTCTCCGACCGGCATCCGTGGGTTGGACAGGAGAACATCCGCCCCAAGTCGGTGGTGCGCGAAATGTTCGAGACATTCTGCTCCTTTGGCGACTACGTGCGCACGTATGAGCTGCACCGCGCAGAGGGACTCCTCCTGCGCCACCTCAACAGCGTGTACGGTGTACTTGCACAGACCGTGCCCGACAGTGCCAAGACCACCGAAGTCATGGAAATGGAGATCTACCTGGGCGCCATGATCCGGCAGACCGACTCCAGCCTGCTCGACGAATGGGAGAAGATGCGCAATCCAGCGTACCAGGCAACGCAGACCGACGAGATGCGGCCTCCCGGGGCTGAGGAGGCGGCGCGAGACATCACGCGTGACCAGAAGACGTTCACCGCACTCATCCGCACGCGGCTCTTCACGTTTCTGGCGGCGGTGGTGTCGCGCGACTTTGAGGCAGCGCTGGTGGCAGTGGGGGCAGGTCCGGCAACTGCGCAGGGCACTGCAACCACGCCGTCAGACGCAGACCCGTCGCACGAACCGACCGGCGACGAGTGGTCCACCGACCGACTCGCGCAGGCTTCCGAGCAGTACCACGTGGACCATGGCCGCATCTGCCTCGACCCCAACGCACGCAATATCCGGCACACATACGTCACACCGTCGCAGGATGGCCGCAGTTGGCGTGTGCAGCAGATGATTGTGGACCCGGAGGAGACCAACGACTGGGTGGTGGAGGTTGAAATTGACATTGTCAAGTCGCGCGAGGTCGGGGAGCCGGTGGTGAGTCTGCGCAGGTTCGGCGCTCTGGTGTAGGCGACGGACCGACGTCCGAGCTCTCCTGTGCTGGTCCCGAGCACCCCGAAAGTACCGCGTGTGCCATGGTCGCCCTCGACCGTGGTCTTCTCATCCAGGGTGAAGACCCGCCTCACGCGCACCCGGTTCCCCGCCCGGAGCACGGTCCGGGAGACCGTGCCACACGGATCTCGTTGTCATCGACGGCCAGGGGCCGGGCAGCCCGCGACTTCGCGCACCTTGCGGCGCCCGCCTCAGTCGAGTATCTTTCGAGTCGCCGATGCACCTCATCAATACCAACAGAGGACACGACCATGAGTGAGTTCAAGAACGTCACCGTTGTCAAAAAGGCAAACATCTACTTCGGCGGCACTGTCACCAGTCGCACCGTGCTCTTTGCCGATGGATCCAGGAAGACGCTCGGCATCATGCAGGCCGGCGAGTACGAGTTCGGCACCGCAGACAGGGAAACCATGGAGATCTTCGCAGGATCGCTGCATGTCAAGCTCCCCGGGTCCAACGACTGGAAACCCGTTGGCGCCGGCGAGTCGTTCGAAGTCCCCGCGAATGCGAAGTTCAGCCTGAAGGTGCGGGAGATCACCGACTACTGCTGTTCGTACATCAAGTGAGAGCCACTCATTGACGAGTCGAGCCACGGTGCAGCACCAACTGCTCCCTGAACTCAACGCCTCAGAAGGAACACGACCCCATGCCCATGTCACGCAAGGACATCGTCGACTACGCCACGCGCTACATCTCTGTCGAAGAGGTGACCGACTTTCCCATGGAGAATGACCTCTTCGTCTTCATGGTTCGGCCCAGCGATCCTGCGCGCTCCCCCACCGATGATACCGGCTGGGCATTTGGCGGTTACGGCATCTGCCTGGGACATGAACTCGATGAGGAAGCAAAACCCATTGGCAAGTGGGTGTGGACGCGGTTTGCCGGCCTGCTGGCGTATCCACCGATAGTGCAGACGCTCAA
>Ga0315284_10003301_pt1 | contig 22868 bp, 24 predicted proteins | sample YL17G09_16_MG_FD_203696 | JGI IMG/M metagenome (GOLD analysis project Ga0315284, IMG submission 203696) | Sediment microbial communities from Yellowstone Lake, YNP, Wyoming, USA - YL17G09_16 | ecosystem: Environmental > Aquatic > Freshwater > Lake > Sediment | place: USA: Wyoming | collected... | reverse complement strand
TTACATAGTTCCCATAAAAACGTGGCAAAGGTGTGGATATATAAGCTTTTCCTCCAGCCGACGCAAAGACAATTGTTCCATCCGTCTTTAATAGTGTCGTAGCTCCTCCCCATGGAGCAGACCATGCGGACAATCCCGTTGATGCCTTAAAACATCGGTTATGCCACGATGTGCAGACAGCCCCCAAATTTTCTCCCCACGACAATACCGACCCATTCCATTTTAATGCCACGTTGTGCGAATACCCGCAGGCAATGTCGATGATGCCGAAATTTTTCCCGCTTGGAATATCCCGTTGACCAGTATCATTGTAGTACCAACCCCAATCATCGCCCCAGGCAGCCGCTGTGCCATCCGACCTGAGTGCCATTGCATTTCTGTAATTGGCTGATATTTTTATCCATTTGACAGGCGAAGTCGGTGCAGATGGAAAGGTTCCTCCGATTGCCATCCCCCATTTAACCAACGTAACAGTATTGCCGTCTGTTTTTAATGCGAGAGAATGTGCAAGACCACAAGCAATAGCAATGTACGTTTCACCCGGACCGAGTGCGGGAGCGTTACATTCTTCATGACCATTGTCTCCCCAGCCAACAATTGTACCATCATTTTTTATTGCGAGACAATGCGATGGTCCACAAGCTATATCAACATAAACACCGGTTGTCGGCTTATCGGTAATCTGACTATTGGAATAGAGTCTCCAAACCTCGATTGAACCATTTAATTTTAAAGCCATTCCCGTAATGTTAGCGGCCGCAACTTTTGTAAAAATTCCTGCCGGGGGAGGCGAATTTTCTAAACCATATTCTGTTACCCCCCATTGCGCTATATGCCCGTCTGTCTGGTCAATTGCCAGGCAGAAGTAACTTCCGCACGCTACATCTATAAATCTCCCCGCAGGTTTTCCTGAATAAACTGGTGGACCGGCATAGTAAGGGCCATTTATGAGGTTTTGGTAATTATCCTGACCAAGACCTGTAAGGGTGAAGTCTTTTCTTATAAAAAGGTCATTGAACAGGCCCGCGGAGATTTTTCGGACACAATTAGTATTTCGCATCTATGCCTCTCCCCCGCAGATGGGTGAAAATGTTGTAAACGAACGCCAGAGTCCAGCGATCTGTTCCACCTTCATTTCATCTCTGACCGCGAGCAATGGCGTACAATAACTAAGATTTTCGCCGCCCTCATATATTTTACAAGTCACGGTGATCGTCGGATACAAAACCCACCACGTCGGAGAAGAGGTCGGGTTGTGTCCCGTATTGGAATTTTGGAGGGATGTGTAGTAATTATTATCGCTGCCAAAAACCACTGACCCTAAATTATAAGGTGTCCCGCCGTCCCAGGTCCCGAATTTCTCCCACCAGGCCGTTTCGGTTATCAAATGATTGACATTGGCTGCCTGCAGCGATTTATAAATTAAACCATCGCTTCCAAAAACACGTTCATTCGCCGCATAGGTCGTAGTATTTACCCAGTTTTTTACCTCCTTCCACCACGTCGGCGAGGTCGCTGGGGTATGACCCGTGTTGTTGTTTTGCAGCGAGACATAAACTTTTTCATCACCGCCGCAGCACACTAACTTGTCTATGGCATAAGGAGTCGCTGCCACCCAAACTCTCGGAAATGGATTATCAAGGAAACATACAATCGTATTTCCAGTCCCCGCCGCTATCTTGCAATAGGCAAGATGAACATCAGTCCCACCGCCGCCGCCGGGGATAAAACGCTGTCGCCGGCGATAGGTCGGTTGTATCGCCCGCGCCCGCCGTTCGATCACGCGAATGGCGTCCTCGACCCGCCGCGCGTTTTCCGGCGTCAATACGACGCCATCCAGGCCGGTCACGTTCGCCACCTCAACTGGAATATATTGAAGGAACGTTGTTTTTTTGTCTTGAAGTATAAAAAGACCGGCGGAGCCCCTGGCATCAGCGTATTGCCGACCGAATCCAGCAGCACCGGTGAATCGATGGGGTTTTCGCCGTTATTGGGCAGGGTGGTCAGGTCGATGCCGAAATTTTCCGGCAGGTTTTTTTCCAGGATCCGGCGTTTTTTTAACTGGGCGTCCCTGTAAAAGAATCCCTGATTGAGTTGCTGTCTCTGCCAGCCGTATAGGTTGGTTGTACCCGGCTTATACGCCAGCCGGATATGGATCTCGAGATAGACCTCATAATACAGCACGTTGCCCCAATAGGCCGGGGTGAACGTCCATTTGTTGATTTTAATGACATAGGCCGGGAAGTTGGCTCGGTCGATTTGTATGTTGTCGTTGTTGACCGCGTTGGTATAATCCGCGACAATTAAAGGGTCATAAGTCGCCGCGGCATAAGTGATTCGTCCGACGAGGTCGGTGGCCATTTCCCGAGGCGGCGGGTCGAAGGGTTCCCCGGCGCTGTTGGCCACGGGCTGGCCGTCGATATCATTTTCGACAATCGCCGATTCTTCGACGGTGTCCCATTTGACCTCCGCGAATCGCTCCAGTGGATTCTGCTGATACCGGTATGTGACGTCGACGAACCACGACAGGGGACCTATTCCCGGCCTGGCCTTTTTATCCACCACGAACCACTCCGGCCCCCAGGGGTGTGTATCGCCGTAGTTTGGGACAGTCACGCCGCCGCCGCTGGCCGTCAATGCCAGGCTCTGTTTTCCGGCCATCGTTTCATCGCTGTCGAATTCCACCTGATAGACCAGTGTGGCCTCGCCGGCGAGGTTGACTCCATCGCGCCGCTGACTGACCGAACATCCCGCATGCGGTTGTGTGACTTTAATCACTGCCATTTTTTTTGTCTTTTTTTATAAATCAGCGCTAATCTGTGAAATCTGTGGTTCCTGTTATCCGAAATTACTGAATCGCAATTGTGTGGTGGGCTGGCCCTGTGCGTGTCGCAGTAATTGTTCGATGTTGCGATTCATTCTATTGATTGCTTCCGCCATTGTCTTGGTGTGATTCGCCGTCTGCACCGCTGGGTCGTATCCCGCGTTGTATCCATACGCCCCCGACATAAACCGTACATCCTCCGCCGGCGTTTTACCCGACGGATGTGAACGGCCCTTTATTTCGTCCGGCTTAACCCCCGCCAGCTCTAATCGCCTCTGCTCTTCGAGAAGTTTTGTATCATGGAAGGCCTCGCGGGCCTTTTGAATCTCATATCTATACTTGATCTCGATGGCCTTTTTTTCGCGCTCCACCTTGTCCTTAATCTGCGAGGCCTCCAGCTCTTCGACTCGCTGCCGCTGGTCCCGTTCCCATGAAAGTTCGTCCCCTCGCTCCTTGTTTCGCCGTTCCATCTCTTTTTGCTGGACCGCCAGTCGTTGCTCGCCTTCCTCCGTCCGCATTCGGGCTAATGCTTTATCTTCCTCTATTCTGCGTTGTGCATCCTCCGCCTGTTTTTTCCGCAGCGCCTCCTGTGCCGGCCCAAGAATTTCTTTTTTGGCGCGTTCGGATTCGGTTCGATCTCTCGCCTGGGCCGCCGCCGCAGGATTATAATATGCCGGGTACAAACCCAATGGAGAAAGGGGTGGACGGGGTTCTCCCTCGCCCTCCATTTTCCGTTTTAATCGTACCGCCTCTCTGCCCTTCTCCACTTCTTTCTCGAGCGCGGCCAATTCTTCTTTCCGGCCGGCCCGTTGTGCCTCAATATCGACGGCCTTAATTGCGGAGCCGGGAGCGCCGATGTTTTCAAGCTGCATCCGCCGGATATCATAGATACCCTTCCGAATACTTTCAAATGTTCTTTCCGTGGATTTTCTCACCTCGTCCAGCAGACTGACGATGTGTTTTAGGCCCGCGGTATTGCTGATCGCCTCCATCATCCGTGCCGCCGCACGGCCGATAAGCGGGATGTCCCTAACTATGTTTTCCACGGCCTCGTTGATTTCGATATGTTTTTTCAGGACCTCGTCTAAGGGGGCCTTTAGTTTCATCGACTCATATTGCCACATTTTGAATCCGACCGTCACCAGGTCGATGCCCACCCGCATCGCCGTCACGACCGCCATTCTCGACGACAGCCCGGCAAACAACTGATCCACCGAACTTGTTGGACCGCCGGCCGCCGCACCGCCCATGCCGCCGCCGGCCGTGGTTCTCTTAATCGCGGAATCGACTTGTTTGATCTGTCGCAAAAATGATGTCGTCCCGCGCTGGGACTGGTCGATGGCCTGAAAGATGATGTCAACCGCGTAAGGCGTTCCCATATTTACCTCTTTTTTAAAACCACAGATTTCGCTGATTATACTGATTTATTAAAAATATTTATCTGTGAAAATCTGTGCAATCTGTGGTTAATATTTATTTAAACCTCTTAGTCAATTCCCAATCGTTTTTTATGGATGTTTTCTTCGCTCCAGACAAACCGGCAGGCGGTGACAAAGTCCGCCGCCTGGTCTAATACGCCGCCGTCAACCGGCGGCAGGCCTTTTTTATATAGCTCAGCCAGTTCGAGCAGCTCCCAGATATCCGGTGTAATCAATTCCAAAGGGCAGCCTGTGATTTCGATTCTGCCGACATCGCATTCCTGGCAGCCGTGTCCTCCGCAACGGGTGCATTCCATCACCAGGGGCAATTGCCCGGTCGGTTTATCTTTGCAGTTTTTTATTCCGGGGCAGTCGCCGCAGGGCCTGCCGTATTTGTACCCGACGGCGAGTCTGATTTTTTTTGTTCGTCCACCGTCGGTTTCTGGCCCTTCCAGGCCTTGCTCAGCAATTCAAACGCCTCGTCGATAATCAGCACGTCCTCTATTTTCTCAAAGGCGAACGGAATTTCTTTCTTGTCGGGGTCGGAGACATTTTCCCAGCCAACGATAAGGGGTCTTATCGCGGCCAGGACGGCGTCGGCCACCACGTCCGGGTCTTTGGTATCCGCCCGATACGCGGCGTCATGCAGCTTGGCCGCCTCGCGCCATTGCCGCATCGTCAGGGTTCGGCACAAAAACGCCGGCTGCGGGTCTTTGTTTTCATCCACCGCCAGTATCACCTTAAACGTTTGTGTTGGGTCGCAGATTATCGGCACTTGTTGCCTCGCTTTCTTTTTGTGGTTTTGTGGTTTTCACGGCCGTCAGATATCGCTCCTGTGTTTCCGCCGGCAATTCCCTAAACAATCTCACGATCTCCCGCGGGTCGGTATTCTCATGCCCGCCGTGGTGTTTTTTGAACGCCTTGACGATAACATCCGGCGTCGGCTTTTCAGTGTGAGTGTTCATATTTTTTCTTGCTTTCTTTTATACTGTTTTTTCACAACTCAAAACTAAGAACTACCAACTCAAAACTGTTTTCATTACGCCGCCGACACGACCATTGAAACATTGTCGTCTCCGGAAGTCAGCAGCGCGCGGCATTTGACCTGATTGACTAAAAGTTTGTTGCGCGCCGCGGCCGGGTTTTCGAGAATTTCCCCCTTGGCGACCGTGATGATGAGTTTGTCGGTCGCGTTGCTGAAGGTGGCCACCAGGGCCAGCGTCGTCTGTGCCTTTCGCAGGCTATCAACGTCCCAGGTCGCGATCAACTGGGATTCCGGGTCCATACTGACCATGATGGATTCGGAATAGGCAAGATAGGCTGTCACGCCGCCTGTGCCGTTGGGGTTGGGCTGGGGTTCCACGGCAATCCCCAAATCTAATTCATAGCGAGATATCTTCGCCGGCGCCGCGTCAATGGTAAAAGCCGTAAATTTCATTGGCTTTTGTGTCGAGGGGGTCCATGTCGGCAGGGCGGCGGCGGCTTCGCCGAGCCATCGTCCGGTAAAATCAAACTGCATCGAGGCGGGCTTCCCCATCGCGTCGCAGGAAATAACGCAGGTGCCGGAACAGCCCGACATCGTTTTCAGTTTTCCGCTTTGATACGCCGCGATGGAGATTGTTTTTTTGTCGGTGTAGCTGGAAGTCGGCGCGGTATAGGTGCTTGTGGTCAGCTTGAAGTTGCACGCCTGCAGCAAGGCCGATATCGCCGCGTTTAAGGCGCCCGCCCCGCTGCCGAGGAGTTCCGTTCTAAAGCTGCATTTTCCTTTTTCCGATGTGAATACCCCGACGTTATTGTCGGCCTCATATTTGCCCGTCCCCTGCCGCGCCTCGTTCTCCGTGGTCGGGTCGCATTTCAGGTCAAAGCACAGCAGGTCCAGCGTCGGTGTTTCGTAGGTCCCTTTGGCGGCTTCGCTTAATACCTTGATAACGTAGGTTCGTTCTAATAGTGTATCGCTCATGGTCATTTTGTGTCTCCTTTAATTTAGGGCTTAGCCCTTTATGGCTTAGCCATTTACGCATAAGGGTTATCATATTGAGTTCGATAGGTCACGACCACCGGCGCGACCACGCCGGTAACCGATTCTGTTTCATTTTCTACTTGGAAATCTGCCTGCGGCAGGACGTGCGTATCGATGGCATAGTGTCCCCGGGTATGGTCCGCCATCAGGGCCTTTTTTATGTCCGCGTAAATCTGATTGCGTCGGGTATCGAGCAAATTTGTCTCGGTGTCTTCACCCATCACGTCCACAATCAGATAAAATTTCTGGTCTATATCGCAGCATCCGACGGCTTGGGCGTCGGTTTCCTCCGGTGTTTCATCCTGCGCAATGAGAACTTCTCCCTCCGCAGGGGGAGCGTTTTTGTAGGATTTGCACCGCCGTGCCGTTAGCGTCTGTTTATATCCCGCGGCGATGGTGATGCCGTTAATGGTCTGCTTGATATTTTCCGCGATGTTTTCCAGCACCGGTACATCTTCCAGTGTTTCCGACCCGGCGCCTGCGTTATACAGATATGTGATCTCCGCCGCCGTCAGCGCCCGGTTAAAGATCATAACGTTATCGAGAAGACCGGAGAAAAATTGGTTGACAATCGGACCGTTACCATAATCATAAATCTCTGCTCCCAAAGGAAGCGAAACAGGATTTGTATAATCCGTCATTTCGATGTCTGACCTTATGCCTGTATCGTCAATGTAATGCTGCATAATGCCGTTTCTATAGAGTTCTAATTTTGCAATAGAAGGTGCAAGTTTAGTGATTACGACGGTAATCATTATCCAAGGATTGACGCCATTTGGTAAAACATCTTCAAAATAAGCATATAAAGATTTGTCTTTTGCAAAATAGGTCGCGAAAATTCTACCATCTATCCCAAGTGAAATGCTGACATCATTTATTCCGTATGGAGTACTCTCGTCATCGTATTCGTGGCATAAAAAACGTTGTATTTCCGGTGGTCGTCCATCCGTAGGTTTTACCCATAAACTCATCGTAAAACTATCCCTGAAAGTGTCCTGAAAGGTTTTATTGGTATCCACATAATCAGACGAACCGTCAAACTGAAGCGCCCCGCCGACCTTGCCGTCCACGGACAGCAGATTCGTATTTCGTTGTGCCGTACCATTGGAGGTTTCCCGGCTGTCGGCGACGGTTTTGTTCCGTGCGCAATCATTCATTTTGTAGTGCGCAACGCAGGCTTCTAAGAGTGTACTCATGCCACCGCCCCTTTCCGGTGTTCGACGATCAGCCTGACCTGGTCCATCACGTGCTTGCTCAATTTCTGTTTGGCATCCACGATAATCTCATCCACCATATTTTCCATCCCTGTGAACATTCGCCAAAGGGATGGCCCGCGGAGCATATCGATGGGGTATCGCGGCGTCCGCTGGGGACCGTTGCCACTAATTTTCAGTGGACCGGGAAGTTCTTCGTAATCGCCCACCTTCTCCATTTCCGTATATGGCCAGTGCTTAATGTCGGGAGGTCTGGGATACTTCTGTTTTTTCTTTGGTCTCCAATAGCCCCCCTCCCATTTTTTCCATAATCCACGTCTGCGGATGAAAACCCCTTTCGTTCCGCCAAAGCCCCCTGTGATAAATGCGCTGACCGCCATCCTGGTACCTGATCCTATTCCGGCCTGATACTGCACGCCGCCGCCGCGTTTCTTGATCTGCTTTGCCGCGAATTCGATGAGGTTGATCCGTGTATGGCTGATGCGGATCGCAGCGCCTGCGGCGGCATTTGGGGCTTCATAAGGGATCACCCGCTTGCGGATCGCCGTGACATGTTTGATGGTGCTTTTCTCTTTCATCGTTCGGACAATCGCCGTTCTCGCCATTCTCATGGTCCGGTTCTCCGCCCGCACCAGCACCCGGTCTAATTTGTCCGGGCTGAGCCCGTGCATCGCTAAAATCAGCGCCTGTATCTGTCTTGTGTCCGCCTGTACAAAAAACTGCTGATTCATTAATTTTACCTTTTGATGGCTAAGCCATCAATTTTCACAGATTATTTTTTATGAATCCGCGCCAATGGCTAAGCCATCAATCTGCGCAATCTGTGGTTAATATTGTTTCTTCACTACCGCACTTCCAACACAAGCATCCCGGCGTCCTGGTCTAAAATTTTCACCAGCAGACGGTCCTGCGGGGTCTCTCCGAAATTGACCGCCAATCGTATTTTGTCCTGGTTTTTTTTGAATTCCGCCGAGCTGATCCCGTCTGAGATGGAATTGGCTACGGATATCGCCAGCTCCGGCCCCGTGCCTTGTTTTGTCCCGGCCACGCGGCCGATGCCGTTGCGTTCCACGATGGCCTTGATGCCGCGTTCGGCGCCGACGGCGGGGATATACACCACGGTCTCTCCCCATACTGCAAGCTGCAGCAGGGCGGCCTTTTGTTCCGCTGTCTCGATTTCAGTGGACATTATTTATTTTCCTGTTCCTTGATTCCGGTTACAGGTGGCGGAAAGAACCCTCGATCACCCGGCTGCCCGACCAATAGTATTGCACCGCATCTGTGATTTCGTTGGGGTCGGTGTTTTCGGTGCCGAACACCTTCATCCAGACCTGCCCGATATCCCACGCGGAGCCATTCGCCTTGGTCGGTTGGTTAAGGTTATAGGAGCCGGTATAGGGATTGTAGACCACGGAAATCAGCGTATCGGCCCAGGCCGGTGTGGCGGAAAACACTTTATTAATATTGTCCCAGGCTGTCAATTCCACAGCGCTTCCGAACTGGATGTTGATCGGGTCGCTGAGCTGGCCGGCCGTGGCGAGGATTTTAATCTTGCCCGTGATATCAAGGATGATGCTCAGCGTCTTTTTCTGCGACGCCGGTCCATATTGGGGGTCAAACCACGTCCATTTCCGCCGCGATTTGTTCCATTGCCCCCAGTTGCAGGATATCAACAGATCGCCATAATCTGCCGTCGCGTCCGCCGATCCGAAAATCGGGACCGTATAAATTCCGGTGGGAAGCGTCGCCGGGATATTGCCGTAGAACTTCTTAAACGCCGTGTCCGCCGTCAGGTCGATGGCCGCGTGAGCGAATGTGCAATTTGCGTTCATGGCAGACGAATTTGTGTCCCATTTTTTCGCGTCCGACGCGGATTGCAGTTGAAAGTATGTCTTTGTATACCCCTGATACTGCGGCCCGATCACGTCGAATTCGTTCGGGTCCGCCGTCGCCAAAATCAAGCCGCCAAGGGCCGCAAATAAAGCCGCCAAAATCATCTTTTTCATCGCAAAATCCTTTCGATTTTAGTAATTGGGTCCAAGTGAATTTCCGTTTGATGAACCTAACGAATTTCCGTTCGGAGAACCTAACGAATTCCCGTATGACGAACCGAGACTATGAGAGTAAATCATCGGGTCAATAGAATTAAACACTTCAACCACTTCCGCCTGTGTGAGTTTTCTGTCGAATATCCGCACATTCGCAAAAGCGCCCCGGCCATAAACAGGTGCGCCCGCATTGTCATTGTATCCTAATCTTAATTCGGAAGGACTTGATAAAGGGTTTGTTGTTCCATCGCCGACCCATCTAAATCCCCACCGGGGGTCTTGGATATAAATTTTTGTTCCAGATGAATCCCCCACAAGACAAACATTCACCTGGTCAAGATAAAAGGGCTGATAAACAAATGCGATATGATAAGTATTTCCATTATGCCAATGTTTTCCTCCAAGATTGTCTGTTGTAACCGTCGTGGCATCGTTATCGGCAATGGTGATAAATACACTTTCTTCGGTTACATTTGATACAACACTATTTATAAGTGAATCCGGCGTCCAGTTTGCGTTACTGTCAACAAGTGTTGTACTTGAACCATCCTCTCCCGTGTGAGTTCCTTTATATTGCCAGCCGGTAGCCGTTGTTCCATCATTCATTGTGAATCTGTCCGATGAATTCACATTGGTATGATAGGATAAGTATAAATCAAGATAAGTCGCTCCCGCCCCTTTAATGTAGGCAATAGCCGTATTCCCGTTTTTTCTATTATTGGCTGCATATCTCGGAAACCACACAAACGACACCGACCACTTATCGGAAAGTTTATTAAGAATGGAAGATTTGTATTCCGCGTCCGTAATCCCCGCGTCAAATCCTTTCAGGTCATAAACCCTTGAAGTGCTGACGATATATTCGACACAATCCACATAGAAGATATAATCACCCGCCGCAATCGGGTCGGTCGTCGGGTCATCGGCAAGGATTTGCAGATGCCAGTCTTTCCCGGTCCAGTCTCCAATGGCCTTAAAAGTGCAGGTAATCAAGTTCCAGTCATTCGAGATTATCCCTATACTCGAACCAATGGCGGTGGAATTCTGCGCCGTTCCTGAACCATTATATGTATTTATCGCCTTGAACTTCACCTGTTTGGGGCAAGTCCCGTTCTTGATAAACGCCCTTGCCGTGATATAATCCCCGGCAACTGGTTTATATCCTCCCGCCACCTGAATTGTCGGCCCGTCAATCGTGGCTGTTCCGCCAGTTCCATCCGCAACAAGAGTGCATTTCATAGATTTTGAACCGTGCAAAGCATAATCAGTACTGGACGCGATTGCAAAACTGGTCTCTCCTGTGTTGGCCGCTGTCCAGCTAGTTGTATTTGTCTCGAAATCATTATTGGTGCAGAGATTTGTAATCGCAGGGAAGACATATTCGGCGTTGACTATCTTCGTTTGTGGGAAATTGTATTGCGCCCCGACTGTCTCGGCGGTATTCGTATAGGTTGTGGCAAAGAGATTATTTCCCGCCCGTGCGAAATATCGAAAACCGTGGGTTACTGTTGTCGTACTTTTTCGCGACAGACAAGACCATAAATTGCCGTCTTGGGAAAAAAATAACCCATTTCTGTCAATGACGGTTGCATCCCTTTGCTGACCGCCAGAAAAATATAAGCTCCCTAATTTTTCAATATCAAAAAAAGAAGACCCAGACGTTCTTTCGATATGAAATAATCCGGGGGTTGTCCCTAAAGGAGGCGGACTCCACAATCTCGCATAGTTTTCCCCAACATAAAATGTATCGTCCGATGGGTCGTGCCGCATTACCGGCGGGACGGAAACATCATCAGATACCCAATAAATGTAATTTCCAATGGTAATTCCAGAAGTCCACTGGCCATAAGTTGCGGCGGCGGTCTTGGTGGAAAAAGCATCTCTCGTCCAAACACCTGCGGCCTTTGAGATAGAATAGATTTCAGAAAGTCCCGTCCCGTCCCCCTGGGCAACATAAATCTTACTATGGTCTGTCTTGGTCGGGTCAAAGACAACACAGTGTATATGTTTTGTTGCGGAAAACCCGTCGTCGTATGCGGGAATGGTTCCCCACGTCGCACCATAATCTGTTGAGACATATATTCTCGACGGGGAATATGTGGCAGTACCGGCGGCATTATAACCGTATTCCCCGATGGCGACATTTGCCCCGTCAATTCCACCCCATCCAAAGGTCAAAAGGTATCCGTGAAGTGTATCTAAAACCGCCGTCCATATTGTACCGCCATCGGTGGAACGGAATAATCTGCCCGCCGGATGTGCGGCATTCCCGTCCCATTCCACTCCCGTCCCCGCCGAAAGAAGATAATCGCCGTTATCCAGAACGGCCACGGAAAATAACGAAATACTCACTCCAACGGCTGTCCTATAAGTTAAAAAAGCCCCGGCTGTTTTATCCGCTATTTTTGTAAAGGTAACCCCGTCGGAGGAAGTATAGATATTGTTCGCATTGGGGCATAGGTCACCAAATAAGGCAACGCCTCTCGTGGTATCGGTGGCTAACGGGGCATAAGCAATATCTCTTATTTTTGTCAGGGGTTGAGATAACAAAACTTTTTCTGTCCGACCCTGATTGACGGCTAAAGTTGTTGTATAATCGGTGGAAATCGCCGTGGAATTCCGGACGGTATTGACGGACATATTGACTCCACCCTCTTTAATCGGCGGGATCGCTGGCGCCACCGACATCATTATCAAAAATAAAATCGTTATCCGTCTCATTTTTCACCTCATTTTTTTGCCACAGATTTCACTTTTTTAAAACCACAGATTTCACAGATTTTCACAGATTATTTTTTTTAACAAATCAGTGTCATCTGTGTAATCTGTGGTTCCTTGTTTTTATTTTAATCCGCATCTATCCGTGTTAATCCGTGGTTAATATTTTCACGGCGCCGTCAGTATCTCAACCTCTTTTTCACCCGTCAGTTTGGAGCTTCCCGCCCCGAACAGATGCACCCCTTCATATATCCACTTCGACCGTATTTTACATAGCCACTGCCTGAACTCGCATCGCTGCCACCATGTGTCTTTTTGCAGCCTGGAAGATTCGACAAAAGTTTTTTCCAGCAACCTGTCCGCCGCGTCCTTGCAGGTCATTGGCAGCAGTCCCATCCGCATGAGTTGGCAAAGTACGTCATGTGTCAGCGAACCCTGCATGAAATTTTTCGTGTCGATTGCCGGTCCGCTGGGTCCGTCCCAGGCATACCCTTTGCGGGTAATCAGGTGTCCTTCGATAGTCATGCTGATAAATTCTAAGCAGATATCCTTCGGCGGATGGATGTCGATATCAACGACATAATCCTCCAGTAATTCATACTTATAGGATTTCAGGTTTCGATAAATAATCATTTTGGTTTTTCCGTTGCACTTGTGGCTAAGCCACTTGTCCCCAAGGGATTCGACAGATTCAATGCAGACGGTGTTTGTGCCGGCCCGCTCGATTGCGTTTTTTCAATCTCCTGTTTGATTGTCTGGAGAATTTTTATCTTTTCCTCGAATTTCGCGTAGAGTTTTGGGGACACGACGCCCAGGACCGCCGTAACGGTGACGATTGATGATAATGTCGCCGTTATGACGTGGGGAAGGTGTCGTGCGATTCTTCCGCAGGTCTCAATCTTTATCCTTGCCGGACAGTTCTGGCTATGGTCCTCAATGGCCATTTTTGCCGCTACGGTCCCAGCCTCCCGTCCGATCTGTCTGACAAACTCATCGAGAGGAACCAAAATTTGCGGTTGCTTTGCGCCGCCCTGATTATCCTGTCCGTTCATATTGCGACCCCTTCATTGTCTTTTTCAATATTCAATGAACTCGAAAGTTCCCGTTGTCGTTTCCACAGCAGGGCAATGACATCGTCCAGCATCTTTCCCGCGGCGTTGAGTTCCTCGTCGGCGAAATGTCCGTTCGCCGTCATCAGGTTTAATGTCTCTTCCAGCTCCGCGATATGTTCCGCCAGTGTGTTCATTTTTTTCATTTCGGATTTCGGATTTCGGATTTATTCCGCCAAAATATGGCCGGTCCGGACTGTGTCTGGCCGCAGCCGGACCGGTCTATAGGGGGACTATATGCTGGTTATGTGGCCCGCAGCCAGGTGCCGCGTTTTTCAATGACCTGCCACATTGTATCGCCGGTGGCCTGCAGCCGCAGATAATCTCCGCGTTTGCTGGTAGCCGCGGTATTGGTCAGGCTCTTATTGACCGCGTGCGTGATCCCGAACCCGTTAAATCCGTCGTTAGCATGCGGTGCAACGATCAATCCAACCGAGCCGGCGGCGTCCGCCAGGTCATTGATGAGGATCAATTCCAGACCGATATACACCGTGGCGATCTCCGGCAGGGTGATCGTCTGGTCGGCGGTCTGGATGTGGTGGACAATGCCGCCGTCGGTATTATCCATCGTGCCGGTGGTGTCGGCGATATGGTATCGGTTGATCCATGCCGGCTGTTCCGGATTGACCACATTTAGTGCGAACTCCGCCTCGCCGTCCGTGGCGGCAAGGGCCTTGGTCAGTGTGCCGAGCCAGATATCTCCGGCGACCGCGTTGGTGGTGGCGCAGCCGGCGCTGGCGGTCCCATTGACGGAACTGCCGTTTTCGTCCCAGTACAGGTTATCGCCGACATTGCCGACGACCGCCCCGGCCTGGGCCTTTGCGTTCCCCGCCACCTGGATCGCCCCCAGTACATTCGCGGCGATATCTGTGACGGCGAAGGCCGCACGGCCGCCGACCTTAATGACCTGACCGGCTTCCAGCGCCGCCGCGGGGGTATGGTCAATCACGGCCCCCTGGGCCAAATTTTGAGCTTCTGTGAACATTGTCATTGTGTTATCTCCTGTAAAAAAATTCTATTTTTTAACGGTTACAAAACTGATTTTCAAATCCTGAAAGGATGGCGGAAGAACAGCGTTCCTCCGCCGTCATAGTTTTACAGTGCGGCGACAGTGCACTTTTGCGCAGCGCGGTAATCCTGTTTGGCCGCGCCGAAGTCATAGTAGCCGCGCATCTTGATGCCCAGCGTGTTGAAATCGGCGTCCGCGGATTCCACAATCGGCGTCTCGTTGCCGTTGAGGAACACCACTTCGATGAGTGGCAGGTCCAACGGGTCCGCGACCAGATACCAGTCGCCCAAAACGCCGCCGTATTTCGTCTTTTCGACGTATGCGCTGACGGCGGGGGTATATCTGCCCTGGTGCGGGTTGCCGCTGGTCTGCTTGGCCGTGGATGTCCCGGCGATGATGTTGGTGTCTTTGAACAGTCTTTCGGCGAGGGTCTTGTTGGATGATCCGACCACGAGCAGTTTCGGTTCTACCGCGATGGGGTCCTTGTTGGAATCCACCTGGTCCACAAATTTCAGGGCCGCGGCCGTCAGTGTATCGATGGCCAGCGTTGCCGAACCGGTCAGGTTGAGGTGGGCAACCGCCGAATAGAAAGAACCGGTGTTGCTCTGGAATTCCGTCCAGAACACGATGCACAGTTTTATCGCTCCGCCGCGGCCTATCAGTGCCGGCATGGCGCTCAAAGCGCCGAGGTCGTCATTGATCAGGTCCGTTCGGGAGATATCAAACAGCTTTCCGTAGGTGTCCGCCTTATTGGTGAAGGTTTCCTCTCCGGCGGTGCCATGTTTTAACTCGCCGCCCGGGCCGACTTTTTCAAACGTCAGGTCCCCGGTCAGCCGGTAACCCGTCACGGTCTTGAAATCATTGACCGGGCGAATTTTCGCAAGCAGCCGCCACGTCTGCTCGACGGCCATAAATGCCGCCAGCATATACTTATTGGCGATATTGCTTAGAATGCCGGAGATGTCCGCCGTGCTGAACGCCGCCTGCAGGATTTCACGTTCATTGCCGCGGAAATACCGCCCGGACCATCCGGTGGCAATCGCCGCCTCCATCAGCAACTGCTGAAGTCCCATCCTGCCGTGGTATTGACGGTATGCGAACTCAACGGTCTCGGCGCCGTATTGTTCAACGACCTTTTTCTCTCCGAACCCGCCGGAGATCAATGCCGCCGCCTCCAGCACTTTGGCCGTGTTCTGTCCATCCCGGGCGATATGAATGGCCGGCGCCGAGCCGATCTTGTTGTTGAACTTCGCGCGGATTTCAGTGAGCATTTGAGCGCGTGCCGCGTCGATGGTCACGGATGTGTCCGTCGCCATTTTTTCGATCTTGTCCGGCGCGATGCCCAGGCCTGCTGCCTCGGCCCGGATGGTTTTCTGACGCAGGGCCTCGGCCTCGGTGGCCGCCTTTGTGATGGCGGCCGTATCGACGCTGCCGGCTGCCGGGTCCTGTCTTGCGGCCGCCTGTACCGCCGCGGCCGGTGGTGCAGCATGTTTGACCGCCAGCTCTTCCAGTTTCGCCGTAAACGCCTCGGCGGTGATGATGTCGTTTTCCGCGGCCGCCAGAATCTCCTGGTCAAGCTGTTCTTTGGTCAGCCGCCCTGTGAATTTTTGCGCCAACAGGCGCAGTTCTGCAATCTTCATTTTGTCTGTCTCCTGTAATTGATGGGTATTTTCATTTTGTGCCGCGATGGCGGCTGACGAATGGGTGTCCGCGCCGAGGTCCACGAAGCTCAGCTCGTCCAGCACGGATTTGGAAACGAGATAGACCGGCCCTTCGAATGTCTGGCCGTTGGCCTTGACCTTTTGTTTTTCCCCGGCAAAGACCACCTCGACCGGTCTTGCCCCCATGCTGACCTGCCATGGGAAACCATTCTTGCTGCTTTCGATGACATCCCTGGCCCATTCCGTAACGCGGCTGATGACGCCTTCGGCGGTCAGTTTGTTTTTTGTCTTTGTAATTTTCGTGGTGTGTCCGACGCCTTTTAACGGGTCATGCTGCATCCGCGCTGGGAGTGTTTGAGAGGGGACATTCATCCCGGCCAGTTCCACCACGACCGGGTAATCCCAATACTCCAGCATCAGCAGTCCGCCGGTATAGGCCAGCAATTTGAATGTCGGCGCCGATTTGGCATTGCCCTCGGCCGCCGCGACGATCTCCAGCTCGCACGGCATGGCGATGGCCGCGAATTTCTTTTGTTCCGCTTCAATTTTGCCGCGTATTTGTTTCATCGCAAAACTCCTAATCCGCAGTGTCTTCATTGACCTGATAAGTTTTTTGAATTTCCTGTTTTTGTTCACCAAAAAACAATTTCATGGCAATCTCCCTCGGCACGCCCGCGGCGTCGGCGTCCTCCAAAATACTGAATATCTCTTTAAGCCGCTGTCGCGTTTCGCGCCGCCAGTCCTTGCCGTCTTTGGCATATTCGGCGGCCAAAGTTGTAGTGCCTGATTTTTGCAGGCGGGTATTCTGCGAATCAGCTTCTTTGACCGGGTCCACGTGTTCGAATCCGTCCCATTGCCATTTGATGGTTCGGATGGCCTTCATCACCTGTTCGAATGTGGGTCGCGTCGTAAAAAATCCATCGAGCAGATAGCCCTCGGATAGCCACTCGGCAAACACACGGTTCAAAAATCGCCTTGCTCCCCATGTCCGGATGGCGGCGATGAACCGGTGATATTTCTGATGGTCAAGTCGGCCGCTGGCATAGTTGTATTTGGCGCTGTTCATTGCCGCGACGTTGTAGGGCATCAGCACGCAGCGTGCGATCTCGTTGATGATCTCCGCCTTGAACATTTCAAAAGTCGCCGCCGGATGTTCGGGCTTGATCTGAAACGTCTCGTAATTATCCGGCAGAACGAGCATTGCATTGCGCTCAAATTCCAGGACATCGTTTTCCTGTATTTTGTGGGAGGCCTCGGAATCCGGGTCTTTGCAGGATATGACCGCCGAAGGTTGGGCCGCCGTCTCGGCCGAATCGAGCGTGGCATCGACGAATCTTCGCAACTGCGCAAATTTATCCAATACTGGCGTAAACCACGGTATGCCGTGCATCTGTCCGGGACGCTTGATTCGATAAAGGTGTATGACGTCGCTGGCCATGATGCGTTCGGATTGCATGGAGTAGGGGGTATATCCCAGCCGCGGGTCATATTTTCGTATGTGGTAGGCGACGGGGCGGCCGAGTGAATCAAATTCAATGCCGTTTTTAATGGCCGTATTCATCATCCCGGCCGAGGAATCCAGCCGGTCGATATCCACGCACAAGAGTCGCAGTGAGATATTGTAGGGTATGTCCTCCCGTTTCAACACGGTGATGGATGCCCCCGCCTCGCATTGCTGAAGGGCCATCTGGGACTGCAGGATTTCCGCGAGGTCCATCTGTCTGCCGAAATCACATTGTGCCGCCCATTCGAGAAATCGCTCTTCGGCTTCCTGGTCGAAGGGTTCATTTCCGCTGTTGAGCTGCGGTTTCGGTCCGCTGCCGATAAAGTCGAAGGCCAGCGTATCGGCGATGCCGGAGGCGTAGCTGTTATTGAGCATCTCATATCGTGCGCGGCGCTGCAGCGTGGCCAGGTCTCCCTGGATGAGTGCGTTAAAATCTCCGGACTTTGCCCGGGCCCAGTGCCTGGAGTTAAGGCGTGTGGTTTCAGCGCTGTCGGCGAAGCTGGCGGCTAATTTTTCAAACGGCCTGCCGAACTGGTCGAGGATTTGTCCCGTCTGTCTGCGTCTGACAATCGCCTGTTGCATTTTACAATACCCCCGAACCGTGGGACATTGGGATGATGCCGAATCGTTTCCCGCCGCCTTTGGTCTGCTGGGCCAGCAGGGACGCATATTCTTTTCGTGCGGCGACAAGATCGGCGAGGTCGCGGTATTCGATGGTTCTGCCGTCTCGCGTTGTGAGTTTGCCGGGACTGCTGACGCCGGCGGCGATTGCCGTATTGATGTCATCAATGATTGTCTGATAATTTGCCACCATAATTTTCAACCATAATTTTTAACCACCGATTCACACTGATTTTCGCTGATTAAAAAAATCTGTGTTTATCTGTGAAATCTGTGGTTAATACTTTTTTTCTTCGGGCGCAAAAAAAGACGGCCGCCTGGGTGTCCAGCCCTGGACGGCCGTCTTGTTTTTGCCTGTTCGTCCGGTCAGGCTGATCAACCTGACCAAAACCCGGACTATGAACTTGTCATATTAAAGTAATCCCTCATGAAATGGAAAATGCAACAAAAATCCGCCCAAAATTAAAGATTTTATGCTACCAGTAGCATAAAATCTTGTTTTCATCACAAAATTTTAATTATGAGATGTGGTTTTTTCTACCATTTCAATTGTGCGGTGAATCAGTCCACAGTACCGACATTTCATATATCGCCGTTCACGATTGCCGGAGATTGGTATCTTATGGGTAACGTCAAAATGTCTGCATCCACAGTTGCGACATTGGATTCCGACCGGAATCTCCGCCGGTTTCGGCATCTCCCGTTTTTTTAATTCTTGCGTTCGTGGGTTCTTGAGTTCTTGTGTTCCTGTATTCTTTAGTTCCCTCAATATCTCGCCGGTATTTTTTACCACAACACATCCGCCGGTGACGATGATGTCTTTATTTTTTTTCTTTTGCTCTTTTTTCATAATTTTTTGTAACCACAGATTTCACCGATTCCACTGATTTATTAAAAATATTTATCTGCGAAAATCTGTGTTAATCTGTGGTTCCTTTTTTGTGGTTTTTAAATTCTCCGTCTCGGCATCGCCGACATCACAATCCGTTTTTTCTCCGGCCTATTCCGCATCGCCGCCGGTACTCGTTCCGGCTCGTTTTCATCCCGCAGCAGATATGCCTTTTTCTTATACCCGGCCGCCTCGGTTAAAACCAATGTGTCCCAAAAATGCACGTCCCCGTGTTCCGTCTTGGGTTTCCATATCGAGACGATATGTCCCCGTCGGCGTTCTTTGACCTTATGTTCTCCGCAAATCTGCGAAAGGATATGCGGCGGGATATCGGCATAAAACTCTATGCTGCCGATAGCGCCGATCTCCTTTTCAAGGTTCGCCGCGACCTTGTCCTTTAATTCATTCGTTCCGATGTCAATCCATTCCAGACCCTCCAGGTTTTTTCGGCGGCGTCGCCGGCATTTTTTATCGTCTTCCGGTTTCCACCGCTTGATGCGGATGATCTCCGGCAGAAAATCGAGCCCCTTGGTGGGCCACACGACGCCGAGATATTGAATCGCCCAGTCATAGATTTCCATCGTCTCAGCGCCGCTATCGACAAACACCGGGTCCACTGCCAATTGTCCAAAGAAGGGGATAAGAATTTCTTCCTTCAGCATCTCCCAGCTTTCAACGGAACCTGCGGAAATCACATAGCTTCGCGGTCCCGGCGCAAAAGCCCTGAGCATATAATCGATTCGCCATTCTCCTATGTCGTTTTTATGCGGGTCGGCGCCCGCCACAAGGATTTTGCAATCAGCCGGCACAAATCCTCGCGGGTTGGCACCGATATTTTTTTTGAGATGTTCATAACTGACGGATATCCCTTCTTCCTCCCAGAGTTCGGCCATCACCTGGTTGCGGAATTCCTGCAGGCGTCCTTTCTTGCTGACCGGGTCATGCTGCAGCTCGAACCACTCGGCCAGCAGCTCCGCCCAGTTGTGCCACGGGCTGACAAGAGGCGGAATCCAGAATCCGACATGCAGTTTCCCGCGTTTGGGTTTTCCCGATAACGTCCCATCGCGGTTGACCGTGCATCCTTCAGGGCACCAGACGCCCTTTGCCACGATTTCATCCCGCTGCTGAGGCGGAATATGATGGCTGCAATGCTCGCATTCATAATAGACACAATTGGTTTTGATGATGACTTCTTTGTCCCGCAGGTCCGGCGGGTCAACCTTCAGTCTGCCGAATTTTGGAATCTGATATCCATTACAGCGAGGGCATGGGATATAATACCGACGCATATCGGAGCGATGGTATGAGACATTGATAAACCCCTCGGCCGTCGTCGGCGTGCAGTCATAGATTGCTTTGAAATCCGGATAGGTCTGGCCGCGGCGGAAGGCTAAGCGTATCGGGTTGCCTTCCGTCTGCAGGGTGTCCGGCGATTTGTCCGTCTCTGTAACAATTAGCAGGCCGATAGACCGGGAGGATAATTTTATCGCGGAGCGAAGGCCTACGAAATACATTGGCATGGTCTTAAATCGAAACTCGGCGCCCTGCAGGTCCCAGTCGCGGCCCGTCAGGTGTTTGGCTAATTCGGGGCTGTTTTCAAACATCGGCGCCAGCCGGTCCCGGGCGGTGGAGGGTATCATCTCCTCGACCGCCGTGGCGTATAGAATCGGCGACGGAGTCAGATTGACATGCTTGGCCATCATATTAAACGTGGCCTCGGTTTTTCCGCAGCGACCGGGGCCCACGATGGTAATTTCCTGCGTGTCAGGTTCATCGAAGGCATCCATAATTGCGCGCAGATAGGGCGTGCGGTCTGTTCTCCACGGTCCCGATTCGGACGAGGTATCATCGACGATGCGGTACAGGTCCGCGTGCCGGCTGGTGCTGATGTCCGGCGGTCTCTTCCAGGCAGAGCGTTCGGCCGCCGTCCATCGCGGCGGGCCCGATTGTCGCCGCTTATTCTGCGGCCCGCCCTGGGTTTGTTGACGGGGCTGGCCGTCCGGCCATTGGAACAGCCTGTCTTGTGATCGCCGAAGAAGGCTGTTATTCCTTCGGTTTTTGTTGGTGATGGCGGTCATTGAGTTTCACTTTAAATTGTCTTTTTTCCGCAGGGGTCAAATTCCCGTAATACTCCAGCAGTTCCCGGATGCGGTCCTCGGACGGTTCTAATTTTTCCCCCGCGAAAATATCTAAGCAGCGATAAATCTCATCGCGGCAGACCTCCTGCATCCGGTGGACATTCAGGTTCTGCAGCTTGGCCGGCAATTTTCGCACCAGCGACATCAGCACACGCCGTACCTCGATGATTCGGCTGACCCGCTGCCGGTCAATCTCTTCGACGAGAATGAGTTTTCCGGACTGCATGTTGATCTGCAACTGGGCCAGTTCGCTTTTTTTACTTTTCAGATCGAGGTCCGCGAAAAGGACCTGCTGTTTGACATTGGGTTTTTCCGGATTACCGTTGAGTCGATGGGCGTCTAATTTTGCAATATCGTACCGGCCCCTCTTGTCGCGGAGGACTTCTTCTTGTTCCCAGTTGCGGACGGTCCGCGGTTCCACGCCGCAGTAGTCGGCTGCCTCTTTTTGCGACCGGATGACTTGTTTCTCGTTTTCTGTTTTGGATTTTGGATTGTCGATTTTTTAAGCATCCATGCTGATATTTTTTAACCACAGATTGCGCAGATTTCACTGATTTATAATGAATAATCCCTGTAAATTTTTAAGGAATTGGATTGTTTCTTCTTGTGTTTCGCCGTAATTTTTCCACGTTTTTAAATTGGCATTGAAAAATAACATAAATGCCATATCAAGAGATTCATATCCCATCATTGAACACAAGGCGTTTTTTTGTTTTAAGGTCAAATTGGATATAATTTTGATTATAGAACAAAAAACAGGACATTCAATTTGTCTGGTCCATTTTGATATACTTCCATTTCGGCAATATTTTATCTTGGCATTTTCCCATCGCATGTTTTCCTTGAACCATTCATGCCCCTTTGTTATTTTTATACGAAATGGATTTAACAATTTATGAAACATGTTCTCATATTCTCTATTTAATTTTTCATTCCAACACAAGAGACATATCTTGTATGGACATCCGGTTTGCATCTCTAAAATTCTTTTTAATGCGTTATCATAATTTTCTGAATATCCAATCTTTATCGTATTACTATGTTTTAAATTCGATATTTCGCTAATTTGATATTCGTTTGATACAACAGCAAAAACATAAATACCCATTTTATTTCTCCCAGCGCCATTTGTTTTTTGATGGACATCCCGCGTCAACCCATGCGTAAATTTCGTTTTTACGCAAATATATTTTTACCCCAAATTTAATTTCCTTTGGCCCGATTCGACCAGCCGCCTTAAGCACGAAATATGTTCCCCGTGATATACTTAATATTTTACAAACTTCACTTACGGACAACAAAAGCTTGTCTAAATTTTCACTCTTCATACCATACCCCTTCTAAAATTTTTAATTATCTAATATAAAAGCAAAGGATTTATATCAGGCAAAGACCGAACCGCTTGCTTTTGAATTTCCGGCAGGACTTTCGCATAAACATTCATTGTAAGGGCTGGGTTTGAATGCCTTGCAAGTTCCTGCGTGACCCTCACTGGAGTTTGGCTGTTGGCAAGAAACGTGATGTACGAGCCGCGTAGGCTGTGAAAATCAATTTTACGGCCCTCATAATCCTTAGTCGGCAAGTTCGCCGCCTTCAAGTCCTCTCGAATCCATTCGCTCGGTCTGCCATGTTCCGTGAAATTATGGAATAACGGCTCATCTGATCCGGGGTTTAAGGTCTGTTTCCAACAGAACA
>Ga0315284_10003299_pt1 | contig 22883 bp, 20 predicted proteins | sample YL17G09_16_MG_FD_203696 | JGI IMG/M metagenome (GOLD analysis project Ga0315284, IMG submission 203696) | Sediment microbial communities from Yellowstone Lake, YNP, Wyoming, USA - YL17G09_16 | ecosystem: Environmental > Aquatic > Freshwater > Lake > Sediment | place: USA: Wyoming | collected... | reverse complement strand
CGGCATCACCGATACCACGACCTTCCTCTTCCGTCAGCCCAGCCACAGTTTACGCAAAGAAGCCGCGTCGGCGAGTGGACCGTCGCCGCCTTTCGCAAGGCGCATACCTACGTTGGCGAGGCGTGCCGACTATCCGACACAGAAGACCAGCTGACGGCCTATCAGCAAGCCTATCGAGCGGCAGTGGACTCCACCTCCGCCACCGTGCCCAGCATGGACGATGAAAAGAGGATACACGCCCTCTCTAGCGGATGTGACAAGCTTCTGAAGCAGCGTGATAAGCAAGCGAAGGTTCTGAACCACCTCAGGGTAGACATTTTGCAGCGAGCGGGCGAGAGCGCACTCACCATGGTTGATGAGGCACTGAAGACGGAGATCGCTCGCGCCTCTTCGGACGAGCCAGAGATACGTAGTCAAAGAGTCCCTCATGATCCACTCGATCTTGACACCCTTCACAAGGTACAGGACAAGTTGGACGAAGAAGAGGCGCGGGGCCTCTGGGATTTATAGACGCAACCAGACGAAGGAGAAGCATCATGGGACCCATCGCGATCATCGGCGGCATTGCTGTCTTAGGTAGACTGCTCAGGAAAAAACCAAGAGTCGGCGGGATGCAGGCGCTTCCACCGAGCGACGCCAACATCGAGCCTCTCATCCACGCCTTCGCTGGAGAGATGTCTACTCGCGCGAGGATCTATGGCGCAAATGAGGGGTACAGCAAGAAGGAAATCGCCGCCATTGGCCTGCACACCTACCGAAACCTGGGCGGGACAAGGCCACAGGTGATTCGATCGGAGCAGCGCATCATGGGCTTGCCGCAGACGGGCGTTTATGATCCACCCACCGTTGAAAACACAGGCGAACTTCTAGAGGATGCCCTGCGGCAACGAGCCGAAGACGGCGATACTGGCGTCCTTATTTATGAGTTTGCGCGAGAGATCGGCGATGATGCGGAGGTGTACGGCGAGACCCACGGATACGATAAAAAGGAGTGTGTCGCGATCTTCCTGCACACCTTTATGAGTCTGGGCGGGGAGGGTCCAGAGATCATGATCTCGCAGATGGATCTAGGCCTGCCGCAGACGGGTGCCTATGACGCTCGCACCGTTAAGATCATCAGGCGGATACTAGAGAATGCCCTGCGAGAGCATGCGACTAAGACCGAAGAGTTGGTTAGCACGAAAAAAGGAACCTCCAAGACGGGCGGCATGGAGGGGCTCCCTCCTAGTGATTCTCGCGCGGTGGCGCCTGCGGTAGCTGTGGTCATCTCCAAAGAGGCACAGGCCATTCTTAATACGCCAGACCCCGAGAGAGAGCCAGTCCTTACTCTGCGGCGCGAAGATCGTCTCTCAGGCGAAGAGATGGCGCACCTCTTTATGGAGAGAAGCGTAACCCTCACGCTTCTTCTGTTCTGGCAGCAAAAGGCAAGCGAGGAATACGACAGCTATGCGCTTGCTTACAAAAAGCAAGGGCGCTTCGTTCTTCTCCCAGAGCCTCGTCCTGGGGTAATCACAAAGCAGATCGCGCTCAGCTCGCAAGGGCTAGATAAACGAATGGACACCTATCAGTCGCTCCATAAGGCGGCTCATGATATGGAGTTATCTACTGATAAATTACGGGAGGCTATTCTCTCGATCTATGGCGTTGTCGCCTATGACTTGGTACTGGACATGATCGGCCATGCGATCATCGTAGAGCAGAATCAGTTTAAGCCCACGATGGAGAGTTGCAAGGGGCACGGGGCGTGGGGAACCGTGCCGCTGCTTTCTATTCTAAAGACAACCCAAGCGACGTTAATCGACGATGATGAGTTCTGGACGGAAGATGAGGCGTGAGAACGCAGATACCTGACTTAACTGGGCTGATGGCCTTTGTCTAGTGACTCTGCCGTTTTAATTACTTTATTGGCGATTTTAAACATATCAATATTATAGATATTGCTGACAGAGAGCAGCGTCAGCACCATGTGCTCCTCTGCCTCGGATTCGGAGAGATACGGTAGTTTGCCCTCCTGCACTCGTAACACCATCAGGTTGCTCAACTCTGCAAAGCGGCTTTTCATTTCGGTCCAACTGGTCCACTTGCCAGCGAGCTCCTCTTCGCATGGCACTAGATTTTTCATGTTGTGCAGGATCTCCTTCCCATCCTTCATGGCGCACCAATGGCAATACTCAATGCGCGACATGTAATTGAAGAGCAGGATAAAAAGAGAGGCCGTGTAGAACGTGCGGTCTGTCTCCGCAGGCGGCGGCGGCTGCGCGAGTATGTCCGCCATCTTTCTGGCGAACTCTTGAAAGGCGGCCCATGGTTCCATCGGAGGCTGTTCTTCGCTCACTCTTGACCTCCAAACTTGGCCACGAACGGCCTCAGGCACACGGCAAACGCCACGAATTTAGTGGCGAGATCCGTCAGCCGTACCCTGAGCTCTTTGCTAGGTTTCTTGCCCTGCAGCATCTCGTCGGTAGCCTGCACGGTGCCAGGATAACAGAGGGCCTCTTGGTCAAACATGAGGCTCATCATCAGATCGCGTATCGCCAGATGGCTGCGCAGGGAGCCCGCTGCCGTCACGATGGCGACAGGTTTTAGCGCCAGTGCTTCTGCGACGATCTCGGTCACTGCCTTGGCAGAACCGCTCGCCGAGTAGCCGTGGATTGGAACGAGTAGGATCACCCCGTCGCTGGCCTCAATGTCCGCTGCGAGCTCGGCGTAGGCAGGCGGAAACCCATCCAACTCTTTCTTATCCACCCAGACGGGCGGTAGATCGCGGATGTCACATGCTGTCGTCTGCGCCCCTGCCTCACGCAGCGCGGTGGCGAGGGTGGGCGCGCATAATCGCCCTACGGACGGCTCACTGGCAGATAGGCTAAGAATTAAAATACGGGGTGGTCCCTGGCTACGTTTCGACATCGCAGTCCCTCGCTTTATTCTTGCCTAAACTCTGGCATGCGACCCTTACGGCAACAGAGAACAGCCTAAGGCCGTCACTTTAAAGGTGCAGTCGCGAAAGATCAACAGCCTCTGGCGCGATTTGCTGCGTTGCATCAGATAAAGAGAGGCTCTTTTCTTGTTAGGATCAGAGGATCAGAGGCGACGCGAATATGCCAACCATTGATCGCTTGCAGCATCCACTCTGACTGATCCTCTGGGTGGGCCTTGGCGTATTCGAGTCTTGCGGTGAGGGCCTCCAAGTATATTTTGTACTTGACGGCAAAGGCCTGCGCCTCGCCTTTAGAATCGTATCCGTAGACATCGGTTAGGCAGAGATACGCCTCACGGTAGGCGTCTTGGATGATGTTCGCCCAGGCCAGCGCGTTATGGGTCTCTTTGAGGTGATCCTGGGCGATTTCTTCCTCGTCTAGCGTGGCCTCGTCGTCTAGCTCCTCTAACTCCTCCTCGGCCTTTTTCACTCGCTGCGAGACAGTCAATGCAGACCACCCCATCCCCACTAGCAGATCAGCCTGACGACGCATCTGCGCTTTCGCGTCTGACAGCAAAACGCCTACGGTTGCGTTCAGGGATGTAACCGCCTCTTGTGAAGACTGTAGATCTGCTTTTCGCTCTTTGATCGGGCGCGGCAGATGTATGTCCTTGATGCGCGCTGTGATGGTCTTTCGACGACGCTGCATGCCGTGCGATACGTGCTGCGCGACATCCTTGACGGTTTCTAGCACTTTAGACGCCATGATACTTCTCCAGGTTAAAGGTCGGGGACTGCTTTTGGGTGAGGACATTGGGATTGGCGTTGACACTGGCCATCCACTTGCGAACCTCCCCCAACTCCCAGGGCGCGTAGTCCTCTGGATGGGTAGAGATCTCCTGCTCCCAGGCCGCAAGCGCCTCTTTGAAGACATCGTACTTAACGGCGATTGCGGTGTTCTCGTCAAAGACATCCCCAAGGCAGAGGTAGGCATCGCGATAGGCAAGCTGGATGATGTCGGCCCATGCCCATGCGGTGCGGCAATCCTCCAGATCTGCCTCGGCATCCGCGATCAACTCGGGATCTGCCTCCTCCTCCCGCAGATCATCAAGCCGATCCATGGCCTCATAGACCGAGCGGTGCGCCACCAGCGTGAGGCACCCATGCTCTGCGAGGCGATCTGCCATCTGCCGCATTTGGTTGCGCAAGATCGCGTAGAGGAAGTCTACTGCACCCGCCAGCGAGGGGTCGCTGGGCGTTAGCTCTTGCGTTGAGGCTGTGGCCTCACCCTGCGCAATAGGCGAGAGGGGATCCACCTCGCTCCCGACCGCGCTACGACCTCTACGCCCAAAGAGAGGCTCTCGCCGTTGCTGGCGGGCAGCCTGGGATGCCTCTCGGTTCTTGCGGGTATGCAGCCGAAAGGTCTTGAGGCGAGACGCCAGCGACAGCCATCGCTCCCGTAGGCCGTGGGCGACGCGCTGCGCCACATCCTTCGCGGTCTCAATGGGGTCAAATTTCTTCGCCTTGCGAGCGCTTCTCCGCTCTATGGCTCTGGTGGTTTTTAGTGGCCGAAAATCCATGATGTTCTCCTTTAGTTACGCCATTTCGAGGCATCTGTTTTGAGAAAGAGCTGTGGTCTCTTCAGGTACATGTCCAAGACCTTCGAGGCTTCAGGCTCTTTTCCGCTGGGACACGGCCAGCCTGCCCAGTAGACGGTGCCGTTAGAGGCAACGAGCACGGTGCATGCCTTGTCTTGGCAGGGCCAGATCTGGACGCAGGTGCCTACCTTCGGAGGGCCTCCCTTTTTCTTGGAGAGAGGGATCACCTTCTTCATTGGCTTACGCAGTTTGGGCGTAGGCCTTGGCGCAGGCGCCTCCGCGTCCTGCTTCGGAATGGTGGGCGGCGGCAAGTAAGCGCTTCGCCTCGGCGCATGCGCCAGAAAGGCCGCCTCGGTCTGTCCCTCGGCATCTTCCAGAATGCGATCTTGCGCCTGCGTGTAGAGGTAGACACCCCGCCAGTAGCCTGGATTTTCCTTTCTTGGCTTGCCTTGCGCTTTGCGGGAGAGCGCCCAGATCTTCTCTTGTAGGTTGGGCTCTGGCATCAAGTCGAGCATGCGCACAGCGTCTTCAATTCCGTTGCGCACCTGTTCTTCGTTCTTCTCTTCACGCGCCAACTCGTCTTTGTCTGCTTTGCTCAAAAAGAGGAAGGTCTTCTTTGGAAGGGTGTACGGATTGTTGCGCGCAATCAACGCATCATCGCCAAGATCTAGCGTGGCAGCCGCGAGCTCGTGTCCCGCCGCCCAGGCGCGATGGCCGTAGGCAAGCATTCTCGCCGCAGATTCTTTGTTGATGCGCGCATGGTTGTCGATCTGCCCTGCCTCAAACGCAACCCCAATCTCTTGCAGGCGCATATCGCCCTGCTCTGCCTGCGTCATATGCCACGCAGCCGCTTTGCGATGATCTTTGACGGTCATCTGCGGGACGGTGGCATACAGCACGCCTAGCGCCATCAGTGGCTCAATATGGCCGCGCTCTGCCTGCTGAAAGACGCTGTAGGCGTTGGGGTGCTTGTTGATGACTTGCTCGAAGGTGCGCTGGAGGTCACCAGCGGGCGCTTTTTGATAATTTGACTCGTTGGTTGTTAGCTCTGCTGCCTGGCGATACGCCAGTTCAACGGCAGTAAACCCATCGCCATTGGGATAGGCCGCCAAGGCCCGCGCATGCAATTCATGCATCGCCGCCGTTAGCTCATCCACCGTGGCGTGCTTGCTGGCGAGTTGCTTGGCAAGCTCTGTCACCTGCACACGGATACGATTGGAGCGCTTTAGGCTCGTCTCTATTTCCTTGGCACCATGAAGATCCCTGGCCGCGTTCCGCTCTTGAATGTCTTTGAAAAATGCGTCTGATAGCGCAGGTCCGAGACGCACCCCCAGATGAGGGCGATAGGCCTGTGGGTCAGCGGCATTGACAGGCTTCGCCGCCTCTTCATAAAGAGCTGCAGCGCGACGATGGGCCCCCGCCATGCAACTGTGATAATCGCGATGATCCTTCTCCACTTGTTGCTGCGGATCTTTGGAGACATAGCGGCGGTGATGCTTGTCCGTTAAGAGCTTAGCCTCCCACTCGCCAGACATCCGATCGTGATACTCCGCCTGCACCACATGCTCTGCGGCGCTCAGGTGATGAAAGTGCAGCTGCACCACGAGATCTGCTGCCGCCTTACGCTCTGGCCCGCTGTCACCTTGAATCACCTCAGGAAACAGGATCTCTACTACAGTCAACTGCGGAGAAGGCACATCATGATGCCGAGACGGCGCAGGCGTAGGCCATCCGCCAGCAGGCTTATTGACGACCAGCTTCTTACTGGACTTCTTTGTTGCTGGCTCTGGACTCGCTTCTTCGATGATGGAAGCCTCTACGATCGGAGTTTCTTCTGCCACCGACTCTAGCGGTGCCGCCGTAGTTAGCTTGACGCCAAAGATGCGCTCTACCGCAGCGACAGCGTTGGGGGATAGTTTGCGGCCCCACGGCTTCCCTGGCTGCGATGGCGTGTAGTGCAGGCCAATGCCCTTCATCTTCGATCGCACCTCCTCCGAGGGCTTGTCATCATGATAGACAAAGATCTTGCCCTGCTTCTTATCCTCTTCAATGCTGCCGCCCGCGAAGGTGGCGCTGCGCTCTGGGGTTGCCAACATGCGCTTGATCTGCGGGAGGCGCGCCTCTAGGCGATGGATCTCCGCGTTGTTGTTGGTGAGCTCAAAGGGGAGATAGCCCATTTGCCCCATATTATCGCTAGGCTTCATCCGACGAAGGATGGCCGCCTCCGTAATCGGCAAGTTGATGCTGTCTGCCATCTCTTTGATGTTGCGGATCTTCTCAGAATCGTTAATGGTGCGCAGGCGTAGTTGGTTATTGACAGAACGCATAAACTCTTGCAGTTGCTTGAGTTGCGCGATCTTAGCCTCAATCTTGGCGACCGCGCTGGGATCGGTGCTAGAGATCACCCCTGTGTCTGTGGGATGAATGGCCTCTTGCATCGCCTGTTGGGCGCGCTTGTCCCACGCTAGAAACTCCTCCACCTTCCTTTGATAGGAATCATTGATCTTCGCCATCCTAGCCACAGGAAAGCGGGCTGGACCTGTAATCATCGTGGACATGATGCGGCTGTGCGCACTGAGCAGCGCCTTCTTCTTCCCGATCCAGTTTTGGCGATAGCGCTCAAACTCCGTGTAGGCGATCTGCGCTTCCTCTGGCGTGGTGGCGCGCGCCTCACAGTTACCCCACACCGCCGTCATGAAGCGCAGGTATTCTTGCTGCTCCTGCGTCCCGCGTAGACCTGGGTCGTGGCTGGTGCCGCTATGCGATCGCGTCGCCAAGTCATAGGGGATGTCATCCTTCGATAACATGGGCATGGAACGGGCCGCAGAGGGCAGAAAGACTTCATCGGAGATGGGGGCTGGTGGCGCAGGCGGAGGTGGCGTCTTGGCTGCCTCGCGGCGCTCAATCGCGGCGGCAATCACACGGGCTCGCTCCCCCTTTGTCGTGGGGGATTCTGGCGCAGGGGGCGCCTTGGCGGCGGGCTTCTCATACTCCTTCTCTAGCTGCGCGGTCAGCACTGCAATCTGTTTGGCGTTTTGCGCTAGCTTGGCAGGGCGCTCAGCAATCGCCTCCCGCAGCAGCTTCAGCGCTGGCTCTCCCAGGTCAAAGCGATCCTGCGACGTGTCCACAAACTCAATGATGTCATTCGCCCACCACTTGTGGACAGGCTCTGGATCATGCAACACGGCGATCATGTCTTTGACGAGACGAACTACGGATTCCTTCTCTAACTCATACGAGGCCTTTGCGTTGATGTAGAGATGATGCGAGGTTCCGTAGTCACCCGTCTCTCCATAGGAGTGATCATAGGCGTGCGCAATCTCTTCGAGACGCTTAATGAGCAGTGTGTAGTTATCATCGCGACTCCGCCACAGGCGGCTGCGCTGGTTGTCTGGATAACGGAGAAACGCCTCCAGTGAGTACATCCGCCAGCCTGTGGGCATCGCGGTGATCTCAATCCCATGCCGATTGACGTTGACCTTCAGGCCAGGCGGAAGCTCTCCTTTGGTGAGCGCCTCGGCGATGTCCTTTCGGATGGCATGCAGATCCTCGGTCATACCTCGGCTGGACTTGTATTTTGATCCAAAGGGGATCGGCGCCAATTGCGACAGCGGGGTCACCTGCGAGGGCGAAACGGGCTTACTCTTCACCTTCGGCGCCTGCACCTCTTGCAGGGCCTTTTCAAGCTCCGAGCCTGCGCTTGTCACCTGCGCAGAGAAAGGAAGCGTGTCCTCCCGCAGCGCGGCCAGCTGAATCTTATAGCCCCAGCCCTCCTCGAAAATGTCGGCGCTCCCGCCGCGCAGCACAGGCTGCAGGTCTAACAGTGACACGGTTACTTGCACCAAGACCAGCGCATCGCGACGACGGCGGCTATCGGTGGCCACGCGACGCTCTAGCGACAGGTTGGCGTCTGCCTCACTAGGCCAGAGAATGATCTGCTCTCCCTTGGGGCTATTGGTGTTGGCGCCCTTGATGCGATCCAGCGTAAAGCTGTTGCTCTTGCTAAACGTACCAGAGGCGACAAGGCCCTTTAGCTCGGCTTTGAACACCACAAGGTAGGCGGTCACCTCCCGTGTGTAGGGAGGCCGATACCCCCACGACTCGACCCAGGCGGTATAGCGCCGCAGGGCGGTGAGCAGAGCATCTCGATCGGACCTTGTGCCGCTCGCCATATACCAGCGCATCGTGGGGATGTCGGCCAACCCCTGCACCTCTTTGAGCGTGTAGCCCGCAGATAGAAACTCGGAGACGGTCTTGGCAAAGGCCAACGAAGAGAGGACAGGGATGCTGCTCCCTTCTTTTCTATAAAGGTTGGAGGCTTGTTTCCAGAGGTTCCAGATGGGCTCCTCCAGGCAGCGCCGCCTCGTCTCGATCTCAGGATCTTCGAGACCCAGCAGGATCAGTGCTGGGTTGTTGCGCACATACTCTGGATAGTAAGGATAGAGGGCCAGGAGATCCTCAAAGCCCATGCTGGGATTCTGCGCGAGCGCTTCTCGAATGGCCAACACCGCTGCGGAGTTGTCAATGCGGGTGCCACGCGGAAAGCGCTGGGTGGTGTGCACCATATAATCTTTAGTGAGGCTGGCCAACCGCGCGGCGTTGTTCGCTAGCTCGTCTGTCTCGTCAGAAGCATCCTCAAAGTCTTTGCGTAAGGTTGCCGCAGGAAGACCTAGAAACTTGGACTCAGCAGCCCAGTCAATCGGCGCCTGCGTGAGCGGAGATACGGCGGCATCGGCGCTTAGCTTGCCAACAGACGAACGGCGGACGCGATAGGCGTTGATGACCTTCTTCGCACGAATGCGACGGCCTGCGCTGTCGCCCTGCGATGTGCCTGCCTTCATCTTGGCCTCTTCTGCCTGCATGTGCATCACAAACTCCGCAGGCGGCAGCGTGTGCATTAAGCGATGAGTGATTTCGAGTCTCGGCTCCTCTAGCAAGAGCAGCGTCCAGACTGCATTCTGGCGCACCTGATCAGGGCAGAACGGAAACAGGGCGAGTAGATCGCCAGAGGTCATGCTAGGGTTGTCAGCAAGTGCGCGCCGAATCACCTGTACTGCGGATGTGTTCTCAGGATGCTTGGCGCGCGGAAAGCGGACGGCGATCTGCGTGACATAGTCTTTGGTCAACTGCGCCAAGCGCTCTGGATTGTCCCAGGTCACCTCGTTGGTCTCGTTGGCGGCATCTTCAAAGTCTTGTCGCAGTTGCTTTTCAGAGGTGCCTAGCGCTTGCGCCTCCGTCGCCCAATCAATGGGCCAATTGGAGACGGGAGAGCGAGCCTCGTCTGCGCGCATTTTGCCGATGGAGGGTTGCTGCCACGATTTCAAGTGGGTTGACGCCTTGCTTCTGTTTCTTGCTTTCTTGTTGCGGGCGGCCAGTGCCCCCACGCGTCCCCCCTGAGCATTCTGTAGCGCCTCGGCAAACTTAATCGGGCTATGGTTCCAGAAGACGGCAGCCTCAAAGGGTGTGCTGCTTGCTGTGGGCGGTGGTGTGAGTTTATATGGATCCTTGTCACTGTAGGTGTAGCGAGCTGCCTCTGTCACCTCTTGCAAATCGCTGAGTGCTTCATTTAGACGATCCTCCACCGCATCTCCAGTCACGAGTTTATGTGGCACAGAGGCGATCATTATCCGCACCCGCTCTCGACGGAGCGTGGCCCAGAGCACATCTCTTTTTTCGCCTACCAGCGGTGGATAGCCATAGTAATGCGCGTTTGCCTCTGCTTCGGCTAGATTGTTGTTTATCGCATCTACGAGATGTTGGCGCTCTCGAACGATGGCATCCGCTCTCTTCTTTTCATTGCGCTGATACCCGCTTAGAATGTTCAGCACCGTTCGAGTGGCAGCGACGATGCTCTTAAATGTCAAACTATGTACCGCGTTGGCAACTCCTGTTGCGGGAGCGTGCAGGTCAACACCTGTCGCGGGATCGCGCCATTCAACTAACCGGAGTTCTGACCAAAGTCTACCTGTTTCTTTTCGGAGTGCGGCGAGTTGCGCGTCGGCAGCGACGATGTCCTCTTGTTGCGCGTTTTGCTCTATCGTCAAGAGGATCCGAGGCAGGATTGCATCCTCTGGATATATCGCCGTATACAGGGGTAGCACATCACGAACGCAGGCAAGGCCGTACAGCAGGAGATGCTTTCGATCCAAGAATTGCTCAGGAGCAAACTCTAGATCGGCAAATTCACCTTCCCTATGCATGGACAGCAGTAGCTTGGCTGGGTCTGTGCGCCCCTGCACGCGGGAGAGGTTGGGTTGCTTGCGGCGAGGCGTTCGCATGATTGATCCTTGGCGCTCTTGCATGATGCTTCCTCAGTGAAGCCCAACCGTAGCACGGGAAGGGGAGGTACGACTAGCGGAGTTCTTGGACGGGAAGGCCCGCAAAGACCCCCTTCTTTGGCGTGGCGACCGCAGCCATGATCCCGTGTCCGATGTGATACATCTTGAAAGAGTTCTTCAAGAAAAAGGACGGATCATGCTGACGGAAACGCCAGGTGTTGACCTTCTCGTCAATGGAGTCCGTCTTCAGATGAAGCGACTGTACCCAGGCCAACGCCGTGTTTAGCTGAGGCGCATACTTCTTCTTCACAATCACGCTCTGAATGACCTTGTCTGCTTTTTTGCTCATGAGATCCCCCAGCGCTGTTGGCGTTGGCGACGACGAAGGCCCTGCACTTGGCTGATCGCCGCCTTGATCTCATCGTCTGTGGGCTCAGACTCTTCCGTGTCTTCCTCCTCTTCAGCCGAGGCGTCATCCTCCTCTGGCTCTTCTGGCGCAGGGGCCGCCTCTTTGGGTTTCTGCGGAGCACGCTGTGCAAGCGCGGGCTTCGGTGCCGAAAATCCTGCGCTAGTAATCCGCGCGTCCAGATTGCCCATCGCCTTTAGCGCACCCAAGATCTTCTTATGAAGGGCGACCTTGACCCCTAGCACGACAGGGTTTAGCACCGACACCAGAAGCTTCTGGGTCAGGTGCACCTCCCTCTTGTACTTGATCATCGCCTGCTGGGCGGCAGCGGTGGAGGAGCGCCCCTGCTGGAGTTGGCTCTGAAACTCACTCTTCGCGTTGGCGATGGCCTGCCTCACCTTTGGCGTAAGAATCGTCTTAGACGGAAATCCCTGCGACAGGATCTCCGAATGGGCATCTAGATACGCAAGGCGATCAGCTTTGGTGATGGCACCGATCACATCCATGCCTCGAACTTGACTCTTTTTACCTAGTAATCGACCTAGAATGGCGATGCCGCCGATGATTGCGATGGGGCCCATGATGACTCTCCTTTATTGGTTAGCGATTGCGCAGCCGTGCCGCCAAGCCTTTGACTTGGTTGACCTCTGCCGCGACCTTAAGCACTTCTCTGATCTCTTCGTCTGTCAGGACGTCTTTGTCATCGCCCGCCTCTGGCTCCTCCTCGGCGAAGGACTCCTCCTCCTCTGGTGGGGCCTCTTCTTCGGCGGAGGCGGAGTCGTCGGCTCGACGCTCGCGACGGTCTTCCTTACGATCGCGACGATCCTCTCTGCGCTCCTCCCGTCTCGCCTGACCTGGGCGAGGCTGTGGTGCGGGAGCCTCCTCCTCGGGAGCCTCCTCCTCAAACGAGGTGTCCTCTACGCCTTCTTCCTCTGCGGCAGCATCTTGCGAGGCAGCAGCAGGCGTGGGAGATCCGCCCTTACGATCGCGACGATCTTTCCTTCGATCCTCTCGCTTTACTTGGCCTGGACGGGGCTGGGCTGGCTTTGGCTTTGGCGCCTTAAAACCAGAGCTTGTGATGCGCGCGTCCAGCGTACCCATGATCTTGATCGCGTTGATGATCTTCTTATGCACCGCGATCTGGACACCTAGGACAAGAGGGCCTCCGATGAGCGCTCCGAGGAGAAGCTTCCTCGTGAGGTGCACATCTTTTTTGTATTTCTCGACGGCTTGATTCGCGGCAGAGGCAGACGGCTGACCCTGTTGGATTTTCGCCGCAAAGAAGTTCTGGGCAGCACCCATCGCCGCTCTGACCTTTGCAGGGAGCGCACCGCCTGTTGGGAAGCCATTCATCAGCTGGGGTTTGTGAGAAGCAAAATAAGCGAGTCGGTCTGCCTTAGTGACCGCGCCCACGTTTTCAGCGTAGCCCCGCCCTCGGTTTAGCTCGCTGCTCAAAGAGCCAGAGGGCCCTGTGATGTCCAGGCCGACGCGGCTCTTTTTCTTGGTCAAGACATGGTGCGCGGCGATGATGCCAGCCACCCAAACAAGAGGTATCATGATGTCTCCAAAGGCTAATTAAGCCTGTAATGACGCCAATTATTTTAGGCGACGTGCTTTCATGTTATCGAAGATGCCAGGCTTGTGCATGGCAACGATAATTTTAATGCCGCGCGAGTGCGTGCGCGTTTGAAACGTGCCCTTTACGAAGAGGCTAGGATGCTGCTGCTGAAAGCGCCAGAATTTGTCCGTCTCCATGGGAGAGGCCACGCTCAGTCGCAGAGACTGCACCCAAGCCTTGGCGGTCGCGTAGGCAGGCGCGATCTTTTTGTCAATCAGCACGCACTGCACAATGCGATCTTCGTAGGCACCGATGCTGTCGCTCATTTGACACCACCTTGTCCGTTATTGGACTGAGTCTTTTTTGCAGGCCCAAAAGGTGGAAACACGCTGGTAACTATCGGCTTAACCATGCGCTCAATGCTTGAATCAAGCGACAGCTTTGCCCAAAGAATAAGTCCACCAATACAGAGTATCTCCTCTGTCTTCGTGAACTTTTTACCGCCTGGAAATTTCAAGAGCGCCTCCTACATGTGCTTCTTAATCGCCGAGATCAGCGACTTATCATCTCTTTTCGTCAACGCCGCTGCGCTCGGATCCACGAGATGCCGTGCAAAGTGGCCTAGCGCCTTGACGGCAGCGGCAGGATCATCCCACTGCGACGCCTCTGTCATGGACTTACCCAGATACGGCCACAGCAAGCGAATGGCGTTGTCTGGAAAGCGGAGCCCCTCGTTCAAAAAGGCTTGGCACACGCCAAAGAGGCTTAGTTGTGCGTCGCTGTCTCGGTGCACTCGCTTGATCAGGCGCTGCAAGAACGGAAAGAGCCCGCGCCCTTTCGCATTCACGATGCGCTGCATCTCGGTCTGATGCCTGTAGAGCGCATCCTGTGCGCTGTCGTTCGACAGCATGCCGTAGCCCCATGCGCCCATTATGCGACCTCACTGCCTTCTATCACCAAGGTAAAGGTGATGGGGTCAGAGCTCTTGTTCTCAAACTCCCACTGGATGTGAGTGTCTGGGCCCAAGACGTGCCCCTCGATGGAGTGCTGCATCGCCTCCTGCACAGGACATCCCTCTTTGCCATGGCGCAAACGAAAATCGTTAATGGCCGCACCTTCCGCGCGCGAGCAGTACATTGGCTTCAGCCGATGTCGATCTGGATAGATGGTGGTTACCCCCAGGCAGATCCCTCGCAGAAAGAGAGCATCCAAGTTCGAGTCGGACTCTACGCGAAAGCGCTCTGGCCAAAAACAGCAGGGCGTGAGCATCTCGCCACAGGCGGTCTGACCTGGCGGGATGGTCTGCACCGCAAAGCGAAGCTCACCCGATTTTCGTGGCGGTGGCGCAGGCAGAGGGTCAGTGCGAAAGTCCTCGTATCGTTTGAAAATGTAGTCGGTCAATGCAGTTGTGCTCATGGTCACATCCCTTTAGCCAATCACAGTGCCAATGCGATCATCGTCATCGTCATCGGCGTTGTAGCGGCGCATGCGTCCCTCACAAATAGTGGAGCCTTGACGATTCATGATGCGGCGCTTCACCTTCACCACCTCTCGGAGAATGTTTCCACGCTCCTCCGCATCAACACTCCGAAGCTCCTCTCCCGCTGGGGTGCCGCGCATCTTCTCGGCGGCCTCCATCATGTCCTGCTCGTCCTCCTCCTCGTCCTCTTTGATCTGGTCTAGGACCGCCTCCTTCAGGTAAAGGGTCGTCGCTTCCTTGATGGCGCGAAGCAGGCAGATGCGCTCATACGGCGTCTTGGTGTTAGCCATCGCCGCCTCCAGCATGAGGTTGGCGTCGGTGATGTTGGCCGCACGAGCGGTCAGTCGGTCTTTGGCTGAAATCTTAATCATGGTCTTTTTCCCTTCCGTTCAGAGCGTCGTTTGTTGCAATAAATGTTAGGCCAGTTCTTTTCGGACGGCCTCAAAGAGATCGACGATGCCGCCTGCCGCCAGCTTTTGCAGCATCTTGGTCGGCATGCTCACGCCTGGGTCTGCCTTCAGCCGATAGACGGCTTGGGTCTTGCCATCTGCCGTAGCCGTCAGATCCCAGCCACCCTCTCGCAAGGTGAGGCGCGTCACGCCAGACTTAGGCGAAGGCCCGACCCCTTCCTTCTGCTGAAAGCGTAGGCTGGTCTTGTTGTCATCACCCGTGCGCTTCATCTCAGAGACGATGTCTCGGTTCTCTCCCGTAGGCGCAGCAAAGGTAAAGTGATCTACTCGCTTGGCGCTCGTCTTTGAGAGGTTCGCGGTGTCCTTCACGCGCGGCACCCAGTGCGGATAATCGTCAATGTCCCAAAGCAGGTCTGCCACCTCATCTGGCGTCGCATCAAACGACCCAGAGGCCACCAACTCTCCCAGGTCCGATCCTGCGATCGGATTCACGCTCACCGTCACGCCCTTCTCTTCTTTCAACACAGACTTGCGATCGCCGATCCTCTCCATATGCCCACCGATGAGCTCATGGTGGTTTGCGTGGCCACGGCGGACATAGGCCTTGGTACCTCGCGCGATGCGCACCTTCCTGCCGAGGTTGTCTCCGCCGCTTGCTCCCAGCCCAAACGCCCGCTGCACGGGAGGCCCAAAGATACTCTTACCGACAGGCTGACCGAGCTCCTTACTTAAGATCTGCTGCATCAGTGAGATGGTGTCGTCGTCTAGTGTCTCAGACGGATCAGAGAATCCCATCTGATACTGATAGAACCCAATCGGTTCATGCTCTGATCCGCCGAAGCTGACGTATGCCATCAGACCTGCGACGGCAGCGCGCGCCGTCTGGGTCTCCATGTCTTCGTGAATCTCGTTCTGCCTGTCGTCAAAGACATTCTCGGCATATTCATCGCGCTCGTCCTCTGGCAGCTTCCTGAGCAGGTTATAGCGCAGGTAAGGGCCATTCCCTTTCTCCTTCGTCACGTCCGCAGGAAGCATCCTCGCGACTTGTCGCAGGATCTGTTTACTAGGGAGCGACCAGACAGAGAGCTCAGCAATGCGTTGCATCGTCTGGCGCGCAGCCTCCGTCACCTGCCTGCCATCCGCAGACGTGCCGAGTCTACCTACTGTGTTCGGATTTTTCTTCACCGCGAGGTAAGCCGCGATCGCGCCGATGATAAAGAGGGGACCCATGATGCTCTCCGTTTTCTGGTTAAACCAGACCTACAAAATCAAACTCGCGTAAAGTTTTACTGCGCACTGAAGGGCGAGGAACGTTGGAGCCGATCATCTCGATCTTGTTCGATCGCTGCCTGCGGACATACATATGATTCCCGCGAATGGCCATGATCCGTTTCCCAACGCTGCCAGACACAGGCGCCAGAAGACCAAATTCTCGCATGACAGGCACCCCAAAGATCGCAGTTGATTGAATGGGTAGAGGCTTTCCTGCCGCTGTCTCTAGTGCCTTCTTCATGAAGACCAGCGTAGAGTAGTCCAGCTTCCCAGACGGCTCCCTCATGCCCATCTCTCCCTGCCAAAACTCAATCTCTTCCGCGTCTGTGCCGCCTAAGCTGATGTATCCCATTAGCGCATTGACGGCGGCGAGTGACTTCGGCGCCGCATCCCCTGTTGATTTAAAGAGAAAGTCCGCAAACTTCGCGCGCTCCTCTTCAGGCAAGGTCTTTAACAGATCATAGCGGGCCTGTTGTCCTTCGGCGGCCTCTGCCGCCAAACTGTCAGGAATGAGGCTGGCGACCTTGGCGAAGATCGCACGAGACGCACTCGACCAGACGGGCAGCGCCGCAATGGACTGTAGACCTTGCTTCACGCTGTTAACGACCGCCTTGGCGCTTTGAATGACAGGCTGCGCGATAGGCCTACGAGAGAGCGCGAAGAGCACAATGGCGCCTAAAATTAATAGTGGATTCAAGATAAAAACCCCTCCTCCTCCGAGCCTGGCGGTGGACCCCTGCGGCCCCATGCCTTTTGGATGCGAGCCTCGGTGTAGCCCTTCGCCTGCATCGCTTGAAACAGCATCATGTCGTCTATGCGGCCTAACACCCCCAGCAAGAACTCCTTCACCTCGGTGTCATTCTCCGAGAGCGCAGGCTCGCCGTAGTATTGATAGGCGCGCTTATAGGCGTTTAAGGCAGCAAACTCAGGGTCTACCAGCTTCAGCGGATCTAACATATCGTCCTGATAGGACTCGAGGGCCGCTGTAAAGGCGTCCTCCTCCTCTTCGTCGTAGTCATCCATCATCGGCGCATAGGCGAGGAGCTCATCCCAATGATCTTCCAAAAACTGGATGCGTCGCTGCTGCGTTACGGGCGGGGTCAGCCCCTGCACTGCCTCCGCGAGGCCCCAGTGCACGAGCGTTGGCGTCCAGAAGGGTCGCGTAGAGAGAGACTGCACCGATTGCTTTGTCTCGGCGTCCAGCTTGCCTGTTTGCTTCGCACCCGCGAGCGATTGCCCTCGCTGGATCGCCGCTGCGTTCTGTCCACCAAGGTTGAAGTAGACCCACGCAGCGATTGCGGCAGCCCGCTTATCTACCGAGAAGGTGTTTTTGTTCTCTCGGTAGTACACCTCCTTCGTGAAGGCTTGGCGCTCGGTATCTTTGAGCGCCGCGAGCGAGTCATAGGCTGCCTGCGGCTTGTGCGTGGCAGAGAGGATCTCCATCGTCGTATGCGGAGATCCCACGAGCGCCTCTTTGACGGCTTGCAGAGTAATCTTAGACTCTGGGGACCATGACTTCGAGGCGAGCGCAGCACTGAGCTCTGTTTGCAACTGAGCAACGGAGGAGCTTGTCTGCGCAGGTTTTGGAGCATGAGAGGGCGCTACCACAGGAGAGGGAGCTCTCACGGGGGCAGGTGTCTTCACGGGCGCAGGTGAAGCCGCCTTCTTCGCAGGAGAAGGGGAGGGTTTAGGGGATCTTGCAATGGCCAGCACCGCAAGCGCCCCTGCCCCCCAAAGAAGATAGCTAGGTTTCGTCGTCTTCTTCATTTTTTCTTTATCTGCGTGACTCCCCAAAGAAGAAGGCCGAAGATCCCAAGGGTTTGCAGCGGAGATACTGGCTTTGGCGTGGGGGGTGGCGGGGGCGGGGGCTCCTCACCTCCAACGCCATCCAACTCATCGAGCTCATCAAACAAACCACGAATCTCATCGAAGTCTGTGTCTTCTGGGACGACGAGAATATCCTCGTCATCATCCCAGATCACGTAGGGATAATCGCCATAGGGATAGCCACCATAGCTTCGATAGACGACGCGACGTCCCCTACCGCGCCCATGACGTCCACCAAGGAGCCTGTGCCCGCCAAACCCACGTCCGCCGAATCCGTGACCGCCAAAATGACGCCCGCCGCCAAACCCACGACCTCCGCCACCGCGACCACCGCGCCCACCGCCACCACCACGGCCACCGCCACCACCGCCGCGTCCGACGACGCTGTTACCTTGTCCTAGCTTGATAATGCCTGAGGCCATGATTGCCCTCCGTCGTCAGTGTGGCGTGATTAAGCGGCGGTGAATTTCTTGGCCTTGGACTTGAAGTCATCCATCACGCGAGTGTGAGTGATGATGTGGCCATAGAGATGCTGATATTTTTGGCCACCGTGCGTGACCGTGGCAAGGAATTTGAAGTTAGGCTTCGTACCTTGACGGGCAAGATGGACAGGCAAGCCAGAGCCGCCTTTTTTCGGAGCTTTCTTAGCGCTCTTGGGGGCGGCGGCCTTCTTCGGCGCGGCTGCCTTTTTAGGGGCTGCGCTCTTTTTGTGCGTTGGCTTTTTGTGGACTGGCTTCTTGGCTACAGCTTTCTTGGGCGCTGTTTTTTTGTGAGCGGCCTTCTTCGGTGACTTCTTCGCTGACTTCTTCGGCGTCGCCTTTTTGGTTGACTTCTTGGCGGTGCTCTTCTTCGGTGCAGACTTCTTGGCTGTCGCCTTCTTGGGGCTCTTCTTGCCTACGCCTGCGGCCATGCCGTGTCTCTCATCCTTGGCGAAGAGATGTGGCTTGCTGGCGAAGAGAGCAAGCACCTTGGCCTTGCTGGGCTCGCTGCCTTTTTTGCAGGGCCAGAGGGCGTGAAACTTCTCGTTGCCGACATAGATCTCGCAGAGGCAGCACTTGCCATCGCAGACTTGAACGATCACCGTATGAGAGGTCTTCTTTGCGCGTTTCATCGAGGCTCCTTTCCCAACCGATTCGGGTGGGATCTTGTACTTAGTTCGTAACATCTTTACTTCGCGAGCCGTCAGCCCATGATTCTCAAAGCGCAGCAGGATGTTCGCAATTTCCTTGGCATCCGTGGCGCTTAACTCGCTGGCTTGGTAGCTAGATCCAAACCAATACGCAAACATCGCCTCCACCTCTTGCGGTGAAGGCATGAGCGTGTGTGAGGAGGCAGAGGCTGTCGTGCCTTTAGTGTGCCGCTTGCGAGTTGGCGCGGCATTTTCCTTCTTATGCTTTGGCATTCGTGCCTATATGACATTGTCAATAGCGTAGCGTCGTTATGGGATTGTGGCCTAAAATCAGAGATAGGTCTAGCAGGTTTTGAGGGGGTAATTGCCGATAATTATTGCCATTGTCAATGATCTGAAGGTCGGAAGACGGAGATAGGCGAGAATCACGGCAGATAGAGCCATCAAAGTGGGTCATATGCCGCGTTAATTTTCCGATACTTTTCCTGTATCGTAGGCTTGGCAGAGCACGCTCCACACAGCAAATAAAAGTGAGAGCAACTCCAGCCAGGCGGCAGCACATAGCGCACTTCCTGTGGCCCGCTTTTTCGCCACTGCCTCGCATTACACTCGCAGCAGTACAGATCAGGGCGATCGGTGTCGCCTGCGGACTTTCCCGTGGCCTTTTTCGCTTCGTTCTCTAACACTCGCGCCTTGCAGACCTCGGAGCAATACATCGTCGTTTCAGCCCAGTCTCCTGTGCACCAGCCCTCTGGCAACACGAGCGCGCCAGAGGCATTGACCGCAAGATAGGTGAAGTAGGTGCTAGAGGGATGATGGTATTGCACGGCGGCAGGATACGAACCGCAAACATCACACCAGAGTTCAGATTTTACACGCAGCAAGGTGGCTCCTGAGAAGGGGAGAGGAGCCTAGCAAAGCTACCGTCTGGAGGCAACCTTGCGCGGGCGGGCACCTACCTTGGCAGCGCCTGTCGCTTGGCGCTGCATCCTGCGAATCTCTGCTCTGATCTGCTCCACTTGCCACTGGTACTCCGCAGCAACGCCTCGATTGAGCGCACTTACCTTCGCGCTGTCAGATGAATTTTTAGAAAGCCCTGCCATGGCAGCCGTTCCTGCGGTGTTTACCCCCTCAAACGAGGCGTCTACCATGGCGTCCTTGGCGTCTCGCTGTAGCACGTTAGAAACGGCCTCTACGGCGGCCACAAGCGCATCGAAGATGTATCGCTCCTGCGTATCTGGGTCCGTGTGGCTCCTTATCTTCTCCATCTGCAGCAGGGATGCGGTGAGTGCATCGCGAGGTGGGCGCAGCGCGCTCTCTTCTATCTCGCCCTGCGCCACCCGTGTCGCCAACGTAAGCCACCTGGCAGCCTCTGGCTTTGACATTCCAACCCAGCTAGGCAGATGCGACCCCCATTTGACGAGAATCGGCAGCACCCTCCCTGCAAACGCCACCGCAAGGCGACGGTTACTCTCTGGTGAAAAAAGATCCCTCGCTTGCATGATCTCCCGCTCCGCCCCTACGGGCAAAGACTCATCGAGATCAGGCTGCTCTAGCAGGTACATGTCATAGAGCCCCTCAAACGGCGCAGCGGCATCTGGCGCCAAGTGTCGAAAGAGCAGCAACTGCTGTGGTGTTGGATTCCGCTCTTGGTCTTCGAGCTCAAACGGCAGAACAGCGCCAACCGACTGCACCGCTGCACCTACTCGTGGAGCACCTCCAACTGCGTGCGAAACGCTCACCTGCGTGCGCCTGATCTCCTCCGCAAGCATCTTGAGAAACGGAGGGAACGTGGCGGGCTCCATCTCATCAAGGGCCTGCATCTCTTTGGTGGTGTTCGGCTCCTTGGATAAGGTAGCCATCTTCATCAACGAGACGGCGTGCGCAGCAGGATAGGCGATCCAGTTGGCCATGATAAGATAGGCGCCCAATGCGCAGCGGATGGCATCCCAAACATTGGCGGCGGCTTTATAGCGAGCGCGATCGTAAAGGCTTGTCAACCTGGCGATGAGAGGATTCTTGTCGCCGTCCTGTCGCTTCGTCAACCAGGGCGTCATCCGCGTAAACTCTACGGCAAGATCTGTTTGCGGTCGCCTGCCCTCTGCCACCTCCGTCGCAAGACGCAGTGCTTTTTCTGCCGTAGGCACCTCATTTGGGGCGACATCTTGCAGGATCGGCAGGACAGAGCGCGCGCAGGTGATCGCAAAGCGCAGCCTCGCAGTATCAGGCAACAGGGCCACCCCCGCCTCTAGCAAGATGGTAGGGTCATAGATCTGCTGCGACTTCCTGCCTAGCTCTGGATCTTCTAGCAGCATCAGTTGCCAAAGCGCCCCGTACGGCTGCACCAGAGCAGGAGAAAGTAGATACAGCGTCAGCATCTGCCCCTGCGTGGGCTGCTTCTCTTTGTCCGTCAGATCAAAGGGCAGGAGCGCCCCCACGCGGCCTTGCGAGGTGACGCCACCCACCGCCTCATCTCCCTCTAAATAGGCTAGCACCTGCTTCCACTGCCATCTTGCCTCCACCATCGCGCCTGATTTCTTCTTGTCGGCCTGCCACTCGGAGGCACGGGCAGACTGAGCGCGTCTCACCGTCTCTTGGTAGGCGCGTTGCTCATTGTAGTTGGCGCACTCTGCGGCACACCATGCCGCCAGTATCGCTGCCTGGCCTCGATCGCCTATAAAGTTTGCCGCCTTATCTGCCGCAAAAGAGGCGGTTCGGGCCTGCGCCAGATCCGTCGCAGAGATGGAGCCTAGCAAGTCTGCCTTGGCTGCCTCGATCGCCTTGGCAGGGCGGTTGTCGGTGCCCCCCATGTATTGCCGAAAGAGCGGCAGCACATGCTCGGCAAAGAGAATGGAAAAGCGGCGCTGGGCTTTTGGTGAGAGAACGTGAGCGGCAGCGTTCACCCGTCCAAACACATCCCCTTTTTCATCCTCTTCAAGGGAAGGGTCTGCCAGTTGCTCCAGCTTGAAAAGCGGCAGATAGCGCTTTCGCAGCACAGGTGAGAGGTCAATCAAGATACAGAGCGCCTCGCCAGACGGCTGCATCCCTGGCAGCGTTGGATGAAAGGGGGCTACGTTTGGGTTATCAACGGCTCCCACCAGACTCGGTTGGGTTTCCCGTTCTCCTTGTATGTACTTCAAGAGTCGCTCCCACTGCCATTGTCGCTCTGCCAGCTCTGCCGCATAGGCGACATCAAAGGGCTGGAGGGAGCGAAAGATGGCACGCGCCGCATGCGTCGCCGAATCCCCCGCAGTCAACCAAGTGGCGTGACAAACCTCCGCCGCCGAGGCAGCCGCTTTCCACGCCGCCGCCTTGGCATCACTGACCCCTTTGTCTGCTACTTGAGCCGACTTGCTGGCCGCCTCTGCCAGCGAATAAGCGTCCCACACCTGTTCCTGCGTGGCCTGCCCCCTCGCAAACCTGCGCGCGATCGTAATCGCGATCCGAGGCCGCTGATCCGTTGGGTACATTTTCTCAAACAGAGGAAGAACACGCTCGGCGCACTCTGCCGAGAAAAGATACCGCTTCGATGGCTGCAGTTCATGTCGATAGCGATCAATCCAAGCCGCAATGTTGCTGTTTTTAATCTGCAGCCAACGCCCTGGCTCTTCGAGTGTCATCAGTGGATATAAGACGCTGTGCATCGCTTCGACGGGATGCTGCGCCGCCAAATCCCACCAGAGAACCGTGGGGCAGTTGGGATGCTGCAGCGCTGCCACTGGCATCTTCTGCTTCAGGCTCTGTACCTCGGCTTCCGTGGCCAGGGGATCGGCTAAGATCGCCGCTGTCGCGCGCATCGTTATCTTGGGCTTTCGCTTCATACGCGCACCTCGCCGCGTAGATACTGCTGCAGCCGAGCCCATTGCCAACGCCGCTCGGCTAGGAACAGAGAGTTAATGTTCGTCTTCCATTGAATGAAGCCACGCTTCTGTTGATCTCGCAAGACAGCGACGGCGGCATACCGCAGATTCCCAGTCTCTGCCGCCTCCGCGACACTTTGCGCGAGAA
>Ga0315284_10003298_pt1 | contig 22888 bp, 16 predicted proteins | sample YL17G09_16_MG_FD_203696 | JGI IMG/M metagenome (GOLD analysis project Ga0315284, IMG submission 203696) | Sediment microbial communities from Yellowstone Lake, YNP, Wyoming, USA - YL17G09_16 | ecosystem: Environmental > Aquatic > Freshwater > Lake > Sediment | place: USA: Wyoming | collected... | reverse complement strand
TCGTGGATTGTGCATGTTGAGGTTATTCGTGGCCGTAATCCGGTTGAGGTTACGAATTTGGCTTTGAACCTTGCGAATCGTGTTCGTGACGGCCTTGTGCGGAAGTATGGGTGTGTGCTCGGTGGAGGTCGCGTTGTTGCTAGTGAGCTCGCCGTTGAGGATCCGGTTGCCACGCTGTTCGGTCGGTACTTTACTGTTCGTACTGGTAGGCGGAAGATTGATCACAGCTGGAATGTGGGCGAGCTTGAGCATTTGCAGAAGGACGCGGTTATCGCGTATTTGCAGATGCCTGAGAAGGTGGAGCAGATTGAGAAGCGGGTTGAAGCGCTCGGTTTGAGTGTTGAAAAGTTGGCTGGGGCCTTGGGCAAGCTGTTCAGTCTCGAAGAGGAGCCGGCGCCGGTTGAAGGTCAGAGGAGTATGAAAGACTATGTCAGCTAAGTTCACCACGTACATTCAGGGCTCGTTTTCGGCTGTTGTTACCCGTTCAAACCGTGTTTTGGGTGTTGGTTCTAGGCATGGGAAAAGTCCATGCTTTTTATGTTCACGCTCTTCAGCGGTCGCTATCCTAGACCATGGACGCTTATTCTCCGCGTATCTGAACATTGCTGACATACTGGAGTGTGCATAGCTGCATGGAGTCAGCTTCTGTACCCGTTCAAACCGAGGTTTCTAAGCGTGAAAAGAGGCCTCAGGAAGCTAAAATCGGCCGTGTCAAGTACACTTTGCAGCTGATTAAGGAGATGCGGCGGGACATGGAGGAGATTAAGCTGAGTCAGCGGACTATTGTCGCTGGCCTGAAGGGGCTTTTCAATTTTAAGAAGCCTATGATTCAGCGCATAGTCTGCAGCGATGAGGTTGATGAGGAGATCCTGGAGCTGCTCCGCGAGGCGGGTGGACAGGGCTTGTTGCCGAAGGATCTGGCTGCACGGTTATCCGCGTACAAGGTTAGAAGGCATCAGGTGAGCCGCAGGATTTTGCGTATGAATCGTAAGCTTGAGAAGGAGATTGGCGAACGGCTTGTTGAGAAGCGTGGTTGGCATTGGGCTTTGACGGGTTTCGGGAACGAAATTTGGGGGGAAATAGACCTGGAATCTCCGAAGGCTTTTGAGTAGTTTTTGTATCTGTTGTACTGCGGAAGTAAGTCTTTGCAGGAATTAAGACACTACAGTTAGGTTGAAACTAAGCGCTCTCAAAACTGATGATTCAAATCGCATCAAGCAGCTTGAAAGCGCGCTAACCGCTCAAGAAGAATCCTGTGAGTTCTAAGTCCTCCATTGTTCTAGTACAAAATCCATGAAAGTCTTTCCCCTCTCGTCGATTTGGTCCTTTCCCCATTCTGAGTATTTTGTTAGCTCCCTTTGAACTCTAAGGCTCGAGTCTTTGTAGTATTCCTTCTTCTTAACAAAAGGCTTATTCCCCATGCTTGAATTCCATGGGTTAGCGGCTATAGTCAAGTTACCTATTCTTTCCACATACTTTGGCCATACATTTTCTAGAGCATCTTCACTTAACCCTAGTTCGTTTGGGTTCTGTGCCCATATATGTTCAATGCTGAAATCCTCAGAGAGTATGTTTTCGAGGCTATGTTCCAAAGGTTCCTTTGCGATAGTCCCTAGTGTTTCTTCATACTGAAACATCATATATCTGATGTCGCGACGACTTGTTCGCTTACCGAAATTCTCAGCTTCAAGATTCTTCTTAAAGGCATTTTCATCCTGATACCGCTCAATGAGCTGCTTCAGCGCCCCCAGTATAGTGTCAAGTCCCACTTTTTCATGTCGGATTCGATATGCAAGTGTATGGAGTTTTTTGTTTCCCGCATCTGCCCTCCGGCGCCCTACAACGTAGACTTTTACAACATACTTTTCTATCAATGCGAGGATTTTTTCAATTCCTACAATGCTCTCATCATTGTCCTTAGCGTTCATCCAATATGAAATTAGCAGCGGGAAGAAGTTGGCTACCCTTCCTAGCGAGAAAATCTGCTTCAGCGACTTACCTATGTTGTCTTCTTCATCATATGTTATTATTTCTCTCATCGCAAAGAAGGCTTTCTCTAGATCGGTGGCATAGGAGAGAATTAGAGCAGGGCATTCCTCCTTATTTTCTTTCCATTGGTCACGCATCTTTTTGTGTAGACCATCTAGGTAATCCCAAGGTTGTTCAGGTGACTCGTAGAACGTGAAGTGGTACCTTTGAATTGCGTCCTCTTTGTCCTGACCCAGTTCACCTATGAACCTTGCTCGTTTCTCATTTTCAAGAATATCCTGCAGGTATCTGAAGATTCTCGAGAATTTTTCGTTTATTTCATTGAGAGCGATTTCGATTGTATCTGGGTTCGTCGTGGATGATGCCGATTGAATAATCATGTGCATGAGAAAGCTCTTGGTTTTCTCCAAGTTTGAAAGCTTCTTTCCTCTATCGTTTACGGTCTCGAAAAGAAAAACCGCATCCTGCGTATTTTCAACCTCGTATCTAAGTATTTCCATCCTTCTTATCCTATCTTTGAGTTCGAAGAGAAAATCTGTGAACTGGTCTTTTCTTCTAGTTTTTTCTGATTCTAATTGCTCATTGAAGAATTTCCTTGCTCCACTGAGTCGTTTCTGTGAGGGAGTAACCTTCTCATCTGGAAAATTCTGTCCTTCGATTATGTGTGACTTGAAGAAGTCTCTATCCTCATTTAGTAGCTCGAGTTTGTATATGGCTTGGCGCTTGAAGTAGTCCTTGGAGAAATTCTGTAAATCCTCATTCGCCGATTCCTTTTCAGGACCCGATGGTAGCAGATCACATATCTGTTTCCATTGATTGCAGACTTCCCTTAGAAATATTAGAGCAGTACAAATCCTCTGTTGACCATCAATGATGTCGCAGACATCATAATGTCCTGAAGTTATCCCTGAACGCTCCTTTTCAGGCACTTTTCTCAGGATAATTGTGCCGAAGAAATGCGGTCTGGGATTTTCAGCTGATGTCATGTCATCCCAAATATCTTGCCATTGCTTCTTTTCCCACGAATAGTTTCTTTGATACTTCGGCACTCGAAAAATCCGCTCACCTACAATCAAATCTGAATAGCTTTCAAGGGGTTTCGCCACTCATTGCCCTCCTAAGCTCATCATTGTTGCAACTCATTTTAAAGCTTTCATTAATTAAGGATTCTTAGCGCGCGCAGAAGTGGGCCTTGGGTTCTGAAATCCCCAAAATTCAATAATAACAAACGGGCATATTCTCTTGACCAAAATGGTGTCTTCTGCCGTCGCTGAAAAAATTCTAAGAGAGCCTTTCCCAGTGAGTGATGAGCAGAAAGAGCCAATTCTTTCTGATGCCAGATATTGCCGAGTCATTGCAGGTGCCGGTGCAGGAAAAACTGAAACTATTACTCGCCGCATAGCATATTTGATACTCTCCATGGATGTAACTCCCTCTTCGATCGTTGCTTTCACGTTCACCGAAAAAGCAGCCAAGAGCATGAAAAGTCGTATCTATCAGCGGGTGGAACAAAATGCAGGAGCAGCTGCCACTGCTAGATTAGGCCAAATGTTCGTAGGAACGATCCACGCATATGCCAAACGTGTTCTAGACGATTACTTCGGCTATGGAAACTGGGCAGTCCTTGACGACAACCAGGAGACAGCATACGTAATGAGGCAGGGTCATGAAATAGGAATACAGGATTTCGGAAGCTTTTATGCAGATGCTTGCAGAAAGTTTCTACGTTCAATTGAAATGGTCCAGAGCGAGCTCTTGGAAAACGAACTCCTTGAAAAAAACGCCTCTGACTTCTACAAATGCTATCAACGTTACAAAGAGTCTCTGCAAAAATACAAACAGCTAACATTCGGAAGCATGATTTGTGAGGTTGTTAGCCGGCTTAGAAGTGAACCTGAGAAGTTGAGTCACGTGCGACATCTAATTGTGGATGAGTACCAAGACATAAACAGAGCTCAACAAGAATTCATTAGGCTAATTGGCAGTCACGGAAGCATTTTTGTCGTCGGGGATCCAAGACAGAGCATTTATCAATGGCGAGGCAGCGACCAGAGCCTGTTCGAAGACTTTACCCGAGTCTTTCCACATACAATGACTTATAACATCACAGAGAATAGACGTAGTGGTAGGCGCATAGTAACTAATGCAAATCGTTTTGCTGATAGCTTTGCGAATCTGAAGGTTACTCCAATGCAACCGGCAAGAGATTGTGAGGGTTTTCTCGGGTTGGCTTCTCCTGAGTCACCTCATGATGAGGCAAGGTGGATTGCAGATCAAGTGGAGGATATTGTTGTTAACAGAGGAATTGCACGTTTCTCGGATATCGGTATACTAACAAGGTCGATTAGTACGGCTGCCGGCCCTCTGATTAGCGAGTTTAGGCAGAGAAGAATCCCCTACATTGTAGGAGGGAAGGTGGGTCTCTTTAAGCGTGATGAGGCACAAGCGCTAGGTCGAATTTTCGCATGGTTATGGGATGAAGGGTTCTGGGTCGAAGATCCATGGAGGTGGGGTGAGCAGATTTCAGGTGACAACCTTCTTTTCTCCGCATTGAATCATTGGAGGCAGGTTTTTAGATATGATGTTCCAGCACAAGCAGAACAAAACCTTCGCGAGATCAAAAGAGGACTTGCTGAAGGGGGCAATAGATACCGTAATTTTACGGCGATCTACCAGGATGTTTTGGTCGCACTAGGTTTTCGCAATCTGGACTTCAGTGATCCAAACGAAGCGTCCATTATGGCTAATTTGGGCAGATTCAATAATCTCCTAACTGATTTTGAGACGGCTAACCGCATTGGGGGGCGTCAACCTAAGTGGAAACGCGATCTTCGGGGTTTATGCTGGTTTATGAACAGTTATGGTTTGCAGGCATACGAAGAGCAGCCTTCAGATGATATTCGCAATGTTCCTGCCGTTCAACTAATGACTATTCATCAAGCGAAAGGACTTGAATGGCCATTTGTGTTTGTTTTCAGCCTCAATGATCATCGTTTCCCTCCGCGTGGTGTAGGAAAGCAGGAGCAGTGGTGCGGCATACCAAGAGATCTCTTCGATGCTCCACGTTATGAAGGGAGCATAGAAGATGAAAGACGTTTGCTTTACGTGGCGATTACTCGTCCCAGAGAAGCGCTAATCTTGAGCTATTTCCAGAGGATGGCCCGCGCCGCAATTCGGAGTCGTTTCTTAGATGACATGGACCGTTCCGTTATTGAAGGATTGGGCGATAATCCGATTCCAACCTTGACCGTGAGTACACAAAATGAAATAGAGGAGCTTCAGACTTTCGTGGCCACTGAAATTATAGCACACAATCGTTGTCCTTACATGTATCTTTTGAGAAATCTCTGGGGATATCAGCCAGGTTTTGTGCAAACGATTGACTATGGTCCTGCCCTTCATTACTGTCTCAGAGTAGCAGGCAACATGGTTCGTGACGATGGTTATGACCCTCGCACTGCAGTAGCTTCAGCTGTCGATGAGAATTTTCACATGGCATACGTTTCTGGTGTGGTTCTTGAAAGGGCCAAAAATGCTGCAAATCACACTCTGACCCAGTTTGCTGACAAATACGGTGGAGATCTCTCAAGAATCGAGGAAGTTGAGTATCGACTGGAATTTCCAATTCAAAACGCGACAATCATGGGCAGAGTAGATGTCCTACTGAGAGATATGGATGAACTCGAGGTGCGAGATTACAAGACTTCTGTGGACGAGTTAAGTGCAATCGAAGCGGCTAATCAGATCAGACTTTATGCGTTGGGACTGAGAAGCATGGAGAAAAACGTCACTAAGGGTTCTATCGCAGACCTTTCTGAGGCTCAGGTTGATGAGTTGGTTATTAACGATACCCTGCTGGCTGAAGCCAAGAACGGGGCAGAAGCCACCGTCCAACGAATAGTCAACCACGAGTTTGGTCCAAGACCTGGGGAATCTTGTAATAGGTGTGATTACAGAAGTATATGCAGATGGTGTGTTCGGCAAAATGGTACTTGAATCAGATAGTATTGAAAAAGCTAGAGGATTGTTGAAGCAGCTTTTCCGTTCCAGTAGTGGTGATCTTGATTTTGGTATTTTTCGCATAATGAATCTCAAACGCGCAGAAATTGCAAAGTTCATAGACGAAGATTTGGTTGGAATTGCAGAAAGCGAGTTTAGAGAATTTGCCAAAATTGGAAAAGCTGACCTCGAAAAGAAACTCGAGCTACTCAGAGATGAAATCAATAGCGTCATTCCAGAAACCATAGATGACAACTGGAATGTTCTCAAGAATCATGCATCGCCCAAAGTTCAGGAGTTTCTACGAGTCTTGCAGAAATATAAAAAAGCTGAGATTACTGAGGAACAAATACAAGACGTATTTAACCATGTGTTTGAATTTTTCTCTCGGTATTACGATGCGGGTGACTTCATTTCGCGAATACGGTATGGCGGAAGGGACAAATATTATGTTCCCTATAATGGCGAAGATGTTCTCCTTCACTGGGATACAGCAGATCACTATTACATCAAAACCAGTGAGTATTTCACCAATTATAGCTTCAGAGTTGGATCATACCGAGTAAGTTTTGTTCTCAAAGACGCAGAAACAGAAATAAATAGTGCAGAGGGTGGAAACAAATACTTTTTCCCAGCATCAAGAAACATCCTCAAGTTAGACGAGACTAACAAGGAGTTAGAAATAAACTTCGTTTATAGAAGATTAAATGAAGAAGAAAGCAAGGAATATGGAAAAGGAAACACCCAAGATAAAATAATTGCTCTTGTCGTGAGCCAGGTGTTTTCCAACCTTAGTTCCAAAATGATTGGAAACGCGCTTCAGCAGAAAGTTAGCGGAAAGGAAATAACCTTACTCGAACAAAATATCTGTGAATATGTGCGCCGAAATACAGTCGATTATTTCATACACAAGAACCTCAAGTCTTTCCTGGAAAGGGAACTTGAATTCTATCTGAAGACAGAGCTTTTCATCGTTGAGAAGTTAGGAAGAATGAACCACGAGGAATTCTTACTAGAACAAGCAAAGTTGAAAACAATACAGAACATAACCAGCAGAATAATAGAGTTTTTAGCGCAGATCGAAAACTTCGAGAAGCGACTTTGGGAAAAGAAGAAATTCGTTGTTAAAACAGAATACATAATAACGCTTGATAAGCTCCCTAAAGAACTACTTTGTCAAGTTCTAATGAACAAAGAGCAAATGTTGGAATGGGAGCAACTAGGCTTCGGAATTGTAAGGGAAGAAAAAGACCTCTATATCGAAAAACATCAGACTCTTGATGGAAGCCAAAAATCTAACTTCAAGAAACTCCCTGTCGATACTAAACATTTCAATGCAAGTTTTAGAGATAAGCTGCTTGAGCAGCTATCAAAAGAAGGCAACCTTGAACACCTGCTGGATGGAGTGTTGATAAAAAGCGAGAATTGGCAAGCCCTCAACCTTCTTCAGGAAAAATACAAAGGAGCTGTAAAATGCATTTACATTGATCCTCCCTTCAATTCAAAAACGAGTGAGATCTTGTACAAAAACGACTACAAACATTCTTCCTGGTTATCATTAATGGAGAACAGATTAGCCGAATCAAAAGCTATGCTCCGAAATGACGGTTGCTGCATAATTGCAATAGATGAAAATGAACAAGAACGTCTTGGTCTTGCTCTAGAATCCATTTTTCCGGATAAGCAGAAGACCTGTGTTGCGGTTGTTCACAATCCAGGCGGCATTCAGGGCGAGAATTTCTCCTATTGCCATGAATATGCATATTTCCTCTATCCCATAGTGGGTAGAAATATCGGTCTTCAAGACCGCGAAGACAATCCAGATATCAGGCCCTTACGCAACGTTTCCAAAGGAGAGCACTTAAGGGAGACAGCTGCAAATTGCTTCTATCCAATTGTTATAAAAGATGTCAAAATTGTCGAATTTGGAGATGTTTGTGAGGATTCGTTTCATCCTGCATCTCCAAATGTCCTAAGAAAAGATGGCAGTATTGAGGTATACCCAATTGATCCTCAGGGCAATGAACGTAAATGGGTTTTTGCACGACAGAGTGTTGAAGCAATACGAGATGAATTAAGTGTTGAATACAACAAACAAAGAGGAATCTGGGATATAATTAGAAAGAAAACCAAGTTTAATTACAAAACGGTCTGGACGGACAAAAGGTACAATTCAAATATCTATGGCTCAAAACTCCTGAATAACATACTTGGAGAAGAAAAATTCTCTTTTCCAAAATCATTATACAACGTTTATGATTGCATATCTGCCACAACCCAAGAGTCGAAAGATGCAATTGTGTTGGACTATTTCGCAGGCTCAGGAACAACAGCCCATGCCACTATGCTGCTCAATAAAAAGGACGGAGGGCGACGAAAGTTCATCCTTGTCGAAATGGCCGACTATTTTGATACAATAATCATACCGCGAGTGAAAAAAATCTGCTATTCACTAGATTGGCAAAATGGCAAGCCTATGGACATAGATGGTTGTGGAGGTTTCTTTAAATATCAGGCAATTGAGCAGTACGAGGATGCTCTAAACAACATCGTTCTTAGGTCTCTAGATAAGACGGTTCAGCAGACCCTTGGGTCATTTAAGGACTATATTGTCAAATATATGCTTGATTATGAAACCCGCGACAGCCTAACGTTTTCAATTTCAGATAAATTTACAGAACCTTTCGATTACAAGATCAAGGTCGGCCGGCCTGGCGACAAGGAAGAATATGCCAGCGTGGATCTATTGGAGACTTTCAATTACCTTCTGGGCATTAGCGTTAGAAAAATGCTCACATTTAGAGACAATGCAAGGCTCTATAGCGTAGTTGTTGGAGAAAAAGGCAACGATACGATCTTGATCATTTGGCGTAACGTCAAGGACATTGACTTGGAACGCGACAAAAAATTCATCGAAGTGAACATTCTGAGTGATATTGCTGCAAGTGTAATATACATCAATGGTGACTCATTCATAGAAAATGCTAACCCAATTGAAGCCAGGTTTAAGCAATTGATGGGAGCATAGCTTGTGCTCAGAAAACCCAAAGCTCAAAAGGAATTCAAACTTGAAGACCACTTAATACTGGCACAGATGATAGCCTCAGCCTTAGGCATTCAGAGCCTTGACGAGATCGCACAATTCGCCAAAGACTCCGAAGGATTTGAAGAAGATGGCAAAACCAAAATGTATCACCTAATCCTCCAGAAAAGTGGCCGTAGGAAAATTCCTGAGGAACGTTTACAAAAATATGAAGAAAACATTCAAAAATACCTAAAAAAACTTAACCGGCGCCAAACGCTCACACTAAAGTACTTTCAGTACTTGGCAGCAATGTTTGCAGAGATCTACCTTGATCACTATTTTGAAGACCCCAAACAGTTTCCAATTTTGATGAATCGATGGAATAGAGAAAGAGGCTCAGACGAGAGCATTGGCAGAAAACAATTGAAGCGAAAACTTGCCTACTGGATGGCCACAGGCAGCGGAAAGACGCTCATCTTGCATATGAATTATTGGCAGTTTCAAGAATACAACAAAGGACCATACAAACTTGACTATGATAGCATAATTTTGGTGACCAGCGATGACAAGATGTCTCTACAACACAGAGAGGAATTCCGTAGAAGCGGGATCCCTGCCGAACTATTTGATGGTACCACAACTGGACACTTCCCCCCGAATAAAGAAACGGTGAGGATTATTAGCATTCATAAGCTCAAGCTTCCAGGGGAAAAGACAGGTCAAGGAGTTTCAATAGATGTATCGGCCTTCGGAACAAGAAACCTTGTTTTCATAGATGAAGGTCACAAAGGTCAGAGATCTGAAGAGCCTATATGGAAAACCGTACGAGAAAAACTTGCAGAAAACGGTTTTATCTGGGAATATAGCGCAACCTTCGGACAGACAATAACAAGCGAGAAATCACCATATTTCAATGAATACAAATACGCCATACTCTTTGACTACTCATACAAGTATTTTCACCAAGACGGATACGGGAAGGATTTCCACATACTAAATCTAAACACATCTAAATTCAAAGATCAAGATGTGCCAACACTTCTTCTAGCGAATACCTTAGATTATTACGAACAACTCAAAATTTACCAAAATATGCCAAATTTGCAGGATTATGAGATCGAAAAACCGCTCTGGATTTTCGTGGGAAATAGAGTAAAGACCGAGAGTTCGGACATACTTCGGGTCATGCAGTTTATTGATAATCTGCTCAGAGATGATGTCAAAACCGTTGTCCAGAAGATCAAAGGCATTGTCGTGGACGGCGACTCTGGAATCTTGGGACTAAACAACAAAGATGCTTTTGCCCACTATTATCCTGAGAGAGATTTCACATACCTTAGAGATCAAATTCAAAGAGGAATTACGACGCCAGAAAAAATCTATCGGGATATACTGGCTCAAGTATTTCAGGTTCCTAACGACGTCACAAACCAAGCACTCGAGCTTCACAATCTCAGGGGTTCCGAAGGCGAGATCGGGCTAAAAACAAGCGGCTCGAGCCATTTCTTTGGCGTCATCAATATAGGTGACAAATCCTCCTTCCTCAAACTAGTTCGAGAGGAAGAACCCAGGATAAAGATACGAGACGAAGCATTCCAAGAATCACTATTTGATACAATTGAAAAGAAGACTTCTACAATTAACCTTCTCCTTGGAGCAAAGAGATTCATAGAAGGATGGAACAGCTACCGTGTTTCCAACATGTGCCTTCTCAACATTGGAAAAAACGAAGGTTCGCAAGTAATACAGCTTTTCGGGAGAGGTGTACGTCTCAAAGGAAAAAAACTTGATGGCGCATCTAGCCTGAAAAGGAGCAGTTACCTTCCAGGGCCTCATCCGCCGCACATCAGGGTTTTGGAAACTCTCAAGATATTTGGAATCCAAGCCAACTATTTACAATCCTTCAAGGAGTACATAGACAAGGAGAACATACCCACATACGATTTACAGATAGCAACAACCCCACTTACCCCTTTCCCTGATAAGCTGTACACAATCACCCTTGAAGAAGGATGGGACTTTGGGGAATCGCTTTTTGAATTCGAGCCAGAACATCGTATGGAGTATCCCTTAGTGGATCTCTTACCAAAAATAATAGATATTGATAGTCGGATTGAACAGCCAATCGGTCAACAAAGAGAACCTAAAGAGCAGATATTGAGTCAAGATATCATCGAGATCTTGGACTGGGATAGGATATATCATCAGATACTCGCCTATAAGAAGACTCGCGGAGCTAGTAATATCCACATCAAAAAGGAATCACTCAGACAGGTACTCGAGAATAGAGACTACAAACTATACTGCCATGAAGGAGACATTAACCCAACAAGCTTCGCTGAGCTGGAAAGAACCGAAGAAGTGGTATTGACAATTCTGAAAAAGCGGATAGACCAGTGCTATAAGAGGAAAAGGCTAGAAAAGGAAATAGAGCATATTCAAGTCAAACCCATGAATAACGAAGACGAAAGAATCCGCATAACATACTATGCGAAAATAAAGACAAAGAACGAAAATGTCGTAAGAATCATTGAGGAACAGGCAGGCACTATCAAAGAAAAAGGCTACCAAGCAAGATTGTCTGGAGACTATTTAATACCAGTAAGTTTCTCTAATCACCTCTACCAACCACTGTTGTCTCAGCCCAACAAAGACGAATTGACTATCACGCCCGCCGGATTGAATACGGGAGAAACACAATTCGTAAATGACCTTCAGAAATATTTGACAAAGAAGAATCTAAGCGGCGTACAAGTATTTCTTCTAAGAAATCTGACTAGAGGAAAAGGTGTAGGCTTTTTCGAGGAAAACCGCTTCTTCCCTGACTTCATAATGTGGGTCAGAAATCAGCAAAATCAGAAAATTATTTTCATAGACCCAAAAGGAATCTTAAGATTCAGCCTAGACAATCCGAAGCTAACCCTGCACAACTACCTGAGAGAAACGGTTCAACCGAGAATCGCTGGAACAAACATCACATTGGATGCCTACATAATTTCGGTAACTCCGTTCGACGCATTCTACAAAACTTTGCCAAAAAAGAAAAGTATAGACCAACTGGCATCTGAGAGTCATCTATTATTCATGAAAGAGACCGAACACAGATTCAACGAGAAATATGTCGAGACTCTATTTGGCGAAATCCTAATTCAATAGACTCGTGCGCGCGCCGCTTCGGTTACAACAGCAGCTTCAAGATGATTCCAACAACAGGTAAAAGTCATTTTTGTTTCATTTCCCTGAGCATTTTGTTCCAGTTTCATTGCTGCTTCTTGAGATTGCGTAGCGTGCGCCTATTTGCTTTAGAAGCGTCGTTATTCGAATTTTCCGCCGCACATAGGGCATTTTATGGGAGAATCAAAACCTTTCCGAATGAGCACTGTCACACAGTAGAAACAGAAGGAAATGTTGCATTTCGGACAGCGATGAACGCCTCCGCCAACTGGACGGCCGCAAGCATCACATGGTTGACTTAAACATTCCTGCTCTTTTATCATGCCTATTCCTTCTTCATGGCGTCCAGAATCAGTTGTTCGCCTTCAACATATACATAGCTTTATCCCCAGCAAACTCTTGAGGGGATCTATGACAAGGCACACTTGAGAATACTGCAGGAAAAGGTAGAAGATGGTGAAGAGTTTTGGTTAGGTTGTTTAGCGCGCGCGGGTGTCGGCTTTCTGGTGGGTCGTCTGGAACGGTCGAGTGAGCCGAAGGCTCACGAGGCACGGTAATTAATTTTACATAGTGTACGCGGTTGAGTCATCTGGTTTTCGTAAGCGTCGTTGGGATTTTGTGGATGGTTGGTTGATTCTTGAAGCGTTCTAGTATTGTTTTTGTTTGTAGCGCGCGCAGAAAGATGCTTAAACAGAGTGATAGAAGAAAGCTCTATTGAACAGTTGTCGGCGTTCCTTGTTCTGGCGTCTTGTCTTTTTCTGGCGTTTCGGGCTTCTTTTTTGGTTTCTTGGCTTCTGATTTCACGTTGCCAACATATCCATCTGTCGTTCCTAGAATCTGGGCGACTTCCTTCGCAGTAAATCCCAAATCCGATAGGAAAATTATGCCTTCTATGAGTTTCTCTCCTCTGAAAAGGCTTGCCGCTGTCACCTTGATTAATGCGTCAAGCTTTTCCATCAGCTTGCCAAATTGCTCTTTGTTAATGAGAAGGGCATTGTTTGTCGTTCTCTTCTTCCTCTGTTCTTTGGCCATTGTTAGTTAGTCTCCAATCTGAAGAAACTCTTATGAGAGAAACTAAATATAACATTTTGGAGTGGAAGTAATGCGCGCGCTGCTAAATGTTTTTTGTATGGTTGGCTTGGCTTTGCGTTATCGTCTGGAACGTGCGAGGCGGAGCGAAGCGACGCCGAGAGTAAATAGGTAAACTGATACGTACACTGGGGTTCCGCGTGCAGTGAATTTTGAAGGCTTGATTAGTTTCGTTTAACGTTTTCTTCTCAGTTAAAATTGTCGTAAGAACTCGTCGGTTATATCTTTAATTTCATTGCCGTATTTTGCAGTTTCTCTGGATTCGAATAGTATCAGATTCTTTCTTGCGGCAGAGGCGACGACTGTCGACATTGATAGGAAGTTATCAAAAACATATCGTTTGCCAGCACTTACTTCCCTTATGACCTTCATTACGTTATCCATTTCATTTGTTCTTCTAACCATTGTAAAGACGACTCCCACGCATTTTATCTCTTTGTTCCCAAAACTTTCTTGGTAAAACTCAAAGACTTTCTCAAGTAGCGGAATCCCGAGCGTGGAAAGCGGGTCTGGCTTCAGTGGAACTAGGTAGTAGTCACTGGCAAGGTATCCGCTTGATAGAAATACTGAAAACGTGGGCGGACAATCGATTATGATAAAATCATAGGCATCTTTTATCTTCGTGACAAAGTTCTTTAATTTGTTTTCGATTGCCATTTCGCGTGAAATTTCTACGCCGATGAGATGTAACGTTCCAGGAATTAAGTCGAGCTTACCATCTTCTTTTTCAAACAATGTCCGCTTAACATCATCAAGCGTAACATTGCGCGGGGTAGGTTTTATCAGCATACCGTTTGCGATACTTGGAATCGATACTCCTCGCGGCGCCATTATATCAAAAACTGTCGGTTTACTGCCATCCACAAATTCTCGGTTTTTTTCAAGGTTCACTAGATATTGGGTTGCATTGTATTGAGGATCAAGGTCGATGATGAGAACTTTTTTTCCTTTTAGTTTTGCCAAGCAACTTGCGATGTTCACAGCTAAAGTGGTCTTTCCTACGCCCCCTTTCATGTTGAGCATGGCGACTATTTTGGCAACCAAGCAATCGCTCCCTTGTTAGTTTCGACAGTTGCAAAGTTAGTATATATATAACTTCGCATAAAATTGTGTGCTCAAGTGCCTAGGGGAATTAAGGTTTGTCTGTCAATGGATTGAAGGACAAAGTCGAGCAGATTGAGCGGACACTGAAAGAAATTCTAAACTGGGTGAAGTTAGCCAACAAACCCGCTCTAAAGTCGATCATCATTCAAGAGCTCGATTCGGAGGAAAAGAAGAAGATTTATGAATTAACCGATGGTTTCCGATCACAATATGATATTGAAGCACTAACAAAAGTTTCACGAAGGATGGTTGGCTATTATTGGCAAAAGTGGTACAGCCTCGGCATTTTAATTATGAGTGAACAGCGCAAAGGTCGTATGCAAAAAATAGCTTCATTGGACGAAGTTGGAATCACTGTTACGTCAGAAAGGGACGCAGTAGTAACAGAGTTCAAACCAAGGTATTTGAAAAACATACTCCAGCGAGTATTTCCAGACAAATACGTACTGGCAAATTTCTCAGCTGACATCTTGAGGTTGGAAAGGTCTTCCCTGGACAACTTGACAGAAGACGAGCTTGTAGACAAAATAATCGATGCCTTTGAGCACAGCGACCGTATTGCTCAGAGTGTATTCATGCAGGCGTTACAAAGTCGGGCAAAGGATGATCAGAGCAGTGAGTTTAACAAATACTTTCAGGCCTGGGAAAAGCAAATTTCGAAGTGAATCGGAAAGTGTCTCTCGGCAGCAAGCTACTAGCAATCCAAAAAGAGGATTTTGTAAAATGCGTGAGTTTTTTTGAGACTTTTGAGACTAATAAGGACTCAATTGCTGGCGAGCAAGTACAATTAGTAAAAACAGCCCACAAGATTGCTTTCACCATGAGTCTTTTGACTCAAAAGGTTTCATATGTTCCAGATTGGGATAAACCTTACCTATTTCAGCTAAAAGCGGATACAGTGGAGCTATTACCATCAATAGTATTTGGGAACAAGCGGACTTTGCATTTATACGAGCGAGCATGTATTGAAGATTTTTTACGATATTTTTACTTTTTTGACCATCAGATTGAGCAATTGCTACTAAGAACCAACCCAACTAAATACCAGACAATCGATTTCCTACTTAATTGGGTAAAAGACTATCCATTACTTCAGAAATATCAAGAAGCCGTTACTAAGAGCTGCAATAATTTGTCTTCTGCGTACAGTGAACTAAGTAGAACAGTTCACGGGAATTTGGGCGATGCAGAAATCAATCTTCGAGACAACTTATCGGAAATATTCAAACCAATTGACAATCCTACAAAAGAGTGTGAATTGTTAGCGCTGACTTTCCAAAATATCTTCTTCTTGTTTGCGCTATTTCATCTTCACGATTATGGAAAACTAACTGTTGATGAAATCAGATTAGTTTGTCAACACTTATCACAACAACAGAAGATAGACCTTTCAAGTTAGGTTGCTTTCGTTTGATTGTGAGATAGCTGCCTTTTGCTTTAGTAATTTCTTCATCTCGCGCGCGCGATTCAGCTCAGATTGTGTCTTCTTCATATTACCAACGCAAGTCCACCTAATAGTCGTCTGTGCAGATTAAGTCTTCGCGGGCGCCCGGACTGCTATGGGCAAATTCGAAATTCACAAAAGGTCTTCAGACAGCATAATCGGATGCAGCTCGGAATTTGCTCTTAACCCTTCCTTCCGCAATTAATGCTGCCTCTTCGAGAATTCGCAGCGCTTTTCCAACGACTTCATTCACGTCTTTCTTCTTGATACCCATTGACTCTGCTTCAGCCTGCAGCATGACCTCAGTAGGCAAAGACTTCGAAGCCAAATAGGCCACTGGTTTCCTGAGCTTCTTGTGAAGGATTCGAAATATTTTGCCTTCTACTATCATTCTGTCAATCGTCGTCTTCATGCTTCCTGAAGACTGATCCAGATTGCGTGACCCATAATCAATCAAGTCGCTTTCCCTAGTATTCCCATAGGTCGCAAGATATACCAAAATGCTATGTTCCACACTCATGTTTTCATTCCCGTTGTGGTCGCTCACCATCTCTTGCCTCCTGATACTTCTTTCTTAACTCAGCAACTCTCTTATCCAGCTTCTTCTGTCTAATTCTCTCGCCATCGCCCTAGACCTTGAATATACCTCTTGAAACGGTGATCCCACATCGCGCGCGCGATAGCACGCGGCCCTCAAGAGTTAATTACAGTAATAAAACGCACGCGTACGCGCGCGAATGAGTCAGTTCAAGTTCTCAAAGGACAATTCTTGAATATTCTCTCCTGCCAAGGCCATCTTAATTTCTCCCTTTCGATTATTCCCGAAAGGTCGGATAATCTTCCGCCATATCTCGTGCAATGGATTGGTCCCCGAGTGCATTTTTCCAATTTCTTGGATATTCTACACCAGACCCAGGTATCAGCGTTCACGATCTCGCCATCCTTCGTTTCTACCATGGATTGACCTTGAACAACAAGAACATTCTTGATTCTCACAAGGCCAAACCCGAAATGCCCCCTGAGAACGATTTTTGGTCTTATCCAAGCAGCTAATTCTAGCATTCTCTTCTGCTCCGCGTGAGTCAGGATTATGTCAACTTTGTCTTGATGCAAGTCAGAAAGATCTCTCAATTTCTGGAGATAGTGTGTTTCCATGAACCCCAATCCAAGGATTCTGAGATTCTCATGCACAACATTCTTTCCAGAAATTTCGTGTACGTTCTTGTAGGAATTGATTCGAGTCAGAGAATATGCTCCAGGAAAGTCATAATAGTCATGATCCCCCATAACAACGAAAACTGCTTTACATATTTCGCTACTCTGGTCCAATGCGTCATAGAATTTTGAGATGTGATTATCGTTAACATAATCCCTGAATTCAGGAGACTCTCTGGCCCTTTGTTCGAGTTTGGAAAACAGATCAATAAAATCAGAATGCAGTTTGCTGCCGTGAGGTATTAGCGATCCTACAAGAAACATGGGAGAAACAAAAGCACTCTCATCCAAGCAAATTCTTTCTTTGTACCCGCTTTCAATGTATTCAACAGCTTTTTCGTATTCATCGCTTTTCTTGAATTCCAGATAACTCTTATGTGAATGCAAGAAATCAAGCAGTTCTTTACGGAGTTCGGGAATATCAAAAATAAGGCTTTCCATACGATTCCAAAACCTGGCTCCGCCGTCAGAAACCAGATCGCCACCCATCATCACTATATCGGGTCTCGCGTGATTGAGAAATGTAATGTAGTCTTTCCAAGAATTAACGTCAGCTATGAACAGTATCTTCACGCACAAATCCCTGTACAGGCTTCTATAGAGCTCATGGAATATATATGGTGAAACCAAGGCTTTTTGGTTATTCGGACAGCAAATTGAGCGCGCTAGGAAAACCTGCAACAGCAGCTTCATGATGATTCCAACAACAGGTAAAAGTCATTTTCGTTTAATCTCCTTGAGCATTTTATCCCAATTTCATTACCACTGGGATTGCGTAGCGTGCGCCTATTTGCTTTGGAAGCGTCGTTATTCGAATTTTCCGTCGCACATAGGGCATTTTATGGGAGAATCAAAACCTTTCCGAATGAGCACTGTCACACAGTAGAAACAGAAGGAAATGTTGCATTTCGGACAGTGATGAACGCCTCCGCCGACTGGACGGCCGCAAGCATCACATGGTTGACTTAAACATTCCCGCTCTTTTATCATGGCTTCTCCTTCTCCGCGGCTTCCAGAATCAGTTGTTCGCCTTATGCCTATACATAGCTTTAGCTTCGACAGACTTTCGATGGGATCTATGACAAGGCACACTTGAGAATACTGCAGGAAAAGGTAGAAGATGGTGAAGAGTTTTGGTTAGGTTGTTTAGTGCGCTATACGATGTTTTCATATCCTGTGTAGAAACTCAGTATTTGTCTGGCAAATCTCACCAAATCTAATGGTCTGGCGGCAATGGAGAAATGTTTAGGGCAGTTTTCAACTTTTTCTCCTCTATCTGCACGTTCGCATTTTTCAAGAAGATCTTCAGATTTTTCGCCATAAAGAGGCAGTCCTTCAACAAAGAGCAAACGTCCTCTATCAGTGTAGTAGTGCCATCTTTCCATTTTGACTAATGTGGAATCTTTAACTGAATTTGAAAAACCAAGTAATTGGGTTATTTTGGTTTCACAATTAGGCTCAGCCATTAGATTCCCTCACTCTGTACTATGTTCAACCTCTCTTTTTAAGACTTGAGAATTGGTTCTATTCAGAAAAGTATTAGCGCGCGCGTTTTGCAAGCAAATGGAAGAACGCTTTTTTAGAAAACCTGCACTTAATACCTCTATCAAGGAATCATTTGTAGCAAACGAAGATGACCCTACACATGTTTAAAACAAGCGACAAAGCGGAAGCGATGAAGGAACTTGCTCGAATTAGCGATGAAATAGAAGAAAACTTCGCCAGTTTCAATACTTTGAGAACCGTTCCCATATTACTTTGCTTGGAAGATGCTATTGGAAGTCTTTACATAGACTATCAAAGAAATGCTATGGTAGAAAAGGAACACAAACCAGAATCGCACCATCTCGCTTTTTCCAGTTTCGTGATTGAATGTAATCAGCTTCTAGATATGATGATTGTTAATATTTTAAACAAAGGATTTCTTGATTGCACTACCAAGGAACTGAACATTGGAATAAACGTTGGAGTATCTCTGGGTGACTATAGAATTGACATTGAGAATGCTGTCAATCAATTGAGGAAAGAGAAGTATATAGGTTGGGAATATTTTATCCGAATACTAGAAAGGACATTTCTAGGTATCCCAGGTGCAATGTTCATAATCCTGGATGGCAAAACTGATAAAAAGATCATTCAAACTCTTGATAAAATTCTCGACCTGAGGCAGTTAATGCACAAAAAAGGGCTATTAGAGACAATGATTTATTTAGCCCCGAAAGGAACAAAAATCGAATTTAATGAAGACGGTGCTTTTATTGAATTTTGGAAAGTTGACGCTGCTTACCAGAAGATAGGTCTTTCGCACAGGATGATAGAAAGCTTTACTCATATAACTCGCTGGAATTCGAATCTTGCTAGCCAATCCCTGCAAACCTTGCCAACATGCATTGAAAAAGGTAAAGATAACCTTGACCATCTCAAACTAGAGCCAGAGGAAATATACAACACATACAGTAATTTGACTGGTTTTCGTAAAGTCTTCGAGAAAACCTGTGGTATTAGTTTACGAACTTTCCTGGATATCGTTAATGAATTCATTTTTGAATGCTATCCACGTGACAATACGCTTGGAGTATGGAAGATAGATAATCTTAGAAAAGGCACAATATGCAAAAAACATAAGCTAGCAGATGTTCAGCAAGTTGTATCTATCTTGTCGAATCCAAGAAATGATAATGCGGGTCACGGAATGTTCGTGATTAATCAAACAATCTTTTCCAATTTTGAAAGACTGACAAGGGCAACACTATTCGTTCTTGACAATTGCCTAGATACGATGAATGAGAATGATTTGAAAGGCAAAAGCTTTGAAAGTGCCACAAGAAAAATGTTGAAAGGAAGAGGGTTAATTGTTCTCCCAGAAAGTGTAGAGATTTTTGAACCGATGGTTCCAGAGGACATAGCTCTCAAACTATGGGGCAAGCAAAAGAACAGAACGGATTTAGACATAATCGCCCTAAAAGAAAACGCGCTTTTGATAGTAGAATGCAAGGATACAAAACTTCAGCCCTCACTGCTAAGACAAGGAAATAAATTCAGGAATTTCTTGGTGGAGCAATACTACAGGGTCAAGTGGATAGGGAATAACTTCGCGAAGTTTACTGCTTACATTCAGAATGAATGTGATGCTTTGGGAATCAACTTGTCACAAAGGTTGTTGCTTTTTCCATTGGTTGTTTCAAACACCCTAGCGAATATTGAGAACCTTGAAGGAGCACCCTTGATAACCTATTCTGAACTTGAAAAGCTAGTATCAAGAAAATGGAATATAAGATATGATGACCCTTCCAGAGAACTAACAATCGAGATAGAAGGAAGATCGCATCGTTTGCCTTGGTTCACAAATCTCGATAATTAGTAGGATGTTGTTGAAGAGCAAAACGCCTTGCTTGCGCGCGCTAAGGGCTAACGACTGTTTCATAACTTTGTCAGATCACGTGAAGCCTTAGAGGGAAAAACTCCAGCAGAAGCTTGCGGAATCAAAATAGAAGGAAAAAAAGGGCTAACTTTAATCCAAAACGCAAGTACAAAAACTCATAAGGAATCAAGGTAGTAATTTTCTTCTATTGTTGGCTTTTTACTTTATGTTTTTATCCTCACTAATCGTCACATATTCGTCAGCCGAAAGTTTGCATGAACCTTTTTTCAACCGAGGACTTTACAGAACCTCTCACCGATAGAATTATTATACCCCTTCGAAGATTATTAGCTGTGAAGGTTTCTAAGGGAAGAGAAATGGAGAAGGAAAAACGGGTTAACGCTTCCACTTATAGCCTTGAAGAGCTTATCGGTCCGCTGAACGATATAGAGAAGAAATATGCGCCGAAAGAACTCCATGTCGCGGGGCAATTGTCCGTTCCGTTGCCAGGTCCTAGAGTTTCGGTCATAGGTTCGCGGAAAGCCTCTCCTGAAGGTCTTGAAGCAGCTAGTGATATTTCAAGAACTCTCGTAAGGCATAAAGCAACAATTGTTAGTGGGCTTGCGGAAGGAATCGATACTGCGGCACATATGACGGCTATCGAAGAAGGCGGATGCACAATTGCTGTTCTTGGGACACCGTTGGACCGTTCTTACCCACGAAAGAATCAGCAACTTCAAGAGATTATTATGAGGCACTATTTGCTCATTTCTCAATTCCCGATTGGATACCCAATTCAGCCAAAGAATTTTGTTATTCGCAATCGGACAATGGCACTCATTTCTGATGCCTCGATTATTGTGGAAGCTGGGGACAAAAGTGGTTCGTTGCATCAAGGATGGGAAGCGCTCAGGCTTGGACGACCACTCTTCATCTGGACTACCATAATACATGACTCTTCATTGAAGTGGCCAGCGAAAATGCTAATGTATGGCGCAACAGAACTTGCAGATCCTAAAGAAGTTCTAGAGGCTTTACCGTCAGGAAGAATCCTTGAGGTGACTATATGAAATATGAGTTTACCTCAACTTCGAATGTTTCAACTTGAATATGGTGCACTCTTGACCTATGCACCTCATGGAAGTTCAAGAGAAGCCCAACAATCCAAAGATTTAACGTACCTTCTTAAGAAAGATGGATTTACAGGTACACCACCAATCTTGATGTCTGAATGGATAGCAAAGATCACACAAGAGAAGATGATGGAACTCCCATTTGCTTCGTTTTTTGGGTCAAACACAATTCTGGTTCCTGCCCCAAGAAGTTCTTTAATGCAACCAAATTCACTATGGGTTCCAGAACGAATTGCGACTGCCCTTGTCAAAAGAGGTATTGGAAAAAGCGTTTCCGCCTGTCTCACTAGAAAAACAGCGGTACCGAAAGCAGCCTTTTGTGCATCACAAGATAGACCAACCGCAGCAGATCATTATACATCGATATTCGTCCAAGGAGGACTTGCAGAACCTGATGAAATTCTGTTGATAGATGACGTAGTTACCAGAGGAGCAACTCTCATAGGTGCCGCAAACAGACTGGCAGATTCCTTTCCGAGGACTCATATTCGTGCCTTTGCAGCCGTTCGGACAATTAGCAATGCAAGTGAGTTTCAGAGAATATATAACCCGTGCCTCGGAACGATTGACCTTCTTGAAACAGGAGAAAGTTTTCGAACACCTTAAAGCTGTGTCACCCGACTGTTAACATGAACCAAATCAGGGGTTGTTTTATCACCCGATTGTTAACGGTGAAAACCATCGCCTATGAAGTTACCAGAACCATAATTCACAACTTTTGTTAGGTTGGACAGGTGAGCTTTTTATCCCAGTTTCATTGCTGTTTCTGGTGTTCCTTTTGCCCTTCTTCGTGGGCTTTTTGTGCGGATGTCTTCTTCTGCTTGCGCGAGTTTGTCTGGCCATCCGAGGGCTTTTAGTTCTGTCAGCATCTTGTCTATTTTTGGCAGGTTTTCTTTTGCTGCGTGGTAGCTGACGTAGATTGAAGGCGGGTCCATGTCGAGTTCTCTGGCGATTGCGTAGCAGCTTTTGCCCTGGAGGATTAGTTTCAAAACGTCGCACATTTGGGAAGTTATCCGCAGCTGCATCGTCTTAAATGTCGGCTCTTATTCTATTTAACTATTATTAGTAGTTCGATTCAGTGAAGTGAAGTCCTAATAGCGTTTTTCTGCTTTTCCTGCTTATATTTGCTGTTATTATGCCAGTTGAAGACAATTCTGGTGTGCATTCTGCAAAGAGATCTATCTTTGATCGTATTCGGAGTGTTTTTCATGAGAGCGCCTTTTTCGTTACTGAAAACGAGTCGGCCATGGGTGTTACTTCCGTCGTCAGTTTTAAGACTATGACGATGGTTTATCTGGCTGACCTTGGCGCTAGGGCAAGTATTGATTTTTTGGCGGATCAGGTTGCTGGCCAGG
>Ga0315284_10003297_pt1 | contig 22889 bp, 8 predicted proteins | sample YL17G09_16_MG_FD_203696 | JGI IMG/M metagenome (GOLD analysis project Ga0315284, IMG submission 203696) | Sediment microbial communities from Yellowstone Lake, YNP, Wyoming, USA - YL17G09_16 | ecosystem: Environmental > Aquatic > Freshwater > Lake > Sediment | place: USA: Wyoming | collected... | reverse complement strand
CTTCACAGGCTAACGCTATCGCAGTTCACTTTGACCTTCGAACAGTGGCAGGAGCTTTGGAGCACTATCAGCATGCGGTTTCCAAAGATGACGTCCATACTGAAGGAGACTCTCAAACCCCCGAAGACGAAGGTCGTGCGGACGGATGGCCTCATGCTAGTAGTGTATGTCACTGGAGACTCGCCAGAGTCAGCAGTGTTCCTTGAGGTTTCGGGCGGCAGTGAAGCGATTAGTCTCTGTCAGGAGATTAAAGGGCATCTGAAGAAGTAGGTGGTCCTGTGGGAATGGGCTCTGAGCATCCAGCAAGGGCTGTCGGGCTGATGGAGGTCGCGGAGAGAGCTTGGCTTCAGGCTCTTGGAGACTTCTACCACCCGCCTCTACCTGAACCGAAGGTCGAGTATGAGGATGACAAGACTAGCTACTTCTACATCGACCCCATAAGCTGGACCGTGCACCTGAACACGGCAGGAGTCCCTCTTCATCTCGACATGAATGGTGCAGAGCCCTTTCTTCGGTCTATCTGTCACCATGAGATTCAACACTACTTGGTATGTCCATTTGATGGCGTGACCCACGGCATGATGTTTGCTGCCGCCAGGGTTCATGTGAATGATTCGACTGCCATGTTTGTCTGCAATCTCTTTGCAGATCTCGTTGTCGACTCCAGTCTGCTGAAGAGAGTGGCCTCCTTGACTCATGACAGAATCATGACCTCTCTGCACGACTCCTCAATGAGGACGTCGGAGCATAGTTGTCTTTGGAGCCTGATAGTGGCCTCCTACCGCCAGATGTGGGGGTTTCCCATTCCTCCAATGATCAAGGTAGATGAGCCAACACTGACTGCTGCTCAGGCAATTGTGACCGTGACTCGTGAGTGCCTTGCTGATGAGAATCGATGGCCAAAGGCGACAAAAGAGATTGCCAGGATTCTGGCCGAGTGGCAGCCTGAGGAGAAGGGTCAGCTGGCAGGCTGTGATGAGTCAGGCTCATCTTCGAAGAATGGTCAGCTACTTGGGAGTCCCGTTCTTGTTCCCCTTGACGTGGATGCGATTATGGGGAGCCCGGTAGAGATCAGAAATGGCGACCGAGCAAAGCGGTGTATGAAGTCGGGGTCTGAACACGACACTGAAGAAGAAATGGGACGACTGGCAATCGAGCTAGACCAGAGAGGGGGCGGCCTCTCAGACCTGCAGGGAGTGTACCTTGTTGCTGGAGTAGGATATGATCCCTACAAGTGGGTGCAGTTCTGGTATCGAGCTAAGGCAAAGGGCCTGCTACGCTCAGAGATTCGCGAGCGGACTGTTTCAGGTGCCACGCCGCTCGCATCTCAGGTCTGGCGGCTTGGTGACCCAATCGAGGAGTTGGATCTTGTTCAGTCCCTCCAGGCCTTCCCAGTGATTGTTCCGAACATCTCAACGAGGAAATGGGTCACGACCCTCATGCATGGAGCGGAAACACAGTACTCTCCTCCTGACCTACTCATCGTCATTGACTCAAGCGGCTCGATGACATACTCCATGACATCAAAGAAGGTTTCCGGTGCATACCACACTGCACTCGTTTCCGCCTTTGCAGCCATCGACCTTGCGCTCAGGTATGGCAAGCGAGTTGCGGCAATCAACTTCTCGGATGGTATTCATCAGTGTGATTGGACCAACGATAGGAGCACAGCAGAGAACGTCTTGCTCCAGTACCAAGGCGGCGGGACAGTCGCACCTGTTAACGCCATCGTTGAGAGATGTCGACGGGCTAAAGCCGATGTCATGGTGCTCATGGTCACTGACGCCGAGATTCACAACTGGGAGAATCTGCTTGGGTCTGTCAGAGAGATGATAAGTCACGGGCACAAGTTCTTCATGTTCCGTATCGGATCGAGGGAGAGAGCTCTGGACGAGGCAGGCCAGAGTCTGTGCAAAGCCGGAGCCACGGTCATTCCTGTCGGTTCTGCGAAGGACCTGCCCGGACTTGTGATCCGAGAGGCAAAGCGAGTCTATGTCACTGGGCGGCACAGCCCTGCGACAGCGCTATGAGCCTCAAGGAAGGCTGGGCACCCAAATCCTTATCTCATGCCCCAGTGCGCTGCGCGGCGTCGAAGGCCCAAGTGGTGCTCGCGCTTCGAGAGGCTGTGCCAGATGTATGAGATCAAAGCCAAGCGGGTGCTCAACTCTTCAACGAAGATGCTGGTGTTGACCGCCCCTGACGTCACACGGGTATGCAGGCCTGGCCAGTTTGTGATGGTCCGTGCGAATGAGACTGGAGAGAGGATACCACTCACAATAGCTGACTGCGACCGCAAGAAAGGCGAAATCACGATTGTGTTTCAAGAGGTGGGCAAGTCCACGAAGCTGCTCGGAAGTCTCGAGGTCGGGCAGAGTGTCCAGGACGTTGTGGGTCCACTCGGCAAGCCAACGGAGGCTGAGAAGAGGTATGGCACTGTCGTTGTCATTGGCGGAGGCTGCGGCACTGCAATCTGTTATCCTGTGGCCAAGGCATTCAAGGAGGCCGGCAACTATCTCATTACGATAAATGGAGCTCGGACTGCTGATCTCCTCATCTTCAGAAACGAGATGGAGGCGATAAGTGACGAGATGTATGAGACCACGGACGATGGCACTTGTGGCGTGCATGGCTTCGTCACGACAGTGCTGGGCGACCTGATTCAGAAGGGAAGGAAGATTGACTTGGTCTTTGCGGTCGGACCAGTGCCAATGATGAAGTTCGTGAGCAAGACAACGGAGCCAAAGAAGATTCCAACTGTTGTCAGCCTGAACAGTCTCATGGTCGATGCCACCGGTATGTGCGGTGCTTGTCGCGTGACAGTCGGTGGCCAGATGAGGTTCACTTGTGTGGACGGACCCGATTTCGACGGTCATCAGGTTGACTACAACGAGTTGATGGGACGGCTGAATGCCTACAGGGACCAAGAGGTCATCTCGGACACAAGATGGTCCAAGGAACATGGGGGCTCGAAACAATGAGTGAGAAGAAGCAGAGGAAGCCTCCCACCAAGAAGGTGCCCATGCGCGAACAGGAACCTCTCAAGAGACGCAAGAACTTCAACGAGGTCGCGCTTGGATACTCTGAGAAGGAGGCTCTCGCTGAGGCCGAGAAGTGTGTGCAGTGCCGAAACCCCAAGTGCGTGTCTGGCTGTCCTGTCGAGGTGCCCATCAGGGAGTTCATTGCATTGGTCCGCGAGCGTGACTACATGGCCGCAGCTGCGAAGGTCAAGGAGACCAATAGCCTTCCGGCAATTTGCGGACGAGTGTGTCCTCAGGAAACTCAGTGCGAGCACACGTGCATATATGGCGCCCGAAATGAGCCCATAGCCATTGGCAGACTGGAGCGTTTCGTTGCCGACTATGCGAGAGAACATAAAGAGCCCCTACCGCCTATCACACCGAAGAATGGAAAGAGAGTTGCTATTGTGGGTTCAGGGCCTGCAGGTCTCACTTGTGCAGGGGACCTCGTGAAACTGGGCTATGATGTCACGATACTTGAGGCCTTTCACAAGCCCGGCGGTGTTCTGATGTACGGGATTCCCGAGTTCAGGCTGCCCAAGGCGATTGTAGAGGCAGAAGTCGAATTCCTGCGCAAGATGGGTGTGACGATTAAGTTCAACTATGTCATAGGCAAGACGAGGACTATCCATCAGCTCATGAAAGAGGATGGATACGACGCAGTGTTCATCGGCACAGGCGCCGGTGCTCCCGTCTTCATGAAGATTCCCGGTGAGAGCCTGATCACCGTTTTCTCTGCAAACGAGTTCTTGACCCGAGTCAACCTGATGCGAGCATACAAGTTCCCGGAGTATGACACTCCGGTCAGGATTGGTGACAGAGTCGCGGTTGTGGGTGGCGGCAATGTAGCTATGGACGCGGCACGCACATCTCTCCGACTCGGTGCTTCTGAAGTCCATATAGTGTATCGCAGGTCCAGAGATGAGATGCCTGCCCGACATGAAGAGCTAGTCCACGCCGAGGAGGAAGGTGTCAAGTTCGACTACCTCGTGAACCCGGTGGAGATACTGGGCGATGACAAGGGGAAGGCAGTTGGAATCGCCTGTATCAAGATGGAGCTCGGCGAGCCAGACGAATCGGGCAGGAGGCGACCTGTGCCAGTGCTTGACTCAAGGTTCGTGATGGATGTCGACATGGTTGTCATGGCTATCGGGACTGCCTCAAACCCAATCGTGCCCGCATCAACTCCCGGTCTCGAACTGACCAAGTGGGGCTACATTGTCGTAGATGAGAAGACAGGCATGACCTCCATCCCGGCAGTCTTCGCAGGAGGTGACATCGTCACCGGTTCTGCGACTGTGATCAGCGCGATGGGCGCGGGCAAACGAGCGGCACGTGGGATTCACGAGTACCTGACCGCAAAGCCAGCCTAGTTTCCGTTAGTTCACCAAGCGCGGCTCGTGGTGCAGGTATTCGCGGGCATCAATCTCTAGCATCATGAATGTCCATATGGCCCTCTGTCTCGAAATGCACTACTTGAAAGAGTTCATTAGTCCGTTGGGAGTGTGGAGTGACGAGATGTGTGGTGTGCAATGCGACAGAATCCAATCCCCACAGAGGACATGCGTATTCTTGAGCTAAACGCGGACTATCTTGGTATCACACTGGGCATGCTAATGCAGAGCGCTGGCAGGGAAGTCGCAGCAGTTGTCGATGCAAAAGAGCATGTCAAAGGCAAACGTGTTGTAATAGTCTGCGGCACTGGTGGCAACGGTGGCGATGGTATGGTCGCCGCGAGATACCTATATGGAGCCAGTGCCAACGTCGAAGTGTACCTGGTGGGGAGTGAGGAAAGCATCTCGAGTCCTGACACCTTGGCGAACTGGAGGATACTGAAGAACATCAGAGGGATTAGCGTATCATCGCTAAAATCAGAGTCTGATGCGAAGTCCTGCAAGGCCATCACACGTGCTGACATTCTAATCGACGCCATGCTCGGCGTTGGGCTCAGAAGCCAGGTACGCGAACCAATTGCGACTGCCGTGAAGGTGTTCAACAACTCCAAGGCAAGGAAGTACTCCATTGACATTCCCACTGGAATTGACTCAGACAGCGGTGATGTGCGTGGCGACGCTGTCAAGGCTGACGTCACAATAACTCTGCACGCCCCCAAGCCAGGGCTTCTGGTCGCAACAGAGTACGTTGGCGAGTTGCGAGTGGCAGACATCGGTATTCCCAAAGATGCAGACTCGGTGTGCGGCACGGGTGACCTATGGTTGTACACTCGGCCAAGAAAGCCAACGGCTCACAAGGGTGACTTCGGCAGAATACTTGTGATAGGTGGTAGTGACGTCTTCTCAGGTGCTCCAGCTCTGACTGCAATGGCTGCACTCAGGACTGGCGCAGACCTAGTTTCAGTACTCGCGCCAGAGCCTGTTTTTCAAGTGATACGTAGCTACAGTCCCAACTTGATGGTGCGGAGTCTGGGCACCCAGGTACTTGTGCCCGATTGCCTTGGCTTGATCCGGGAAGCTGCACAGAACTGTGACGTGGTCGCCATCGGGCCAGGACTAGGCCAGAACAAGGAGACTCTGATTGCTGCTTGCTCAATAGTGGAGACATTGGTTTCTGACCAAAAGCTCCTCGTCGTGGATGCTGACGGCCTGAAGGCACTTGGCACCTCTGACGTGAAACTTGATCCGGAAAGATGCGTGGTGACACCGCACTGGGGAGAGCTCAAGATTCTGATGGGAAAGGAGCTGGGTGATTCTGACGATTCTGACAACAGAATCCAGAGAGCAGTTCAGGGGTCAGCGAAGTTCAACACTGTCGTTCTCCTCAAAGGAGCCGTAGATGTTGTGACAAACACCAGCGGACGCTACAAGCTGAACTACACCGGCGTCCCTGCCATGACAGTGGGTGGAACAGGCGATGTCCTGACCGGGATAGTGGCCACAATGCTCGCACGTGGCCATGGTGCATTCAAGGCAGCATGTGCAGCCGCGTTCGTTTCCGGACTCGCGGGTGAGTGCGCTTTCAGGGAGCTCGGAAATCACATCACGGCTACTGACTGCATTGCCAAGATACCTGACGTGATGAAGTCGTAAGTTATGTTATGGTTGGCATGTCTTCCAGGTATGCTTGGGCCCGAGTCTTGTTGTCCTGGTCGGCGGGGCACCAGATGATTCCGACATCTGGTTGACCGTACAGCATGACCGAACCTTCCGACGCGAGAAGCACTGCAGGAAACCCCATCAGGTCCTCCTCGCCATCAACAACAATCAACGAACGTGCGTCATCGTGGATGGCAGTGTCTATCACGGACCAAGCCTCTGGGAATATCACGGCCGGAGGGTTGTAGATCACATACTCCTTTTCGCCTGTGAAAGATCCTTCGAACCCTCCTCTCCTCGTGATGCCATCCACAATGCAGACGTCCGGTGTGTAGCCCTGAGCGATTACAGAGGCGGTGGTCACATCTCCCACGGAGATGACCTTGACCGGCCTATCTCTCTCAATCCTCGCCACGACCTCTTTCTCCGGGCAGACTTCATGCAAGTCATAGACATCGCCCTTGGGTATCTTCAGGCCGGACCTAGTGGAGAATTCAAGCCTCCTTGGAGGCTGAGAGGTCCCTCTTAGATGGCGGCCCAGTCTGTCAATCTCTCCTTTCCGTATTCTCGCCGACGACACTTTGTCCCCATCGTCTGCTCGCACGGGTTTGAGGTGCTCCACTTTGTCCTTGAAACCAGGTTGCTGTTTTCTTAGGCTCAATGCTCTGGCCTCTACCTCCTCACAACAGGGTCCTTCAAACATCAGGAAGGCTGTGGGACTGGGAGCTGCTACAACCTCGGCAAAGCTACTAATCACGCGCACGCGAATCATGTCGCTGAGTCCTGTGGCAGCAAGATATCCCTCCAGCTTCTTGAGCCTAGTAGTAGCAGGTTGGATGATTGCTGCCAGTTCCAGGTCATGGGCAACCAGCTCGCCATCTGCGACCACAGCAACGGGATTCGGCATATCCCTGAGCCTGTCAATAAGGGCCTCGTGGCCGACGTGAAGGCGGTCAAACAGGTTAAGTGCCCATGTTTCGGTCATCAGCCTCACCTCTCAATGTGTCTAGACTCTAACATTTAATAACTGCTCTTCGGATAAGATTATGCTCAGTATTGGGGAGCGCTTGGACAATGAGAATGCTTGCGGTTGCCGATGTGCATAGTCCTCGCTTCCTTGACCCCTTCCTGAGGGGTCTTGAGCAATTCGGCCCGCCAGACCTATTCCTCATGGCAGGGGACATGATAAACCGCGGCAGGGCCGCCGAGTTCAGAGTGATACTTGATGCAATACACGGCTGTCTGGGGAAAGACTTTCAGATCGTGGCCTGCTACGGGAATGAGGAGTACTCCGAAGTCCGAAACGACATATGTGCGGCCGTCGGCCAAGATGTGGTCTTTTTGGATGAAACCATGACAGTGATTGAAGTGGACGGTCAGAAGGTGGGAATAGTAGGGACTCAGGGATCACTCGACAAACCCACGAATTGGCAGCGGCAGCATCTGCCAAGTGTGAGACGTACATTTGAGCTCAGAGCACATCGTGCGGGCTCTCTTCTGAAGAAGCTCAGGAACAAGGTGGATCGACGAATCCTGCTCATGCACTATAGCCCATGTCTTGAAACGTGCGAGGGCGAGGACTCCAGGGTCTTTGGCTGGCTTGGCAGTCGCAAGTTCTACAAGCTGATAATGTCCGAGCAACCGGATCTTGTTGTCCACGGGCATGTGCACAACTCTGTCAATCACGAGGCGCACATTGGGGAAACATTGGTCAGGAATGTTGCCATGCCTGCCGTTGGAACACTGACGCAGCTGAGTCTCTAGTCGCTGACCATCACTTGTGGCCCGTCACTTTCATTGTGGGCTCAAATCTGCAGCCGACCATTCATTGCGGACGCCCTCGGTTTCGTTCAAAACGCATAAGAGCCGCCAGCCGCACAACCGCTTCAGGTTGTTTCGTGGCAACAGCGTACGACCCTTTTGCCAATGATGAGAAGGTCTAAGCGTCCTGACGACTGCTATTGAGGAGGCAATAGGCCGAGGAATCCACTTTTGAAAATGCTCCGAGGGTCGAGCAGCCAAGAATCGACTGCGTTTTTTGGGAGTTGAACGGATTGCTCCAGTCTTAAGACTGGCAGGCGTGGTGGAGTGCTTCTCGTACTTGCAGCAACAAGTCCAACAGGGGTTCATGCGTCCTATCAACTTGAAGAAGGAGATTGAGCACTTATGTGAGAAGCAACTACCACAAAGACTGAGGTTGCCATACTGCACAAGGCACTCGGATGCCCATCCGTTCCTCGAAACGCGCGGCTTTCTCCAATGACTTTATCTCTCCCCCACAAGATATGATGCTGATTAGCTTTCGACGGTCAACGTGGGTTGCAGTCAATGCCGAGAACACAGGGTCCCGGGAATGCACCGATTGACTTGGGTCCAGAAAACAACGTTGTCATTGTGACTCACAAGAGCACACGGGAGATTGAAGGCGAGATTCTGGGAAGTCCTCATGCGCACCACCTCACTCTCAAGACCGGACTCCCAGACTACCCAGGAGTGCTCTTCAAGCTACATGTATGCAAGAATCTCAAGCATCTCACTATAGACGGTGACACACATGACGCACTGGACCTTCGCTTCCTGAGAGACTGTCCCCAACTGGACAGACTCGACATCCGCGAGTTTGAAGGCACGAGAATTGACCTCTCGCCCGTGGGTGACTTCCAGAGAGCCATCAAGACGATAGACATCTACTACTGCAAGAACATGAAGACCATAGACCTGTCACCGCTGAGTAGTATGTCTGACCTTGAGTCACTGCACATCACTCTCACTGAACTCAAGGGCATAGACCTGACCCCCCTGAGCCGACTGAGTAGACTGAGAGAACTCATGCTAAACACGGATAGGCTGCCCTGCATAGATTTGTCGCCGCTGGCGGCCACTGCTCTGACGACACTGGATCTGGGCGGGAATGACCTGACAGAAGTGGGCCTCTCTCCATTGGAAGGACAGAGAGAACTGAGCAGACTAGTGCTAGGCGGCAACCACCTGAAGAGCATAGACCTCTCCCCACTAGCAAGGTCATCGCTGGCAATCCTGTACTTGGGCCACAACGAACTTCAGGAGGTAGACTTGCTTCCTGTCGCCGATTGTCCTCTTGAGAAGGTTTCCTTAGATGGCAATACGATCGTGCACATGAGCTTCGCCCCATTGTCAGGGTGTACGACCTTGAGGACACTGAGCCTCACCGGGAATCAGCTCGCTGACGCGGACTTGGCACCCCTAGAGTCGTGCTCTGCCCTCTCAGAACTGAGATTGTCATACCAGACTCGATTGACCTCGATGCATAGCATGCTTGAAACCATAGACCTGAAACCGCTGAGAGGGTGCAGAGAACTCGAGGAGCTGGACCTGTCTGGTCACTCTATCAGGACCGTAAGCCTATCTCCGCTCGCAGAGTGTAGCAGGCTGGAAACACTGAAGCTCACGGGCAACCAGCTCCGCTCTCTGGACCTCTCCCCACTGTCGAGTTGCAGAAGACTGAAGACGTTGAGCCTCGCAGGGAACAGGATCAGGGCAATAGACCTGAAGCCTCTGGAGGGGCACCCGGGAATCGAAACAATACATCTACAGGCCAATAGGCTCAAGTTTCTAGACCTCACTCCACTCGCCAACTGCGTCCGACTCAAGGAAGTCGAGGCCTGGAACAACCCGATTGCCGACCTTACACTCCCTGACTTCTCTCCACGTGCAACACCTGTCCTACTTACGCTGTCTGTTGAGTTGTTTAACTCTGACAAGGTCCGCCCGGGGGCAAACTCGAAGGCCGCAGCGTATTGAGGACTTCCGCAATGCCCCGCGGGCTAGGAGTTCAGGCCGACAATGAGACTGACGGGCCATAAGAAGTAGAGGGGTTTCAGGCAATAGTTCCATGTTCAGGAACGGTCAAGATAGGTGAAGGAAATCTTATTAGGTAGGCCGTCTAGACACGTGTCGGGCTTCGGGTGCGGTCATTGGTAGAGGGAGAGAGATGACTCGCGTGTTTAGGGCATACAGATTCAGACTCGTATTTGGGATTCTATGCTTCTTGGTCGCCTCGGGTATCGTATTCTCATCGGGGGTCAGAGCGCCCGCCCCTGAGCCCACCATGATACCGATCCGTGACATTGTGGCGGCTAGGTTCAACGCCACAGGATACTCGGATGACGGTGTACAGCCTCCTACGCTTGAGAGCACTGTGGCAGCCTTGCAACTGCTGAACATGACAGGGGTTCTTGGCGATGAGGGCTTCCAGTGGCAGTTTGACGAGATATCCGAGCACATAGTTTCGTTGCAGGACATTGGCGGCGGTTTCAGGGCACGATCCGATTCTTCGAGGCCCGACATAGAAACGACTGCATTGAGCATAAGGGCACTCAACTTGATGAACAGACTGGACCGAAGAATGGCCGACCTCACAAAGGGATACCTGGAGAGGTACTTTTGGGGCGGTCTTGCGTTCGAGGACTGGCTCTCGAACGGGGTGTTCGAGGCGAAGTACTGGGGGCTCCTGTGCGCAGATGAACTGAACTGCTTGCCAGTGATGGGGCTGTCACACATTACTCTCGACAATGTGTTCATCTCGACGCTACAGGGCAAAGAAGAAGAGGCACAACCTCTGATTCTCTGGGGTGAAACGTACTTCCAGAAGCCGGGCAAGTTCGACCCATTCAATGACCTAGACCTAGAGGAGCAGTTGATGGTGGTCGAGAGCTTCGACCTTCTCATTGAGAACTGCTCCACGAGGCCGACACTCATACGACTACTGGTCAACACAACATCAATGGTCGCCCGGCTGGAGGGCAGCTACGATCTCGAAAGGGGCCTGTTCGAACTTGACGATGGTCCTTCCATTGAACGCTCCGGTAGGGCGTTCGGTGTTCTTCACAGTATGGGCAGACTCGACAGTATTCTCGGGTCAGAAACGGATGTTGACAGGGTGCGGAGAGTCCAATCGACCGTGAGCAACATTGTGGACGTCAAGAGTGGGACGGCCCAGAGGGACGCATCGCTGGCAGATGTCCTATCGCTCTGCCGAGTTTCGGAGGTGGTCGGCGAGCCCGCCTCAGCGCATACTGAGTATGTACCGAATATGCAGAATGGTATGATAGCGGGGTGGGCTGCAGATTCCGTGGGCGACTACATGTCCTTTGACATCACGGCTCATGAGAGCGACCCGCAAGAATCCACTACCGAGTCTGGTTCATCTATCGGCTTCGTAACGATTCTCTCTGCGCTTGCCCTCGGCGCAGGAATCTCATTCATGAGGGGTAACACATTCGCGCTTTTCCTGTCAATTCTGATGATATTCATGTTCCTATGCGATAATGTGGCAACCACGGGCATGGTCATAGACGCCATGTCTGATTTTGTCACCGACTCGTGGACCGATGAAGTCGGGTATGAGGATCCATTGATGTCGTTCGCCCAGGCGATGTCCTCGTCCAGCAGGATGTGGACATCCTATGTGATGATGTCACAGCCCTCACAAGACCAGAGTCCAGAACTCGGAAGCGATCTCACTTTTGAATCACCTTCCGTGGAGATGACACCCTCCGGTATACGCAGCATAGCAGCCAGACTGAGTCGGGCCACTATGAAACTCTGGCGTGGGCTAGACATCGTCAGAGGCCAAGACGAAAGACCTGTATGTTTGCTCTACACTGGTCTTGACTCAACATGTGGGACTATGGACATCGATAGCATAGTCAGCGCGCGCGACATGCTCAAGAACAGACTAGTCGACCTCACTAGGTTTGTGAGAGCATTGCCCATTCAGACTGACATACCGACTGATGAGATAAGGCTGCCGTCAGGCCAACTGGAAACCTGTATTGAATTCCTACGCAGCCCCACTGTGGAGGGCCTGACCAGAGAGAACGCAATGGTCGTTTCTGTTGACGTGCTGAATGAACTCATGATAAGCGAGTCTGGTGCAATCGATAGCACACCGGCAAGTCTGCACTTCTTGGGTTCAATAAAGGACTGCTTGTTCGTAGTGACAGACGCTGATGAGGGAACTCTTGGAGTCCTATTCCACGTTTCGCCTGAGGACTTGGAGTTCCTGAAGGAAGCTCTGCCCGATCTAACAGGGAACATGAAGCAAGAGCAACTGGTCAAACTGGCTGGAAACATCAAGGCTTTCAATCTCTATTCCATCCTTGGAGGAGCAGGGATCCTAGACGGTGTATTGACAGTCAGGGCATTCGGAGTCCTCATTACCGACACGACGAAATACGTCATTCGCATGAACCACGAAGCTGACACTCTCAGAGTGGGCATCGCCTACGGTCAGCTTGCTGAGGTCTTGGAAGATGCCCAGTTCAAAGTTGCTTCCTCGCAATCACAGGGCAGGCCAGAAGATGCCAGTTCCATACTCGGGTACCACATGAACTACAAGCCGTACCGAGTACAAGACGCATTTCTTTCTTCTGTTCTTTGTGCGTCTGAAGATGCCTTAACAAGACAGGTTCTGACTGAACAGCTAGAGCAACTCTTGCGGGCAAAGAATCCTACGGAAGTATCTATGGCCATAACGGAGTTCAGGTGGAAGACGATTGCCCTTGTATTGAAGTCCAAGCGATTCATTACCGCTCCGGGCATACTGTTAGGTGCTGACGACCGGCCAAATGGTAGAGAGCTCATTGCCGAGCTGATGAAGGACCCGCTGGTTGAGCCATTCTACCGGCCTGGCAGCAGAACCCCAATTGATTCATCTTCGATAGCATTCAGAGACATGGAAACTCGCCTCCGAAAGGAGTCAGTATATGCCATTGAATGGCTGAGCCGCAGTATAGTGGGATTGCAGTCTGGGACAACTGTCACAGTTGTGTTCACGAATGGCTACACGCCGAAGTGCTTCGTGCTAGACGACGCAGCGCAGGTCATATTCCCAGTGAACACTAGGGTTGCCAAGGCAATCGGAGAGGGTATTGGTACGATTGTTATGGCTAGATTGAGAGTGGAGCAAGATGGGTCCTGGACAGTACTGGGAGCATTGAAAATGGATGGCGAGGCTACAGGTGCTATTGCTGAGAACTACTACCAGTCTGGCTCGCTGCTTCTGCAGGGGTTGCCACAAGAAACAGCTGGTCTTATCCGTGCCATTAAGGAATCCGGCAAGGAGGGTATTATCGTTCCACGGCTTGTCAGGTTTGTCACTGAGCTGTCTCCGGAGCTGGGAATGGACATACCCGGGGTCGCCACTAGATTGTCTAATGACATCAGAGGTATGAGGGCAATGGGACGAATGCAGGTCTCCGATGACTTCTCACGGGTGCTGGCAGGATTCAACGAAATGACTAGCATATTGGATGACGCCATGCAGGATCACGTTCACTCAGGTGACGAGTCGATATTCGAGGTTCCATTCCGGAGCGACCTTGACGATACTCGCACTGTCGAGTTTGTGCTATCACACAGCACGGGCTTGGAGCCAGACGAGATGGCACGTTTCCAAAGGATTCTATACCAAGGTAAGGAATTCATAAAGGAGAGCAGCCGTGCTCTGTCATTAAAGAGGGCTTATCAGTCTGCCGCACAGAGTTTCTACTGCACTACACGAAGTACCATGTCTGTTCTTACTTCCCTGCTGAACAAGAGGATTTCAACATCTGGAGAAGGGACTAGGTTCAATCCATCATGGTCGAAGGAAACGGCGCTTCAGTGCTTTTATGACCTTGGATTGACGATATCTCCCCGCCTGATTCCTGTGGGCGAAGTGCGCTCCTACGTAAAGAAACTGACCGGAGGAGAGTCTCCTTTGAGCGAAGTGGATAGACAATCGCTGGCACAGGGATTCGGGGAGATACTAGACTCACAGTACTTCGTCCTACGGAGGGATGCTACGCTCGTTGGCCCCGAGGCCCGGCTTATTTCGGGTGATTCATCACAGAATGTAGAGGTCATACTGATTTCTGCTGCAAACATGGGGTCGAGGTATGACCCGGCGTCTTGTGAGAACTTCATCTCGATATCATTCGGAAAGAACAAGATCCGCGGTCTTGTAGTTATCGGAGGGGATGAAAAGAAGGGGCTGGTAATCAACTACGATTTCATGTATCCGCTTGATGAGCTGGCAGCTTGCATGAGCGACGATCCACAAGTGATAGCTGCAATGGAGAGCCTGAACAATATCAATGGCTATCTTGAGGAACTGTCAACGAGAAACCAGATAGAATTGCTGCTGAACGGTGAGAGGATTGATAGCTCGCCGATCCCTGGCGGTCCTACGATAGGCGAACTGAAGGAACGTATTAGAGTGAGCCAAGAGACGATACTATGTGCGGCAGCGGATAGAGGGATACTGAAGGCCCGAGATGATAGGGCAGCAGCTGTGGCGTTGGCATACAAGATGGTAACAGCCACATCAATAGTTAGCCCCGAGGGCTACGGTATCTCCAACTCGGCACCAAGGTTTGTTTCTTCTGCCTATTTCACAGAGGACGGCTACATAGTGCCGTCATTGTCGTTTGTGGGTACTGATGGGTCTGTCCTGAAGTCTCTAAGTTCCATGATGATGTGCACGACACCTGCCGTCACTGATTCTATCTCGGCAAGCGCGTCCGCGGGGATGAGGTCCATTGAAAGGTCTGACTTGCTCATGCGCAACGTGCATCATATTCAGGGTGTGAGTCATGACTTCTCAGTGGTTGTTCATGGATTTGACAGTGAAAACAAGAGGATTAGTAGTGAGGTTGCGATGGAGGCCAAAGGAGTGTGGGGGCGCTACACTTCGTCCAGTGCGTCTGATGCGACCGGCATTGCATCGACCTACGACAAAGGACAAGGCTTCGTGATGGTCTGGTCCAAGCCTGATAGCGAGGAAACAATGTTCATGTATGTCCCTCCAAACCTCGATGCTGCTGGCGTTACGGCCGGTCAGAGGTCACTTGCGAATGCTGATACTCTAAGACAAATGAGACTGGCAAAGAGCGAGACCAGCTTTGCTCAGACCTTAGCAGAGACACGGTCTGCACCTTTTGGAGGACCGCTGACTAGTCTGGATGACCCCTTCTATCACATTGGGCGGCAGTTCTATGCACCTAGGCTGGATTCTCTAGAGGCAGGTTCGGCACGGACACAGACTATTGCTCGGTTCATGGATAGTGCTAACGTGAAGCACGGAGCGTCCGTAGTAGACGCAGACCCGGGACCGTACATCTGCGACATGAACGTGACACTGTTCGAAGAATACATTGACTGGTTATACTATCTCTTTGATAGTCAGGCCGGCGTTCTCCAAGAAAGCACCATGCTCGACATCGGGACTGTTTCCATAAGCCTCCTGACAGAGATGAACGAAGAAGTGCTAATACCAGCATGGATACCCATTATGATGCACAATGCGACTGCCAGTCAAGCACTAAAGATCCTCTCGCTTGACGCCGCTGGCTTGATGACAATAGACAGGAATATCCTCGAACTCAGTGACTGGTGGCCGGATTGCTTGGACACAGCATATTGGACCACTTCAGAACCATTCGAGGACAACTGGTTGGCATATGCCCTCATGTACGACTTGGAGGAGTACATCACAGTCCCGTCAGGGTCGATAGTCACACAGGTCGTGGACACAAAGGACATGTCAGCGGTGGACTCTGTGCGACTAATGCTGATAGGGGAAGGAGAGCGGACCGTCCGCGTGCGTGTTGCGTCTGGCTCTTCTCAGTCAGAAGGGCAGGTCGTGGCCAGCTCCGGAGTCTACGAAGTGGCACTCAGCACAGCAGTAAGGCTCGTAGGAGGTGAGGCCAAGGTCATCGTAGATCTAGGGGAGGGGGAGATGGGAGTGTGGGTCCATGATGGCGACCGTCCAATGGTCCTCGAAAACGATGTACTTGAGGGACACTCGATGTGGGTCGGCCTGCATGAGGCGAGGAGCGAGGTGTATGGCAGGTCCCTGATTGGTGTACAAGCAGTTTCCGGCATAGACGCTAACAGCTCCGAGCTGATTTCAGAGTCTGCGGCGACTCTAGACGGTCAGATGGGGCTCTACCCGGAGAAGTTCGAGAAGTTTAGCAAGGTCATCATCATTTCAACATCCTTCAACTCAACAACTAACCAGACCTCAACGGACGTAGAGCTTTACGGCTTCTACTCAGGGGTCACTTTGAACGATGCTGCGTCTGAGTCCTTTGTTGATGTGTTTGTGTACGGCACAGGCTACGCAGCACAGGTCATTGAAACAGAGCTCTACATGGACTACGACTGCAGAGTCGAACGCGTGGACGATGTGAATCTTATCACAATACTGGAGACCATGAGGCCTGGCGTCTTAGTAGTTGTGGGTTCTACCCCCTCAGGACTGTTCACGATTGGAAAAGAGGGGAGGACTCTCATAGAGGCATGGTTACGCGGAGGAAATCAGCTTCTGACAACAGGCGATGCCCCTCTCGAACGCGTCATGGATCAATCACCTTACATGACAACTGACTCGTATGACTTCCTGTTCGCCAATGGTGTATCATCGGGGACCACTAGAAGAGTCACTGAGGCGTGTTCATTCTCGGGTTCGGGTGATACGCGCAGTCTGAAGGTGACGTACCAGAGTTACTCACCTGACATGGCCGCATACAACTACACGCGCACGATACAACTTGGTGGGACCTGTACGGACTATTTTGAGGTCACCATGAACAACAAAGCCGTATCCGACGGGTCGCTGACCATGGCCTTCGCCATGGCGGTGGGGAACGTGAAGAACACAGCCAGACCGCTCCTCAGGTTTGACTTGTACGTTGACGGCCAAATGGTCCTGAGCGATGTGAGCATGGACACGTTTAGGAACCCCCTGACCGGACTCGGTATGACGGGTGATATAGTGCAGGACGGCTCAAGGCTCTATGTGCAGTCGGTAGGGGACTATGATCAGGACACGGGGTCTGGCGAGTCATTCGACGCCAACTATCTCGTGTATCTCACTACTGACAAGGTCAAGACCAGCGGCACTCATACGGTGAAATTGACAGACAAGGCGAGAAACACCCAAGGTACGCAGGACATAAGGATTCTCGAACTCAACAACATCATCCAGTGGGAGCAGAAACACTGTGCAGACAGACTTCGAGAGGTGACAACTCAATATGCGGGTCTGCCACACATCGGTGCGGGGATGTCAATAGTCGCGTCTGAGGCATTGGTCACATCGGACAGCCTGCAGAAGGAATACATACCACTCTTCTCCTCGGCGGGCCTGCCACTGGCACGGGCTGCATATGCAGTAGACCTACAGGCTGTCAATCCCGTCTATGTCTACAGCTCTGACGGCACAGGAAGGTATGGGGAAGCCACGTTCAGGGTGGGTCGCGGCCTGATGACTGTGCTCAGCCCACTGACCGATGAGAGTGACCTCTTGATGGCAGACAAGGTGTCTTATGTCCTCACAGGTACGATGCTCGGTTATGGTCTGCCCGTGGATGGAAACGCGGAAACATATAGCTACGGCCTGAACACGCTCGGGGACTTCAGGGGGATCTCATCACTACTGCTGCCAGACACACAGGAGACCCGCCTGAGCGAAGTATCCGACGCAGACATGGACTTCGAGTTCGATGGTGCGTACGGTACGAGCTTCACTGACACGGTCATGTCGAGATTCAACGCGTACTTAGAGTACGGTGACAGCTCGGTGACGGTCAGACAGGAGAACACGAGCGTGACTTCCTTCGATGTTGGAATCAAGTCGATTCAGATTGACGGCACAAGGCTCAACTACCTCATGCTTCAGGCCTACACGACCAATGCCAACATCAGCGTGGTCGCGACGTACAGTGGGGCCAACCACACGCTGGGTACTTTCGACGATGATGCCCCCGTGACAAAGGTGTACAGGCTGCCAAGTGCATCAATCACGGACATGTACATGTGCGGTGCAAGCTCTGGACTGAATGCCTCGTATGTCCTTGAATGGCTGCAGAGCACATCAGTGCCCGTACTCCCCTCCTCTGAACAAGTCTTTACGACAGGTTTCGAGTACGACAACTGCTTGACCAGCGTGCACATGGAGTCAATCGACGGGTACTCTGTGTCCGATGGTGTCCTCCACATCCAAGCGGCATACAGCGGATCCAGTGGCTACGATGATGACTCCGTCTTAGTCGAGGTCCCTCAGGCGCGAAGCACTTCCTTTGTTCTTGAGCTGAAGCACAAGGTCAACAGCACTCAGAATGTCGAGATATGGGTCACCCTCTTCACGGGCGACGCGGCAACAGGTGATAGATACGACATACAACTGCAGGTGACGCAGACGGCAGTGATCGAGCATCATAAGATAGACATGTGCCAGATCTCTTCGATGCTTCTCACTCTTCGCTCCACAGCGGGCAAGTTCGACTGGGACATCTACTCACTTCAAGTCGTCGAGGACTGTGACATGTCTGTTTCGTTCGACATTCGCGTGCCGCTGACACAGACAGGCACAGGAAGCTACGTATACGATGGAGACTGCCTCCTGCTCAGCACCACGAGTTCGTCCAACTACACGGTGACAGTCGACTGGCTTGAGGTCCCGACCTCGGTGTACCCGTACATGTCCTTGGATCTATCTGGTCAGAACGTGACTACGGCGTACATTGATGTTGTGACGCCCACAGGTACGCACAGCTGCGTCCTCAACTACACCACAGGGCAGTTGGTCAACCTGACTGGACTCAACACAGTCGTTACGGCCATCAAGCTCAAGCTTCGTAGCGATAGTGTGAAGAGTGCAGAGCTCAGAGTGCATGCTGTCGTCTTTTCATGGGTGCCAATGTGTGTCATGTATAGGCACCGACTAGAGGTCTATTACGAAACACTTGCAGGCCTCACGACGCTCGGGTTTGATGGGCGTCTGTTGGCTTGGGATGTTGGCAGTGTTGCTCTGGTGAAGAACGGCAAGATGTTCACAAGGGCAAACACTACGATACTCGAATGGAGCGAGGACTGTATCGTAGTCCAACAGGAGTGTGTTGACAGTGACGCTGCGGGCGTCACCCTGCAGTTCTGCATGTTCAACGACGGACGTATCACGGTATCAGGCGACACCCAGGGTTTCCAGATGCTCATCGCGTCCGCGAACAGCCTGACAGCATACAGCGACTCCGCATCCGTGGTCAGAAGCTCTGAGGACTTGATAGTGCGAAACCCGACGTGGGCTGCAATGTACTCGGATGAGGCCGGTCTGGGTGTTGTCGGATTAGACAACCAAGTCACAGCAGATGTGGCACACGGATGGCTATCGACGACCATGGACCAGAATCAAACTCTCGTACTAATCCCGCTCCTCATGCCAGAGTTCTCACCTGTCGGAGGATACGAGGTCGACCTCAACTTCTACGACATGGTACACATGCTGTCCACAGGCACCTTACAGGCATGGACAGGCACAGTCACCCAGCTCGATACTGTGGTCTCTGATTACAGCTTTGAGATGGTCTATGCAGTCAATGAGCAGTTCGACTCGGTGGGAGCATGGGTGGTAGACGAAACCCAGTCTACGGCGAGCATCTGTTCAAGGACGGTCATACAGGCCATAGACGGCTGGCTGAATATCACAATGAACTGTAACGAGTCATCCTTGGAGAAGGTCGCCCTCAGGCTCAACTACCTCGACTTCGTTCCGTACGATTACCCGTTCCTTAGTGTTTCGACCATGTCAGACGGGTGTTTCGTGGTTGAGCTCTGGTTCTACTGGTCAGACCAGACATCAGGCCTTGTCAGGACGCTGGACACGGATGAGGGGCTCAGGGCCAGCGACGAATATCTCAACCTCAGGAAGATACTGGGCACGAACGCGACAAAGACTGTCAACAGCATAGAGCTGAGGGTCAGGGAGAGCGACTCGGACCTGCTTGATAACAAGACCATTCTGATCGACAGAGTCGCAATCTGGAAACTCGATGACTGGGACCTTGTAGACCCCGTAGCACCTGCGGCCATGGCTGAGGAGTCAGCCGCATATGCCGACGATGGCGTACTGCGCATGGTGTCCGTATCCACATCCCCCTCTGAGCTAAGACTGAGGTACAACAAGCTCAAGCAGTCATTTGACTCGACCTATCACAGGATACTGAGCTACAGGGGACGTGTTGGCTATTCAAGTACGGTGGGCATCGGAGTGAAGAATGCAACTGTCTCCTTCAACTTGAGCTGCTCGTCGCTTGCTTGGTCAATCGTAGAAACCGATCTCACCAGCGAAGGTGACGACGTCCCCAGCCCTGCCAGCGTCGTGGAGCTGTTCTTGACGACCTCTGGCATCACAGAGGGCTCTTCGGAAGTCGCCTGGATTAGGATTGTTGCTCCTTACGAGCCGGAAGTGGTCGCCACATCGGGTCCACACCCACTCATCCAAGCGCTGCCCGGCATGGCACCAAGTTGTGAGGGGTTCGTACCTCTTGTTGGCCACGCACTCAGCGTTTCAGAGTCAGCACCAACAGTGTCTGACTCATGGCTGACTCAATCTGGCAGGACGACAGACAACGGTGATGGCACGTTCACATATGAGAGCCATGTTGGTGAACGCAACACATGGAACGGCACGCACTGGGTCAGGTACGTCTACAACCCTGTGGAGAGGTACGTGAGGATTGGCAACCTGACAATATACCACAACGCAGGGGGTGTCCTGTCAGTCCAGACAAGCGGTGGGGCGTATGTCGACTCGCTCAGGTGGCTCGTGCAGGTCTACTATGATGGCAAGTGGAACAATGTCACACTGAACAACTATCAGTTCTGCGGCTTCACGACGACAGCAGAGAACGTGTCTGCCCGTCAGAGGTTCTGGGGAGCACAGGGTGAGATGAATGTCACCCTGACGTACACATATTATCACGCCTTCAAGACAGAGGTCAAGGTGACCAGCTGGGCTGCACAGACGCTGCCAGTAAGAGCCATATGGCTGGCAGAGGGCATACGCGGGCTGTCCGAGGGCGCATACACACTTGTCAAGAACTCCGTCAACAAGACCGTCGGTGTTCAGGTCCAAGAAACGGCCTTCATGTGGGGTGATGTCGATCAGACAGACCCGACCCTGTCCACTGATGCCGTTGTCGATTACTCAAATAGGTGGGCGGCGGTCGTGTTTGGCAACAGGTCACACTCTCTTGCCCCCAAGACCACATGGACAATCGACCCAGTCTTTGTCGTCGGTGCAGACATCGATGATGATGAGTGGTCCTACTCCTACAAGTATAGTCCCGTCGGCTGGTACCACCACACCAGTGAAACGGCGGACAAGATATTCTACGACTGGAATCCAACGTATGAGCGCCTGGACTACGCCGAGTTCGCACAGCTCAGAGTCTCTGTCTATGTCAAGCAGGGTGCGGTCATTGATAGCTCACAATTGAGCATCTATGTCACTTCTAGGTCCGGGTCTCCCTATGTCACAGTCTGGCGCATCAATGAACTTAGTGTCGGATCGCTCGAAGGTGACTCGACCCGACCGAGCACTGACTCCTCGCCGACAGGAACTGGTATCATCAGCAGCACTGGATGGAAGAACTTCACTGTCACTTCGATGCTTCAGGAACAGATTGACCTGCCCGGCTGGACGCCCAACTACTACATGGGCTTCAAGCTTGACACTGATACAGACGGTGCATATGCATTCATGGAGGACTATCAGCACACCAGCAGCAACCATGCCAAGCTCTATGTGACATATCACTACGCCCCCAAGAACGACCAGGCACCAACCTGCACGAACCTTGACACAGGGGTAGACCTTGTGACAGATGACTTGTATGCGCGCTACAAGCTCTACTCGTTCTCTGTCTCCACGCAACACCCGGACGGCTACTCCAGCATAGCCTACGTCGAGCTTTCGAGTTATGACTACGGCACCACAGGTCTCAGGTGGACCGTGAGGTTCACGCAGAGCGGTGACACATTCACAGAGCAGGCGGGCGTGGACTACATATACCTAGACACCTCGAGCTCATCACACAGTCACTCAGGCAATGATCTAGACATCACCTTCAAGGTCTACATCGAGTGGGGTCACCCAGACTCGGCGGACGACGACCTGTACCAGTACGTCTATGCGGTTGGAGGCTATTATGACGCCGACTCGTATGACACGAACTATGACTATGAAACTCGTCTGGACGTGAGCGACAGCTGGTTTGTCGGTGATGGGATTGGCACTTCGGACCGTGGTCCTCTCAATGCGCCGGTCTCAGTCAGTGGGGTGATATCCTACTACGGCTCCGGAGGGCAGGAGCACCCGCCAGCAAGCGGCACTTACGGGATAGACGTTTGGATCCTCTCCACAGAGTACGGCAACTATGCTGGTCCATGGAACGTCACAGGCTACGAGGCCGCAGGCGGCACGTTCAGCACGACAGTCTATGCCGACAACGCCTTCGGTCAAGACACGTTTACGTGCAAGCCGGTCCTGCAGGGCGCAGGTTCGGCAGGCACGGACCAGAGCCACGCTTCTCATACGAAGACATACATCGTGGACAGGGCCAAGGTCAGTGCGTACGGTGGCGACACTAGAATCAGCATCGGCGCCACCAATGCACTGACTGTGACCCTCTGCTATGAATATGACAGTAGTATTGTGTCGACAGGCACATGGCAGGTGAACGGTTTCACCCTCACCTACTCTGGTGCCAGCGGGATCTGGAACATAGCGGGGCAGAGCAAGTCAAGCGTAGGTACGGCGACCTACGACAGTGTTGCCGATGCAGCTCCCACGAGTGACGACACACATGGTGTCAACGAAGTTTATCAGAACGGGCAGTTGGTGACACAGATATGGGACGCCATTGGCATCTCCTACTACCTTGATGAGGCACGCGAAGACATTGGGTCTGCACTGCGTACTGTCGCAAGATGCTACTACATGTACGACAAGAGC
>Ga0315284_10003296_pt1 | contig 22890 bp, 30 predicted proteins | sample YL17G09_16_MG_FD_203696 | JGI IMG/M metagenome (GOLD analysis project Ga0315284, IMG submission 203696) | Sediment microbial communities from Yellowstone Lake, YNP, Wyoming, USA - YL17G09_16 | ecosystem: Environmental > Aquatic > Freshwater > Lake > Sediment | place: USA: Wyoming | collected... | reverse complement strand
ACATGAAGACTTTGCCTCCCAAAGTAATGCCGAAGTAGTTGTCATTGGTGGGGACTGGACTGGAGACATGATTCGCGAGTCGATGACGATGCCGTTCGCCGAAGACTTCTGCCAAAAAGCCAACTTGTGCAGCCGGCCCAGAGATTTGCTCATTCCTTGTCTCAGCCCCAGTTCTTGGCAGACGGCACCCTGTTTAGTGCGCTGAAGGGTTTCACCCTGGTAACGATAATGTTCTCGGTCCCGTCACGCCGCGTGACCTTCCCTCTCACTATCAGAAACTTTGCTTTGAATTTATGCTCGTAGCGTTCATATGTCTGAGGAAAGATCATCAGCGGAATGTGCCCGAACTCGTCTTCCAGGGTTATGAAGACTGCTCTGCCCAGCGGCCTCTGGCGGCGGATCACCAGCCCGGCTGTCGTCACCTCGGCACCGTCACCCAGCCGCGCGATATCTTTGCTTGACGAGACGTGGCTGCCAAAGCGCGGCCGCAGACTGGCCATGATGTGCCCGGCAGGAAAGAGGCCGAGCACATCATACTCTTCTGTCATCCGTTCCCATGGATCGGGTGAATCCAGCTCCACCATGTCCTGTGCGACGGGAAACGGTAACGAGAGTTGGGAATTTACCGGCCGGTATCTCAAACCAATCTCCCATTTCACTTTTCTCCTGTTGGGTTCGAGGCAATCGAAGGTCCCGGCGCTGGCCAGATTCATGGCGGTTGCTTCCATGACTCCCGTGCGCTTCAGAAACTCCTCGATGTTACTGAAAGCGCCATGGTTTCTCCTGCCATCTTCAATGGCTCTGGCGGAAGCTTCTCCGACACCGAGAACATTGAGGAATCCCAGCCGCAAAGCACCGCCTTCGATCGTACACCTGGACTCGCTCCGGTTCATATCGGGGTTCAGCACCCGGATGCCATGCCGTTTGGCGTCCTCCTTGAGCGTCTCCAGGTTATAGAAGCCCATCGGCTGCTGGTTGAAGATGGCGACAAAGAACTCCAGAGGATAGTAGTATTTCAGCCAGGCCGCCTGATAGGCCGTGACGCCGAAGGCAAAGGCATGGGATTCAGGGAACATATACAGGCCGTTGAACTTCTGGAAAATCTTCTCCGCCGCCGGTGCACTTACTCCCTTGCTTCGTGCCCCCTCGAGGAACTTCTGCCGGTAACGTACGATGAGTTCCTCGTTGTGCTTCCGGCCGAAGGCGCGGCGCAACCGGTCGGCTTCGCTGGGAGCAAAAGCGGCGACATCAATCGCCAGCTGGTTGAGCTGGTCCTGGAAGAGCACGACACCGAGAGTGCGCTTCAGCGAACGCTGTTCCAACGGATGATCGTAGGTCACCGGCTCCCTGCCACTGCGTCTGGCCAGGTACTCCCGGACGCCGTCATTGACTCCCACCCCCGGTCTGACCGCGCCCACCTCATGCGCCATGTCCACCAGGTTCCTGGGTCTGAGCCGGGTTATCGTCTGCATCTGCGCCGCCGATTCTACCTGGAAGATACCGATGGTATCCCCCAGGCAGAGCATGTCGTAGACGGTGGTGTCATTGAAATCGATGCGTGAGAGGTCGATTCTCCGGCCGTGGCTCTGCTTGATCAGCTCGACCGCTTCCTGTATCTGGGACAACGCACCCAGAGCCAGGAAATCGATCTTGACGAAGCCGGCGTCATCGATGCTGTCTTTATCCCACTGGCAGATGTATCGTCCCTCGATGGCGCCCGGCTGCACCGGTACCATGTCAATCAGAGAGGTGGAGGACAGGATCATACCGCCCGGATGCTGTCCCAGGTACTTCGGAAATCCGTCCAGCTCTGCTGCCAGGCATACCAGGTCCTGCCACACCGGAGCGTCCACCTTGTCCCGGAAGTGAGGCAATTTCCCCATCTGGGCTTTCAGGCCTCTAGCGCTCCCGTGGTCGGCGTGTTTCGCTAGCTGGTCTACCTCGGCTTCCGGTAAACCCAGTGCTTTGCCCAGATCCCTGATGGCTCCCTTGACCTGATAGGTGGCGATGGTGCCGGTGAGCGCGGCATGCTCCCAGCCCCATTTCTGGTGTGTTCTCAGGATAAGCTCTTCCCTGATACTGCGGGGAAAATCCAGGTCAATGTCAGGTACATTAGTCATCAGGTCTTCCGGGAGGAATCTTTCCAGGGAGAGGTTGTACTCAAGCGGATCGATGTGGGAAAGACCGATGAGGTACCCGACCAGCAGGGCTACCGAGGAGCCGCGCCCTCTACCGGGCGGGTTTTCTTCCAGCGATAGAGAGGGCTCGCTGAGTCCCTGGCCTATCATCACCTCCCTGGCGAGCTTGATGACCTCGTGGTACATCAGGAGAAAGCCGGCCAGGTTGTACTTGTGGATCAGGCGGAACTCCGCCTCCAGTCTCTCTTTTACCCTGGCGGTGACGCTCCCATAGCGCCGCACCGCCGCCTCACCACACAGCTTTTCCAGATAGCTATCAGGGGTATATCCTTCAGGCGCGGGATAGTCAGGAAAGGCATAGTTGAGGTCTTTGGTCAGGTCAAACGCGCACTGCCCGGCGATATCCAGAGTGGCGGCCGGGGCTTCAGGGCACTCCCGGAAAAGAGATTCCAGCTCCTGGGGCGACCGCAGGTAAAACTCCGAGTTGGGCCGCCGTTCCCGGTGGGTTTCCTCAAGGCTCTTACAGTTCCGTATTGCCACCAGGCAGTCCTGAAGCCGGTGCCGTTCCCGCACATGGTAGTGGACATTGCCCGTCGCCACTGTCCTGATACCAAGCTCTCTGCCCAACTGGAGAAGCTTCCTGATGCGCCCGGTGTCCCCTGACACCAGGTTCTGCTGCAGCTCCAGATAGTAGTTGTCCGCGCCAAACCAGTCCCGGTACTGTGTTGCCAGTTCGCGCGCTTTTCGGTAGTCCGATCTATCGAGTGCCTGTGCCAGCTCGCCGCGGGCACATCCTGATAGGGCTATCAACCCGGCGGCGTGTTCCGGCAAAAGGCTGCTATCCAGTTCAGGGGCATTGCGCTCACCGGCGCTGTGGGCGGCGGTGAGCAGCCGGCACAGGTTGCGGTAGCCGCTCTGGTCCCTAGCCAGCAGGGTGAGGTGAGCGCCCCCTCCCGTATCACAGCCTGCCCCGTACTTGATACGGGGTACAGGACAAGCTTTCAGGGTTAGCTCGGCCCCGATGATGCCGTGCATCCCCAGAGAACGGGTGAGTTGGGCAAAGCGCATGGCACCGCACAAATTGTCGTGGTCGGTCAGCGCCAGGGCACGGTAGCCAAGCTCTCTGGCACGCAGCAGGATCTCCTCCAGCGAAGAGGCGCCGTCGTGAAAGGAATAGTAGCTGTGACAGTGGAGTTCGGCGTAGTCCATACGAGTCCTTCAGCACGATTGCCGGTACCAGCGGTTGGTGGCGAGGTCTTTGTAGACGACCACCCGTTGCCCTGATCTGAGCACGACGGCATAGTAGAGTCTCCATACCGGTTCACGACGCCACCACTCATCATCGATCCGCCACCGGTCTCCAATGGCCGCGACGGGCTGTCTCCGCCGCATCATCACCGCTGACGGCAGGCCGGAGGCATCCTCTTCCACAACGATTAGTTCCGGCGTGTTTACCGGCTGATAGGTACCAGCACCTGGCGTCTTTCCGGGATCCGCGACCATGGTTCGGCTTCCTTTATTTTGTAGACCTGGGGGCCACCGAGCCGGAGCTCCATCTGTTTGATGTCGTCGAGCAGGTGGTCCTTCGCCCTGACCTCGGAGAAAAGATTTCTTTGCCGACCCGATCGATACCCAAGGGCGGTCAGCTTGAGACCCAGTTCCTCAACCGGCCCTGGAGGCGGGTGGCTCTCCAGCACCTGCTTGATCCGTGAGAGGGCACTTCGCGGGTTCATTGCCGGCTCTTTGAATTTGATGCTCCGCTCCCAGTACCCCGACCCCCAGATAGTCGCCCATAATACCAGGCCGCTGATACCCTTCCCTTTGAGAGCGTCTTTCGCGAAGACTCTGGAAAGCAGCGATTCTATGCTGACGAGGATGGCTTCCAGAGAGACCGTTACCGACGGCAGTGTGGTGCTCTCTTCGATTGCCTCCTCCATACGACGGGGATACAGGGGTGAATCGTCATGCCCCCTGGCGAGCTGCCATATCCGTTTGCCCTCCGGACCGAACTGCGACTGCAGCGGACCCATAGGAAGGGCGCTTACCTGACCCAGCGTGTGCAGACCGAAGTCGTGCAGCTTCTGCTTGCTCTTCGCTGAAATCGGCAGCACATTGCCGGGAAGGTCTTTAAGAATAGAGCCCATATCCCCGGCCAGCACCCGGAATCCGCCCGGAGGACTGTACAGTGCCGCGAGATACGCCGGGAATTTGCCTTCGGCGATACCCAGCCGGACATCGAAAGCTCCGGGTACGACCTCTTTTATCGCGTTGATAAGCGCGCCATCACTCGTGTAGATCATTTGTAACCCCTCCAGTCCCAGGTAGGCGCAGCCCGGGTCGGCCCCTTCAACCAGCGGGCTTCTTTCTTCGAGGGTATCCAGCAGCCTTTCGAAGACGCTTGAATAGTAGGACATATCGGCCGGGATCAGTTTCACTTCACCGTGTAAAGCGATGGCCTGTTGGAGAGGCATGCCGGACTGTATATCGGTAAGATCGGCAGAGCCGTCCAGGACGAGTCTCTGCGAGCCTACCGCGTAGGTCACGATTACCGGACAGCCCTCCAGCGCCGGTTGTCTCTCGACCTCGCACTGCCAGGGAAAATGCGGCACCAGGACACAGAGTATTCTCATAGCTCACCTCCACCCCGTAACGACCATTATTATAGAACAAATGTTCCCTTGTCAAGTCCGGCATGGTCACAGGAGGATAGTGAGATAGATGCCCGAATAAGATGCCCGCTATGGCGGCTCCAGCGGTATTAGCTCCGGCGTCCGCCCTTCATTCACCAGCGGAAACCCGTGCGGACTGTACTTTTCATCGGTTTGTGTCGCCGAGGCGTTGCGAAAGGTTTAACCACAACACAAAAGACAATAATGGGTTCCATGATAACCGAATCCTAGTGCTCTAACTTCAATCTTCTGTCAAATCGAGACTGCACGCGTTATTCGTGCTGGCTGTTAGGCACATCGACTCCAACCGAGAGGAGTACGATCACAAGTCGTGCAAAATTTGAGGCTATTCATGGGGAGGAGGGGGGTCACCCCAGGACTAGATGTATAGGCCGTTCTCAATGGACTGCCTGCATAGCTACGTCGTGCAGAAAACTGCATATGTGGCGCAGGCCATGATGGCGGCTAACTGCACGACAGAACATAGCTTTCTGCATGCCTGTGATACCCAGTCGTAATCAGGACGGTCCAGTGTCCAGTCCGCATTCAGTTCCAATGTAGAAATGTTAGCCCCATTTTCTCGTTCAAGGAGAACAGGAATTACAGCCCAGGCAGTAATCTCATAAGTAAGGTGTCTACTATATGACAACGGTCGAAAAAGTTTCGTAGGGGGATTGACAATTATTACCAGTAATGGTATCCTAAAAGGTATTGATGGAGGTATGTTAATGTGAAACAGATAACAACGCGAGTGGATGATATCATAGCGGAAGCGTTCTACGCGTTCTGTGAGAGGCTTCATATGAGTCCTTATGACCTGCTAGGTACAATTATTGACTTCTATGGCCGGGCGGAGATTTTGGCACGAAGGCTGGAAAATAAAGAGTTCAGCCGCGCCGAAGGACTCATAGAGATTGGCCGTATCGTGTCAGATATGAAGAAGTTTAGTAGTGCCAATGGCGAGTTCACGAAGGCTGTCGGCGACGTACTTGAACATTACGGCATTAAGATTGATAAGTTGGGGGTCATGCATGAAGAGAGAAACAAGTCACTTGAGGCAATTGGCGCCCCGGAACAAACCAGGCTGCGAGGAGAACTCTAGATGGCGAAGGTAACAGAGGAAAGTCTGGAAATCAGATGATACGTGGTCGGCGAAGAGAAAGGAGGTGATTATCATGGCTGGTGATGCGGCGAGAAGTCCCCGGAAGAGAGATGTAAATCAGCCGCCCGGAAATCTGCGGGAAGCGGTAGAGGCTCTGAGAAAACGGTTTTCGTCCATAACCGTGGAAACCTCAGTGGTGGGAGACGAAACGAGTCTCTGGATTGGCTTTCTGGGTGATGAAGCGAATTTACGGGATCGGCAGCTCCTGGTCAGGAGCTTCGCGGAGGTCGTACCCCAGGGGTTTTCGGTCATAGGAGTCATGGAGCAGAAGCAGCGCAGCGAAGAGACAAGACCTGACGACAAAGCGGCTTAACTTGTAACAACGAGCCACGTAAGTGCGCTGACGAGGAGGAATAGCATGGTCGATGAAAAGTATTCAACGGAACAGATTGGCCACAACTTACAAGGTAAGAAGCGCGCCTTCCTCATGCTGAGGGTGTCTGACCGGAAACAAGCTAGCAAATATGGTCCCGATGCTCAGCGAGCCGAAGCATACCAGGGAGCAAAAGAGAGCCCAATACCACTCGAGCTTAGCAGTGACCGCGAGGCATTCTGGGTGGAGACCGCTTCAGGATGGAACCGAAAGCAGTTCAATAATGAAATGACCAAACGACTGGAAGAGTTCCACCGCGGTGAGTGGAATGTTCTGGTCTTCCCCAGGGTTGACCGTGAGACCCGCTTTCTGGCTGGCTCTTTTGAGGAACTAAACCGATTACTCAAGGCAGGTGTGCCAATCTACTTTGCCAAACATCGGCTACTTTTACGCCAGGGTGATTCCGAAGCCTTCGATGTCTATCTTGATCATGTAAGGGATGCTAGAGCCTATATCAAAGTTCTCAAAGCTAACACTGGGGGAGGGAGAACACAAGCGATGGAGGCTGGGCATATACCCAGTGGTTGGGGACCAAAAGGCTTGAGCGGCTACGATTGGAAGAATGGACAGTTCGCTAAGAATAGCGTTAGCCCTGCTGTTGAATTCATGCTGCGCCAATATCTTGAAGGTTATTCTGAGTCTGCCATTATGATGCAAATGAAAAAGAGGGGGCTTTTTACCAAGGCCGAAAAGCCTTTTGCTCAGAGTACGGTGAGCAAAGTACTTCACCACGCCCGCTGGTATGCCGGGATCATAACCTGGAAAGGTAAGGAGTTCCGGGGGCTTATCGAGCCACTTATAACTGAAGAGGAGTCGGACAGGATTGTGGCGAGGCTGAGCCGGAACACGACTTGGCGAACCGCCTTCGGCCGGGCTCACTGGTGGACAGGACGGGTGATCTGCGGTGCGTGCCAAAGAAGAGTATCTATTTCGAAGAGCCATGGGTGCAGGTGCAATGGGAGAGACTATCGTATCCCGGACCCGTGCGATGCTCCATGCCTGGGTTTCGATGCATTCCAGAAAGCTGTAAGCGATGCATTAAGGCTAACGTTGTCTCACCCCCAGGCTATCTTCGAGCAGATATGCGAGCAGATGGAAAGCCGGGAACGGGAGATGACCTTTCTGACTTCCGAGCTTAAAGAGAAGAAGGAAAGGCTGATCGATATTGAGCGTCGATTGGAAAGATTATCCCATCAACACGAGATGGGCATCATCAATGACGCCCATTTATTGGAACGATCGTCCGGGGTAGCTCGTGATGCGAAAGAGATGAGAGCCAGGGTGCGTGATCTCGAGGAAATTCTGAGCGCTCCAGACCGCTTGAGCCTGGAGACAGATGGCTTACTGGTTAAGGACTTTCAAGACGCGTTCCATCTTACTGAAGGTACGCCGCAGGCGCGCTTTATATCTGCCGCGACGGCAATTGCCGCCGGATGGGTGGATGATTTGGGTGTGCCCGGCACCATACCCCGTGAGGATACGTGGCAGAGACTGGCAGAGAAGCTAAACCTGCGTATGTTGGTGTACTCACCCGATCAGAATGAGATCGACGGCCAGCCGGTAAAGGCGACGCTCAGAATAACAGGCGAGTTTACACCAGGCACCACAAGCCGCGTAAGTGGTGCTGGCCTGGAAACTGCAACGGTCTCCACTCCGTCTTCACCGCATGGACGGCAAAGGCATCCCGCAGCCGGTGCGGACTAACATTGTGTACTTTCCCGCTTTCGGAGTTAACCAGACGTGGAAGTCGGGCTTTCTCAGCGCAGTCCCTGACGATCTGCCAGGCGCGGTGGCGGCTTAAGTCAAATATCCGATCGCTTTTAGATCTGGCTCCTCCCCGGCTAAGATATTCCTTCAGCATACCCAGGGTGACACTATCCAGTGGCAATACACGAAACTTTCGATGTTCTTTTTCATCGGCCACCGCCTTCTCCACCTTACGGCCGCATACTGGACAAAACTTGTGCCCCCTACTCAGCCTGGCACTGCATTCCGGGCAGGTGAGTTTGATTCGTTGCTTCAGGTGCTCGATAGTCACTAAACCCTGTTTGAAGTCGATACCATTCGTTTTAATCCCAAGTGCCTCAGATATGCGACAACCCAGGTGAAACAGCAGACGGATAAGCAGTCGATCCCGCAGATACTCTGCGGCTTGTTCGAGCCTCTCAATCTCCTCCAGTTCAAGGTAGGCTTTCATTCCTCTTCTGCCCCTTGTCCCATTTGCTGAGTCATCGGCATGATCATACCCATCATCATAAGCATCATTATCATAGGCATCATGGAGCTGAACATGTCGCTGCTGCCGGAATTCCCGGTAACAATAATCACGTCATCCTGCTCGGCAACGGCATTGGTGTCTTCAATCCACACCCTCAACCCGTAGGTCCCGTTCTCGATACCGCCATTGGCTTCAGGTACCAGAATAAAATCGACTGTGGCTGTCTGTGACGCTGGAGTAGAAGAGGGAACAAGCGATACATCCGCATCACCAACACACTGGTCAACCAGATGCTTGCCGAATAAATTGGTATAGTAGGGACCGGCGAAGAGTCTCACCGTCTTGTTCACACCCACGGTGTACTTGAACGAGGCGGTTACCCTGACCGTATCACCAATGTTAAATGTTTTCGGCTCCAGCGCCAGTGGCGCCAGAGTAATACCCATGACCACGCTATCTCCTAAACCTTGGCAAAGTCGCTGATCTTAAACTCGGTGATGCTCGGCTGGATACCGGCAATAGTCAAAGCATTTTCATAGCCGAACATGAACGATGTTGTCGCCTGCCCGCCAATACTCGGATTGCCGCCGAATATCTTTACGTAGATATCATCCCAGTCGGTGCCGATAGTGGTCGGTATCGTGAAGGTATATGAATCGGTCACATTCGGCGATGAAGGTTGACTCGTTACCTGGGGGATGCTGAACGTTGTCTGACCGACCATCGTCTCATTGAAGCCGAACAAACCATTAACCCCGATGCAGTAATATCCGGTCACCCCGGTAATAGCTGGTCCGGTGTACTTGAAAGACAGGGTTATCTTGAGTCTGTCACCGGGAGCCACGGCCACCTGTTTTGGTGCCGGATTCATATACCCCAGCGGGATATAGACGCCACCCGCCAGGGTGAAAAACTTCCCGGCGGTCGAGTCATAAAAGATACGCTGTCCCGTTCGCGGGTCTACATACCATCCGGATAAAACCGGATCCACGAGTTTTGGGTCAGGATATTCCTGTAGCACCTTGAATGCTCCTAAATCTAGAGCCAGTGTTTTAATTTCCATGTTTGCCTCCTATACCTTGTAGAAATCGGCTATCCTGAAGTCACTTACCTGCGGTGTTAAAACAGCGACCGCGATATCTTTTGTCATCTGTTCCTCCTGGACCCAGTTGTTACCATCCCAATACCAGCTCCAGGCTGTTACTTTCACGTTCTTCGACGGCATGGTGAACCAGCCACGAAATATCACCGTCTGACCGGGTGACACCAGCAGGTAGTCGAACTGGAAAGGAACGCTAGTGGAGTCATACCCTGCGGTCACCGCGATATTCCAGTCAGTACTACCGATGTTTTTCACGCTGACATCGACAATAACCGTATCTCCGGTCGCCGCACTCGCCGGTGCATTAATCGCAATAATGTCGGCATACATTCACTTTTCTCCGTTATCTGGTGTTTCCTGTGAGTTGGGTAAAGGAAAACTCCCGTTGCCAAATTTGCGGCAACACGGTTGCCGATGACATCGACTCCTGCGCCGGCAAGGAAGGCGTAAAACAAGTCGCGCCAACCCGCAGAGTCAGACATTTCGTAGCCTGCCGCGAAGATAGCGCCCGCAATCAGGGCGCGGATCACCGAACCGCCAAATTTGCGGATGTTAAATGGCTCACTGCTTTCCAGCCATCCCAGCAGGGCAACGACCACTCCACCCATTACAGCCGCAATTGATATATACAGCCTGTCCATCGTCAAACTCCTATTTATGGTTTTCGTTATACATAAATTTTCCCCAGATAACACCACCGATAGCTACCAGACAGCTGCCGCTGGTGACTATCACCCAACCTGTGTCGGCATGTGTCGCCAGTTCAATACCGATGCCCGAGCCAATCGCTGCTATCCCGATAAGTTCAATGAGGATTGGCAGTATCTTTTTTCTGCTCATCTATATCCCTCCCATCATCCCGCTCAGCATCGTCATTATCATGATCATCGGGAACATTTCCACTCGTCCCTGGCTGGGAGTACTAACCTGGGCTACCTGCCCCAGCATCGTGCCCATAGCCGGGAGACCATAGCCGTAGGCATTGTCCTTGTTGAGTGGCGCATCCACCGGCTTAGTCGAAAAATATAGTGCATACTGCCTGGCATCTCTCCAGCGAAACTGCCAGCTCTCACCATACGCCCGCCGGCCGCTTTCCCAAAGGAGTCCTGTGAGACCGGAAAGCATGGGGGCCGCAAAGCTAGTCCCGGACTTGGTGAGATACTCATAGTCGGCTTTGTGGCTGGCCATCTCCAGGTCGGTGCCCCAGATAACGAAGTCCGGCTTGGTTTCTCCCTGCACTGTTGGGCCACGAGAAGACTTCTCCCAGATGATCAAATCCCCGGTGGTCTCAACAGCGCCAACGGCAATAACCTCAGGATCACAAGCCGGAAGCATCACGGTGGTCATCGTGGGACCGGAGTTACCCGCCGCGGCGACGACATCCAGTCCGTAGTCAATACTCGCCAGGCGGCAGGCGGCTCTTACCGGATTATCGGGATCACCGTCATCATCGGCTCCCAGGGAGATATTTATAAGGTTCGGATAAAGGTCATCGGTAGGCCAGAGACCTTTCTTTCTGGCTTCCTCTGCCAGTTCACAAACACGGTCGATACCGAGCACGATATCCTCGTCACTACCAATACCTTCATCATTAATAACCTTGATGTTCATCAGTACGGCACCGGGAGACACACCCGATTTGCTGCCAAGTGCATGGAAGCCTCCGGCAATAACAAAGGCTACCTGCGTACCATGTCCAAAGACATCGGTAGGAGAAGGTGAACTGGTCAGATTGACCTCATAAACAACCTTGTTTTGCAGGGCTTCGTGGCTCTTGCGGATACCGCTATCCAACACTGCCACAGTAAGACCGACTCCGGTAAGCGGGGGGTTGAAATAAGACCGCAGCAGGTAAAAGACATCAGCGAGAGATTCAACCGCCGGTGCGGTTGCCAAAACCTGGTCGGTCTTATATTCTTTAAGCTGTTTCAGAATTAAACCCGATACCCGGGCAAGTGTCCTTGACTGCTCTTCATCCATCTCACAGAAGAGCTGCCCCACGAACTTTGTCTTGACAATGTCTCCAGCGCCAACCTTCTTTACTTCTGTCTCAAGCTGTACCGGGCTAAGTCCCTTCGAAATCACCGCATATCTCATAGTTTTTCTCCTTTAAACTGTTATCGGTAGCGCGTAGCTTACCCGCAGTCGCTTGCTATCGTTCATCGCCATTCCTGATAAAATCGGGGATACTACCGTGCCTATTAGTATTACCAGGAAATCTTTGCAGTTCGTCATGTCATCTTCTTCATGATGGGTACACCAATGAAATCGTATAGACAATCTTAATTTGAGCTTTGTCGGGGATATTTACCGATGATGGTAATAAATCTCTACTAAAGACTACGGAATATGCATCATAATACCAGCCAGATAGGGTGCCATAAGAATAGGCAAAGTTGACCTTGCCGATTAAGATAATTTCTCCCCAACCATTGATTTGACCACCACTGTTGTTGTTAAAGTACCGCTTGATGGAATTAGACAGTGTTCTGGTTCCGGCCGACCACACTTTGGTAAGAGCCTCAGTGGGGTTATAGTTAAGTTGCCCAGATCCGTTGCCATTAGGTATTACTGCGCCACTTAAATAGTAATCTTCAAAGCTCTCGGCACCGGTCCCCAATCCTAGTACTATGCCATGGGTACTTATACCTTCATCGCCACGAAATCCATTGCCCAATGAGGAAACATCATTAGGTATCCAGCTCACAGGGGTGTCCCGTTTTCCGATTGTCCCGGTTATAGTCTTTACGTTGACATAACCCGCCCCGAAAGTTGTATCGTCAGCTTCACTGGCTGAGGCTTGAGAGAATAGTACGTTATAGGCATTCCGGACAAAACTCTTACTCCGTTGCCGTTTGTGCAACAGACTCTTGCCATCTCTTGTCATTTCAACTTCAAGATGAGCTTCAATATATGGCAAATGAAGATTATGTGCTGTTTTCCTTGCTATTTTATCGGCTATATAATCTATCATCGCTTCCCCCTATGATGGATATACAAGACTGATTGTATAAGTGACTTTCAACTGGGCTTTATCGTAAATACTTATTGCCGGCGTCACGAGGTCACGGCTGAACAAAGCGTACATCGAACTATCACCACCGGTAATAACGCGTCCTATTAATCCAACTTCTCCCAAGCTTATGGTTGATCCTGAATTATTGTTGAAGTAGCGTACCAGGGTTCTTTCCTTGGTGAGGCTGATGTAGGAATCGACCGGGTCCTCACTCCTCAAGGTATATAACTGACCGGTTCCATTACCAATGGCGATCTTTGTGCCGAGAGCATAGCTATCAAAAGATTCTGCCCCCGTGCCCGTACCGACAACGATTCCAAAATCATTAGCGCTACCGGGTGAAAGAAATCCTTGTCCGTTACTATCAACCCCGAAACAGAAACCGCGATAAGAACCAGAGCTCAACGAGCCACCGGTGTTTTTCATATTTATATAGCCATCTCCCCATGTACCATCATTCATGGGATAACCGGCGATGGTGTGAAAGAACAGGTTATAAGCATTTCTAACAAAGCTTTTGCTACGCTGGTGGCGGTGCTGTGTAGTATCACCTTCTGGCATTCTGACCTCTAAATCCAGATACATGGCAATATGGGGTACGTGGAGTTGCAGGCTGGATTTTTTCAGTAGCCAGCCCTGGAGTTCATCGATAAATTGTCTTATCACGGGTATGCTCCTATAGATACATTCCCAATCTTTGGCATCTGTGTCATGCTGGAATAGGCTGTGACCTCAAATTTGACCCAGTAAAGACTATTCCCATCTATCGTGAACACTGCCCAATCTGTTGGCCTCACGAATGAAAGCCATCTGTGTCCTGACCGCTTATAACTGAATATCTGGTCTCCGCTACCTATAAGCGTAGCGGCAATCCAGCTACTACCGTTGTAGTATTTAGCTGTGATGGTGAACGTACCAAGCCCTTGTCGGTTTACCCATAACCGTACCGTGTCGAATTGAGAGACATTCCCCACGTATAGCCCGTCACCAACGGCTGGTACAGCAGGGAACGGCTCTACATCCCCCATTTCAGTTTTAATAGTTTGAAACATATAATCATGGACCGAATAGGTCGTCCAGCTGCTACCTGAATTTGTACTATGTTCTCGGTTACCGCCCGAATATGAACCTGATGAGTTGTACCTCCAGTAAATCGTGCCGGAGGATATTCTCAAAACTATGGCGTATTTCGTCGCAGCAGAAAGAGCATAACCCGAAGCGAACATGAAGTCGTAGAAGTCCCCCGAATTTTCAGTCTGGATGGCATCGGCTATCGAGCCATCGATGCTAGCCGAAACGAGGTCTGCACCTGTCGGATGTCCGTTTACATCTGTCGCTCTAATCGAAGCGGTTATTGTTCCGATGGTTGACGAGCGGTATAGCATTACTCGCACGCCCAGTATCGAGTAACCACTGCCATTAGTAGTAAATGTTTGTGCTAACCACGTTGTCGATGTTCCACCAATTGCATTGTCTGCCCCGGTAGCATATTCATCAGCGATGACCGGGGAATCTACTGCATCTGCTGTCACATCTGTCTCGATTAACAGGTCATCATCATGCTTGTATACTTTGTCCGGGTCATCAGGTGTTGTTACCGCACTATCCTCATCAAGCATAGGCATGGGTACTCCCAATCCTTCATCTATCGCCGCGGCTTCACCGGGGTCACTCACGCTTTCTTCATGCGCGACGATTGGGAAGAAGTCAATTTCAAGCGCCTTAACTACTGACTTCGCAATATCACCGCCTCCAGGCTTTCCGATTAGCGGTCCAATCTGAACCGGCTCTCCTAACTTCCCATACAATAGACTCATGGTGTCCTTCCTACCCCATAACCCATTCCCAGGCAATACTCTTTGAAGTATCACCTGAATTATCACTCTGGAGCTCACAGCGGAGTGTTCCGCTAATTGCCATATCACCGCTTATTATCCATAATCCATTTGGGTCCATTCCTCGAGTGAATGATTGTTGGTGTACCTTTTTTTCAACATCGCTAATTAAGTGATACAGCCTCACGGTTACGGTAGCTCCGTTTGCTAAGTTTTCTATATTCAGCCATAGGGCTTGAACCTTGTTATAAGTGCTGGCAGTTCCGATGGTGATGACATCGCCGCCAGTCTCACCTGAAGTTCCTATTCCTGCATGCCAGTTTGCAGTCGTAGTCCCCTTATTTCCTGATAACTTGGGAATGCCATATTTAATAAGTAAGCTCATATGTCAGCCGCTACCTCTTTGATATTAGTGATAGCAAAGCCATGCCGTACTTTATCGGCACCAGTTGCCATCTCGGAACGTCCGGCACGTCATCTTGCATCAGTAAGCCCATCACATCGCTTCCAGCATATAATCGTAGTCCACCGCCTTGGCATTGTCGGCGGCATTGTTGCTTTGCAGTGTCACCCTGATAATGTCGTGAGTTGCCCAGGCACCATTAATAATGGGCAGTCCGGGTGGATCTGTACTGGCATCAAATGACTGCTCATAGACCTTACACTCGACGCCATGCACCTTCTTGTAGAGCCTTACGGTGATGACCGTACCCACCAGGTTGGAAATACTCAAAGAGAGGTCGTGCAACTTATTCCTGATATCGGCAGCACCAATAGATACTACGTCAGCCTCGGCAGTCTGCCAGTCTTCAGTGGCTGAGTCAGTTACCGGAGTTGCCCCCGCCAGCTTATCGGTCTGAGTCTTTATTCCTGTTGATGTCGATTCATCAGCTGGAGCATCCGGCAGGTTATCCGTCTTGGCCTTGATTTCCAGGAGAGTACCTTGGCTAGCTGGGTTAATTAGTAAACTCATTTACATTTCCTCCATCATATAGTCATAATCTATTGCCTGACCGTTATCGGCGGCCTCATTGCTTTGCAGTGTTACCCTTAACACTTCGTGAATCCCTAATGTGCCATTGATAATCCACAGCCCCGGAGGGTCAGCCGCAGCATCAAATACCTGCTCATAGACTTTGCGCGCCACACCGTTTACGAGCATATATAGTCTTGCCGTGACGGCAGTCCCCACCAGATTGTGAATGGAGATGACCAGGGAGTGAACTTTGTGCCGGACATTATGATCGCCGATGGTTACCACATCCGACTCGGCAGTTTGCCAGTCGCCCGTCGCCGAGCCGATTCCTGGCGGTTCCCCGGCCAGCTTATCGAGTTTGCCTTCAATAGCGGTAAGTCTCGTCTCTATCCCTTTGAGGCTGACCTTTTCTGCCTTACCTTCAATGTAAAACTCGCCCGGCATTATCCTTGCCTCCCCGTGGGCAGAAGCTTCCTCTCTTCCTTAACTTGAGAGAGGCTCTCTTTCTTTTCCGACTTTGGCTTCATGACGACAGCTACCATGCCTAGCATCATTATCGGAAGCATCATTCCGAGCATGGATCCCCAGTTAGTCCCGGAGTTCGTTGACCCCGGCCAGGGAGGTAAAGCGCTGGTGGTGAACTGCAGCAGCCGCGTTAATACCGAGTCGGTAACCTCTTGTGTCTCCTTCTCGACCAGAAGTACTGCCAGGTCCGCATCGCTCTCATTGAAACGCAGTGCTCCGTTCAGTTTGACGGAGTCTCCCGGCTCGACTTTGAACCAGGTATATCCAAAAACAGGCAAGGCCTCTTCGCTGATTACCGTCTCTCCCCTGGTGAGCCGTGCCATCAATGCGTATTCCTTCGCCAGGTCGGTGGGATTGGCCACATGGATGCTGCAGCCGAGATCCAGTCCCGCGACGTAGGTGACCACCGGCGGCAGGTCCCAGAAAATGTCGCCCAATTCACCGCTCATGATCGAAAGCAAAGCAGTCATAGTGGGAACTTTACCTCCTCGCCCTTCAAAGACTTTTTGACCAGTGAGAAGGCCCAGGCAGCCGTCGCTACCAGCATGACTACCCCCATAAGCGTGCCCACGATACCCTGCACTTGCAGCGCCTGGTACTGGGCAGGAGAGTAGACGTAGTATTCTTCAGAATACGGGCTCATGTTTTGGCCTCCTCTAACTGCGCTGGCTTAGCTTCCTTGACCTTCTTCGGTTTCTCTTTTTCCGGAGTGGGCTTCGGCATTATCTTCGTCATCAGAAACATGACCAGTACCATTATTCCCATGTTGACTATGCCCGAAATCAGGTCCTTCAGTGATTGGGGCAGAAGTTTCCAGATAAGGCCGCCGAGCAGCGGCGGTAGGACAACGGTGACCAGCAAACCGACGATAATTGGTATCCAGGCCAGCCCCTTCTGCCAGGCTAGGTAAACCCGGGGCTGATCAACGTCGGCGTAGACCACGTGGCTATAGCCCGGCCATAACTCCACACCGGCATCGAAAAATGCCTGTTCGAGTTGATCCAGGGCTTCGGCCGAGGGAAACTCGGTAAAATCTAAGCGTACTAAGAAAAGAGCACCTTCGGCGGAGTCTTGTTCAAGCGGCGCGAAGGTGCCCAGTTCCTCGATAGCAGCAGCTTGTCCTATTAAGACAGCGCTATATCCCGGTGGTACCAAAGCATAGGGCATGCTTCACCTCCCTATGCTTAGACCAATCTTCTTGCTTTCCGGCCGTATAGATTCAGAGTCACCTTGCGGTCGGCAGTGGTGCCTCCAACGGCTGTCACTGTGGCCACCACGGTTAGCTTATCGCCACCAATCAATCTGAGATCTGCCCCAAGCTGTCCGGCGGCAGCCAGATCATAGTTGGTCGTCGCTCCGGCCGCCTGGTCAGTGGCCAGATATTTCTTATCGATGTCGCTGACTTTCGGGAACTTCGAGATGCGGATATTACCGGATATTTCGGCTTCGGTCACCAGATTGAAACGGTTAAGGAACCATACCTCACCGGCAGGTACCTCGTACTCCTTGGTTTTGACCACGTCTTGGGCTGATACATCAGGAACTGTGACTTCAATTTTGTCACGCTCGTCGATGCGGTCCTCGGTGTGCAGGGACTCGGCAGTCAGCAGGGCTTCGCGCAATACCTGGAGGGGCAGCCCCATCCAGTAGCCGGACTCATTATCATACACACCCAGAAGGGTTAAGTCCTGTCCCAGTGGAGGCACCCATCCCTTCGGAGGCCGCGTGCCGGGATACCCCGGATATTGTTGTGTCACAATTTTTTCGGTCATAGTAAAACCTCCTTGTAAGATTTCGTGTCCTTATTATTTACTGGAGCCGGTAACGCCCTTCATCATGGGCATCATGATCGCCATCATCATGATCATCATTATCATGGGCATCATGGACGAAAACATGCTGGACATTTGGTCGGTCTGCTGGGGATATTATCCCCCGACGGTGCCGTACTGGTATTGCTGGGGTCGCATTTGCTGCCCGGCAAACTGTTGAACTGTGTACATTGCTAAATTACCTCCTCAATAATCTTCAATTTACTTGTCAGAGCTTGTTAATCCTTTGCAGGCGAGGTGACACCCTTCATCATGGGCATGATCATGGCCATCATCATAATCATCATGATCATGGGCATCATACTGGTGAACATCCCCGAAAAGGGATCGGTGGTGGTTTGCTGGGGGTAATAAGCGCCCGGACCGCTGACCTGCATGGGATTGATTTGTCCTGGCGCTAGCGGCCCCGTCAGTTGCTGTGCTGTGAACATCTCTTCCTCCTTAATCTAAAGCTTCAGGCTCGATGCTAATCCGTGGTATCTGCTTTACCGCTGCCGCGACAGCGGCAAAGCAGATAAGGGTAGTGCCCTCGTTTGGATAGCCATCAAGCGGTAAGAGCGCTACTCGAACATAGCGCGTTTGTAGCCGGCGACCACGAACTCGCCCTTCCCATCCACACCATCGCCGTAATGGTTTACCCGTCCCTCTTTAACCTTGAGACCGGTGGGAGCAATCCCGTTCATACCGGTGCGGTAGGACTCGGGAGTGGCTCTCTCTTTGTAAGAGATGGGGACGTTTTTCTCAAATTCGTTCCAGCTTGCGTATTTACCCATGTGGACACCTCCTCTTTCGTTTATGCCCGATCGCGGCCGGGTAGTTTTCGGGGTGCAACCTGTCGAAAAGGAAAAAGTGGTTAGCCTTGAACCTTTCCGTTCCAGGTTGCTAACCCCTTTTGCTTAAGCCCTGGAGCCGCCGATTAAAAAGAAAGCCCTACGAGCCAACTTTCATCGGCAAGCTCGTAGGGCTTACTTAAAGCCTACCTCGCTTCCCTGGGACGTTCAAGTCTATAAGACCTTATATAAGCTTCTCTTCCGTCTTCGCCTTCACCCGGATAATGAGCTCGACATCGGCCACAATCTCCACTTTGTCGCCAGGCTTGAGGTGATGGTAATTAATCCAGGCTTTGGGAAGCGTGACCGCGATGCCGCCTTCTCCAATCGGGAAGAGCTTTCTCTCTACCAGGATGGGCATCAGCCCGACCTCTCAAACATGGCCTCGTTCCAGCGTTGCCATTTCTTCTCCTGGGCGGCCGCATATTGGCTCACGGCTTTCTTAGCCCACTCTCGTTGTATGGGGTTATCGGCTTCCTCCGGAGAGTTTCTCTGGACCAGGTAGCTTTTTACCGACGCATTAGAACTATTAACGTTGGCGGTTTCGTAAGACATCCTCCACAGCGCCAGAAATACTAACCACTGGGTGGGCGCGAGCCAGCTATTCATAGATCTTCACCTTGTAGCCGACCGCCTGGAAGCCCCGGCTAAGCATCTCAATCCAGTTGTCGGTCGACTCCTTGAGCATAGTCTCAACCTTGGCATTGTCGCTCTGGCCGATGTGCAGCTCAAACCCCCGCTCATTTCTCTTGATCACCACTTCGACCCTGGAGATGGCTTCTCTGACATCCGGCGGAGCCTGTCCCATTTGTTTGCTCATCATGCGAAAAAGCATCTCCCGGGATTGGGGTGAGTTGGCCATATTCATAAAATCAAACATTATTTCTGCTCCCATTCATTAATACTGTGTCTCTCTATCGGCGGTGGTTCCGCCGGTGGCGGAGTTCCCGGTAAACCGGCGGCCGGCGGTCCTCCCTGCATCATGCCGGGTAAAGGCATCCCGAACATCTGGGACATCTGCTGCATCGACTGCATCATGCTTACGATCTTGGTGAAGGGATCATTGCTTTGTCCCCCGACCATTTGCTTGATCTGGTCAAGAGTACCGGTTACCTGGGCATTGTTCTGAGAAACTGCTCCAAAGAGCTGGCTGGCAGTCGCCTGGGCTGCCCGGTCAGCGATATCTTCGCTGGAAGCTTTCGCCCTGGCGGCGGCCGCGTCCTGCTCTTCCCGTGTCTCTTTCATCAGCCTCAAAACAGGTTCCATGCGCTTGGCATCGGCTTCAGCCGACCCCTTCTGGATATTCACCAGGTCCATCACCATCAGCATGGCCGCTCGAAACTTCATGATGGCTCTAAGTTCGACTTCGCCTTCGGGTGTGCCGCCCATGTATTGCTTCAGCACAGCTTCCGGGGCAATCATCTCCATGCCGCCGCCCATCTTGCGGATTACGGGAAACTCATTGCTGGCCTTTTCTTCCCCCTCTGGACTATGAGCTCGCTCCAGTTCCTCCCGAATGATGGCGCGGATCTTATCTTCCGGCACCGAGGCGCTGCCTATCTCCGATAGTTTTAGTCCTTGCAGTGTATTGTGAACCTTGCTGCGGCTGACGTTGAGCTCGGCTGCCATCTGTCTTTCCGACTGTCCCTGCTCTCTACGGTTTTTGACTTCTTCTGTAAACTGGTCTTCCACTTTCCCTCCTTTGTTACCACCCAAGCTAAGGTGGTTTTTTACTGGTTTAACCTGCGTAGCTAATCTGGTTTCCTGCTGGCCAGACCGCTCGAAGCTAACTGGTCTGGTTTTTTATCACGTTCAAGCCACTCAAAATCGTAGCTGAATTACCTCCCGACCGGTCACCCGGTACAGGCGTTATCTCTCACTCATCTCACCTCCCAGCAGTAACTGAATCGCTTTCTCTACTCCCACATGGGGTACCAGCCGGGCTATCCGGATCGCATCCCTGACATCCTGGCTTCGACCATCCAGTTTCTTGGCGATCTCTTCAGCCAGTTCACTAGACAGGCTTTCCTTGCGGACCAGCACCCCTTTAACCACGGTGAGAAACTCGCTGCGGCTGTAGGGATTAAGCTTACGGATAGCAAAGCGGGAGCGCAGTTCCGGGGAGAGCTTTTCCATTCGGTTGCTGGCGGCAATTACCTTGAGTGGATTATGGATATCCAGTGCTCTCCCTCTCTTGGCTCTTACCAGCCTGCCTCCTTCCATCATCGTGAGCAAAGCTGCCATATCCACGGCATTCATCTTGTCTATCTCATCAATCAGGAGAATCTTCGGCTCCCTCTCAGCGACCAGGTCCCAGAGTCCCGCCTTGGAAGTGGCTGAACCGACCAGCCAGATGGCCTGCTCACCGAAGGTTTGCTCGATGTCCCAGAGAAAGAGTGTTTTGGCCAAAGCCGGCGGACCGGTAAGTAATACGTGAACCGGCTTTTCTGCCAGCAGTGTCGCCGTGAGCAGTTCCTTGACCTCTTCATGCCCGATAATATCTGAAAAAAGGTCATCCCCCAGTTCTACCAGTGGTTCTGACTGGGGTTCGGCGGAAGCTTCTTGCTGGTTCGCTAATAACAGGGCTTTGGCTTTCTCACTGAGCTTGTATCCTGTAAATGAGTTGGAACGAAAGACATTGTCCAGGTAGCCGTCCTTGAACAGACGGCTCAGGGTTGCCGGCCAGATCCGTACATGCCGCCATGACCAGCCGATCCGGTATTCCTTCTCCATGTCCACCGATGCCTCAAACCTGGCGATCTCGCTAATTAGCTCCATGTCACCATCTTTCATCATCGCCATCCCCTTTCTTTTGAGATTTGTTGATATGCAGCTGTCACAAGCTGGAAGAGAAACTCGGTTCCCTTGACCCCGGCGGTATCGGGATGCAGCTTACCCACCATCTCCCTGTACCGTTTCTTGACCTGATCATCGGTAGCGGTTTTCTCCAGCCCTAATACCCGATAGGGATCAATACCGGCTTTGCCGCCAGATTGATTCCCCACCTTCATGGCTGACCAGAGTTCTCCTATCACCGGGTCGTTACTGATTCCTTGCAGCACCTGGTTCAACCACTCGGACATCATCTCGGCCGTCGCCTCTGTCATCTTCCGTTGTGCTTTCCTGAACTTGTCTTCCACGGACTTACCACCAGAAATGCCCGCAAAGTATACCCAGCAAGAATCCGACCAGAATCTGCCACCAGTATTTACCTGCCAGCTTGGCAACCAGTATTCCTAACCCGAGAAAGATAAGCAGATAGATTAAGGGGGAATTCTTCTGGTCTTCCCGAACTATCTCCGTCCAGGGCTTGCCGCCCACCTTACGCCACAGCTTTTCGTAAAGCTTGCCGATGATTTGTGTCATGTGTAACTATCTCCTTTACCTTTAGCCAGCCTCTTTCCTCTTCCGGCACCGGCGGTCCCATCCGGTCGAAGTTGATGCATTGCTGGCAGATTTTCGGGGCTAGTGGCTCACCCTTTTCCAGGTGCATCGGGTGGAGGTTGACCTGTTCCGGGGTAAGCGGGTACCCTTTGCTGCAGTAAATACGCTTCGTATCCACCTTTGCGTTGAAACATTCGTAGAGCGTTCTCTTTTTCTTCTTCATTCCTGCCTTGTCCTTTGAGTTTCATTAAGCTACCTGGTTACGTTTTCGGTAGCTGGCCCCTTCCAGTATCTCGATGTGGCCGTGGGTCATGCCATAAAGCCGGTCTACCGTATCCACCCCCATAAGCTCTACGAGTGATTCATTACCTTCCAGAGGCAGCCGGCAGGTCATTACTACCGGCAGATTGCTGGCTACCCGCTCGTTAATGACGTACCAATAAAGCTCACGGGTAAAGTCGGAGGGTTTTTCTTTTCCCACGTCATCCAGCATCAGGAGACAGACACCCCTGAGATCGTCATAGACATCCATCTCACGCTCATGTTTAGATTCATCACGGCTGAGGTTGTAGGTGGCACGGACACGCCTGACTAACCCCGGCCCGCTTTGGAAGCAGATTGGTTTGTAGATCTGGTTAGGCTCCCCCTCCCAGTGGTCGATGATGAAGTTGGCGACGGCGACCATAAGGTGCGTTTTGCCTACACCCGGACTGGGTGAATATAAAATTAGCGAACGGTAGCCTTGAGGTTCTTCCACCTTGAATCCTTCGGCATACTTACGGCAGATTTTGAGTGCCTTATCCTGGCAGCCAGGCTCGAAGTTAGCGAAA
>Ga0315284_10003295_pt1 | contig 22898 bp, 25 predicted proteins | sample YL17G09_16_MG_FD_203696 | JGI IMG/M metagenome (GOLD analysis project Ga0315284, IMG submission 203696) | Sediment microbial communities from Yellowstone Lake, YNP, Wyoming, USA - YL17G09_16 | ecosystem: Environmental > Aquatic > Freshwater > Lake > Sediment | place: USA: Wyoming | collected... | reverse complement strand
GGCAACACGGTGACAGCTTCAAACGCTCGGTTCAATCATCCTGCGGGATTGGCGTGTGACAATAGCGGCAATGTCTATATTGCTGATGCAGGCAACCATCAGATCCGGAAAATCGATCCAGATGGCAATGTTTCCTTGCTCGCTGGAGCGGCAACCCCGACCAGTGGCTATGTAGACGGTGTGAATTTGTCGGCTCGCTTTTTCAGCCCCCACGATGTTGATGTCGACAGTTCTGGCAAGGTGTATGTGGCGGACATGCGCAACCACACCATCCGGGTTATTGCTGGCGGTATGACAGACACTTTGGCGGGCAATGGCACCCCGGGATTCGTTGCGGGCAATGGTAATGATGCGCGCTTCCGTTTGCCGATGAGTGTGGCTGCGAATTCTGCAGGACGAGTTTATGTAGCCGACACCGGCAACTACTTGTTGAAACGCATCAACAACAATGGTTTTGTTTCGATTATCTCAGGATCGGGAGAAGGGGCAATCGTTGGGGAGGGAGCCGATAGCCGTTATCATATGTTGAAATTTGTGAAAGTAGACATGTCTGACCGTTTGTATGCCATTGATTTCGATGCGGACGGTTACAGCCGCCTGTTGCGCATTGACGACAATGGCACTTCTGCGGTGGTTGTTGCCTTTACGGGCTTGTCGGGCTTTTTTGCCAATGGGGTCGCCGTAGACCGGGCAGACAATTTGTATGTCACCGAATCAAACTTCACGGAGATTGTGCTGGCCATTGAGGCCGGCAGCGAGGAGCAATTGCCCGAAGGATTCGGCGAAGGTTCGCTGAGTTACCATGGCGTCCCTGGCACGACTGCCAATGTGGTGGTCAATGGAGTGACATTTGTGGTGGGCAATGTCGCCGGGAGTTTCGTGTGGGACATTGGTGGCAGCGGTGAACACACCTTTACGACCATTGGCGAGAGCATCAGTCGCACGGCTGGCAATGTGGCGTTCGACATTACTTGGGATGGCATGCTGTAAGTCCGCCAAAGAACTGACGGACTGACTGAGGAGAAACCACTATGAGTAGCAGTAGCACTAACAGCAACAGCACCAGCAGCACCGCCGCATCGGTTAGCAGCAGTCGCAGCACTGCTATCAACCCCAGTTCCAGTAGTAGCAGCACCGCCGCATCAGTTACCAGCAGTCGCAGCACTGCTATCAACCCCAGTTCCAGTAGCACTACCAGCAGCAGTAACACATTGGGACAATCCAGCAGCAGCAGCAGCCGCAGCACCAGCAGCACCGCGGGATCCGTAAGCAGCAGTCGCAGCACCGCTAGCAGCTACAGCTCCAGCACCACCAGCAGCGACAGTTCCTCCAGCCTGCCCGTGATTGGCGTTTACGCCGCCGTTGGTTTCGGAACTTCGTCTGTAAATGGGAACTACACTTACATAGGCATTTTTGAGAGTCGCCCTGTGTTTTCTTCTGGGCTGTGGCGGATATTTTACAATCCATACTTTAATGCTTATTGCTTGGATTCTTATCTACACAACAACGCCACTGTCTCGCCCTATACCAGCAATGGACCGATTGATGGCACTTGGCGGTCAGACATCTACACCGGAGCAGTCGGCACAGTAACACTCATCACAGAAGGCGTAAGCAGCCAGTCCAGCAGCGGCGAGGCGGGTCTCTGTGTTTTCTTTGATGGTGTTCACAACTACGCCCGGATGGGAATGTCGCTCCTGACAGGGCTGTCTCAAGCCACGGTTGAATGTCGCTTCCGCAGTTCTCGCACCGGCAGTAAACAGGCGCTGATTAGCGACCTTGGGTTGAGTAACGGCGTTCCTTGTGGCACCGAGATTGGATTAACTACTGATGGCAAGCCATATTTCCGCACGGCGGCGAAAGCCCCCATTAGCAGTGGAAGCGGAATGCTGGGCATCGGCATGCAGCGTTTGGGCGGCTTGCTCAAGGACGCCCCCACCGCTGTAGACCGAACAATCACAGGCAATTCTTCCGTGGCCAATGGAGCATGGCATCATATCGCGGGCGTTATCAGTGTTACGCCTGGCGACACCGCCACTTGGGATAGCTGGCTATATGTGGACGGAGCCTTGGTCGCTTCAGATTCCACCGCATTAGCCGCGACCAATTACACCATCAGAGGCGCACAACCATTCTTGGCGCGATCGCAAGTTGGCGCCGGTGCGCCGAATTTAGCCCGTATCGCCTTGGATGAGGTGCGCTGGTCGTCCAGCAAGCGCTATGCGGAGCCGTTCACCCCAGATAGCCGCCACACGCTTGATGCTGATACGGTCGCCTATTATCGTTTCAACACAGCCGCGACCCAAGTGCGCGATGAGGCGCAGCGCTATCTCATGATTATGGCTGGGTCGCCACTGCCGGTGTGGTTGCGAGAAGATGTCGTGGAATCCACCTCTAGCTCGAGTTCGTCGAAAACTGGGGCGTTCACCAGTTCCTCCAGCACCAAAGCGTCAGTCACCAGCAGTCGCAGCACTGCGGTGGGCGTCAGCAGTAGTTCGACCAGCGAGATGAGGTCGGACTCGAGTCAGTCCATAGCGGATGCCTCTTCCAGCTCCACTACTTCCACCGAGTCCTATGGGGTCGCGCCATCCTTTAGATTTTCCATTATAACTGCCAGCGAGCCAGCTGACGATGGGGACCCGGATGATAGCGTGCCATGGGGCATAGTAACACACGCTGGAGTATATGGCGATGGCATTAACGGCGAAACCCAATCCGCATCTGGCGCGATCATGTCTGGCGAGATGATCAGTGGCTGGCATGGTTGGTTCAGGGTGTATGCGAATGCCCCACATGAATATGACCAATTCCTTGTCAAGATGTCATTCTCGATTCCAGAAAGAGTAGTCGCCGGACGACCAGTGCGGCTGATCTTTTCCCACTCCGCCGCTTACGAGTATGATAGATGGGACCTTATCCCCCATAGTTTCAGCGCACGCGGCACCAACGCATCCTTGTCATTCAAGATGGGTGGCGGGTGGGCCTCCGGAGCACTCGGCTTGTTTTTCCCTGAAGACACTGATTATCGCGGCGCTATTTACTGCAAAGGACCGCGGATCTCGGACCCCGAAGGCGATCCAACGGCCGTCTGGTCTCCCTGTGGCATTGTTTCCGTAAGTGGGTCTATCGAAGGCTGGGGGGTGTCGGCCGGCGCGAAGGGCGATTCGCGGTCGAGATCCGTCGAGGTCTACATGCAATGCAAAACCAGCACAAGTGGTTACTACGGGCTTGGGCTAAAACGGTTGCGCTTGCGATAAGACTGCCAGCGGCTGATGAATTTTACGGCAAATGGGGGCGGATACGGAATAGCCCCCGAGCGGGTTGCTGCAACAATTGCCCGACCTGTGCGAATTCATTGGTGCCAAGAATCCCCGCATACGCCAACCGCTCGACGCTGTTGATGGCTTCCAACTGCTCCTCCAAGACATATGGATCATCTTCCAGAGCATAATAGCGGATGTTCAGCTCTTCACGCTTATCTTTCGCGCGACAAGCGACAAGATTCATCTGTGCCAACTGTTCCTGCGAAGGATGCAAGGTGTTTATGACCTTTGTGCGCCATGTGGAATAATACCGTAGACGATTCACTTGATAGGTCGCATATCGCGTCGGGTTTGCCAAAGCACGGATGCGAGCGGTATGCTCAATGCCCAATTCGGCCGCGATCCGCCAGCTAGTCGCAAGGTCAATTGTCCCATCCAAAAAATGCTGAGTAACGATGTTTTGTTGCGCTACGGTTTCGCAGCAGGATTTCCAGCAGGCTGGCAAGTTCTCTTTGGGGACCCCCATCAACTGACACTCCTTGAGGTAGGAGTCACACAAAAGACAATTGAGCATCGCGCCGTCTTGGGTAACCACAGTTGCTAAACATCCTGCCCACGCCATCCCGGCCATTAAACCAACCAAAAATATTGTCTTTAATGTTGTCTTCATATTTCCACCTGTGTTTTCATTTAAGACAACTTAGCACGACTCGAGATAATGTCAAGCGCAATTGCGACTGACTTGTCCGGCGACTGACTTGTCCGGCGACTTGTCCGGCGACTTGTCCGGCGACTTAAATGCAATTAACGCATTGGTCGGGTCGGTCGGCGGGCGGGGGTTTGCCCGGTTGGTAGCCCAGCTCGTCTTGGGCGATTCGCGAACATTGCTCCACCATCGCGGGAAAATAACGGCGAGCGTAGTCCTCCACCAGGCGGGCTGTAGCGGGACGCGGCTTAGCCCCCCAGATGTGCGTGTAACCTAAAGCATTAGCCTCCTCCGATCCGGCTTTTGAGTAGATGTCGGATTGGATAAGGCGGCGAACTTTGACGCCCCGCTGGGTCGCCACCGCCAGCAATAAATACTGTTCTGCTACGCACATGCCAAAATGGCGGTCCAGTCGTTGCCAAGGCTCAAGATTGCTGGGGTGAGCCACAAATTCCGTGGCTTGCTGCACATAATCCCGAAAGAACTCCAAGTCAGTGCCGCCGACTACACCCGCACAAATTGCATTGGTGAGTTTCCGCCCGTAAGCCCATGCGGGCGGCAGATATTTCAGTTTTTGCTCGATGTCTGTTAGATGATAAATTTCGGCAAGCAACGGCTCATAACTTTGCACGATCACCGGCGCCTGAAAAATATCTACAGGCAGATCCTCCCATAAAAAAACATCCTCATCAATGTGCATAAACGGCTCGGTTTGCATTGCTTCGGCCATCAATTTGGAGAACGCCCAAAAGTCATCAAAAGCCGATGGCATATCGTCAAAAGCGATCGTCACATCATCAAATTGCAACCCCAACTTGTCGACAAGCATCTTCTTGCCCGCCGTGCTGGTGACAAAACGAGTGGTGCGAAATCGCTGGCGCAGCAGGTGGGAGGACATGGACCAGCTTAGCAATTCGTGGAACGGGGTTGCCCAGCGTTTCCAAGCATACCCCGGCACCGCTCGAAAACTCATCAGTCCGTGCATGCGCCTATTATACTGGACGACGGCACCAACGCCCTCTCTAAAGAACATCTCTCTAAAGAACATCTTCTAAAGGGTGCGGCTGTGGGAAACATATTGAGTCAGCGTAATCTGCTTGCCTGGAAACGCGGCCTTCAAGGACTCTTCGAAGGTCGGCGCCACTGCCGTCCACGGACGATTATTGAACAGATGCACTGTCACACCTTTGCCGTCGGCATGCCGCACCAGCCACAGATTTTCACTGCTAAACCCGTTCGACGCCACTCGATAAACATCCCGGTCGTCGTCTGCGAGGTGGCGACTGTCGTCGCTGTCAGAGGATGGAAAGACACGCAACTCATTCGCCGCCTTGAGCTGTAACCGATAAGACATTCGCAAGCAGTAATCCAGAACAGCTTCCTGCGATGTTTTGGTCAGCCACTTGACCGGGATGGTGAGGATGCGCTTGCGGGTCACCATTGTGTGCCCGTCAGAGTTTTTCTGCGGCAATACAGTTGTTATCCAGAATTGAACGACTTCCAAGTCGGAATAGGCTGGGACGCACAATCCCACATGGTCAGACACGATTGAGCGCTTGCGTCCTTTGCCATTGAGTTTGTAGAAAAAGCGTCGCGGCGGCAACGCAATGCGTTCCGGATGCGGGGAAGTCTCCACGACGGTTCCTGTATCAGCAGATTCAATGGCTCGTTGCTCCAAGGTTTTGTGTTTCTTCATAATTTCCTTTGACACAACATAGCATAGCCACTACAAAAGTCAAGTCACAGGATGCAACACAGACATTGCAGAACTAATGCATATGGATTGGTATGTTAAAGGTTTGGGGTGTGAGGCGGGCGCCATCCCCGAGGTCAGCGAACATGACGCTCGAGCGCGCGGACTGTTTGGTCCGGTTTGGCATGGCACCACCCGACGGGAGGAAATCGACCAGGCGGGTTTTCAGGTATTTATTGGTGACACTGGCAGCGAAAATCTAAGCCATGGCTACGAAGCCGGCCACTACGCAAACGGCGCCCCGCCGCCGGTTCATCACTTGGGATTCGGAGTCTATTTCACCACGGTTAAGAGCATCGGCAAACGCTTCGGCTACGGGAGCGCCGGACCCGCCTATTTCTTGGACGTCCCACGTTTGGAGACCATCAACTTTGGGGCGCCCAATACGATGATGAAGTGGTGGATCGCCAACGGCTACAGCCCAGAAATAGCCAAACTCGATCGCGTCGCGGCGACTCAGCGTTTGACGAACCATCTCAAGGCGCAATGGGATGCGGTCTGGTATAAAGGCAAGGGGTTGCATCGGCTATTGGATGGTGATCAAATTTGCATCTTTGAGCCGGCTGGCCGAGTCTACCAACTCAATTCCAAACTCGCTTTGCCTGGGCAAATTGGCAGCCGGGTGCGCCGCATTGGTCACTATCACGAAGGAGTCATGCGGCCTGGTGACGGGATGATTGGGATCATCATGAAAGTCGATGAAGACCGAATGGAATTCATCCGTGATTTGCGGCAAAAGGATCCAGAATTAGCGCGGCGGGTTTATCATCCAAATGCCACTAAATTCTATTGGGTCAAATGGCGTCGCGGCGGAACCGATTGCAATGTGCAGGATGTGGAAGTTGAATTGTTGCCACCGGGTTAATCAATGAACGAATTGAACGAATTTACAATGCCATTTATCATTTCGCGTAAGTCGCCGCCCTTGGGCGAACTTCACGCTTTGTGGGATTGGCTGACCACCATAGCAAACGGGCGCGGCGGACAGGTATTGGAATTCGGCTGCGGTTGCACTACTTGGGTGCTCCAACAAACACTTTCGCCAGCCAATTTGGTATGCGTGGAGACCTTCCCCAGGTGCATCGAGCCTGTGCGGCAGCATATTCCACAGGCCACCATTGTTGGGTCTTGGGACCAAATTCCTCGCGTGCCTTACAATTTTATGCTGGTGGATAGCAGCACTGGGGCGCCCAGCAATTTACCGTCCTTGGTGTCACAATCTTTTCCATTCCGTGATGATGCCATCGCCTACGCGCTGGAATTCTGTTGCCGCAATGTCGTGGTAATTGTCCACGATTGGTGCCATCGTCAGTTGGCTTTTCATGCGCCCAAGCGTTATCTGGAATCGTCTGGCTTTCAGTTGCTCTGGTCGCATACTGGGCGCCGCGGATTCGGCGCATACCAAAGGGCATCTCAATGACCAATTGGTATCATGCCGCCGCCGCGCCACCGACCGACGACCAACTGCGCCAGCTAGCGCGGAAATTGATTCGCGAAGCGTGGGCCACTGGCTACATCACCGATGCGGTCAAGTATAGTGACTACCATGTCTGGCTTGTGATTGCGAACGAAGAACGCCTCAACGAACAAGTTTACACCTGGGGCGAAGAAAACTACGACCGGGTCCGCGCCGCAGTCGACGCTGAAGTGCTGCGCATGGAAGAATCGGTTTTCACTCGCCGCAAGAATCGACTGACTCGCGAGGAAGATCCGCTAACGCACTTGCGAGCAGCCATTCGCGGCAAAGGGTGGGACGCCGCCAAGCGGGCAATTTCGCAAATGACGCCGGGCGGTGGCTGGGCTGGCAACGCCAAGGTGGAAGATGAAATCGCCGAAGAAGTTTTCCGGCGGCTCTATCGCACCATCTATCAACCCGGCTATGTGGATATCGAGAATCTGACAGAAATGTCACGCTATCTGGACCCCGTTACCGGCAAACGCTACCTGAAGCGGCTCAGCGAGATCTGCACCGACGAAAAACAGGCGGAGAAAACCGAGTTGTGGAGCGATAGCAAATTGGAGGTCGGCTTCTTCCGCAACGCGTTTGGGTATCGCCTCTCCGCGATGCCGAAACAGATTGAGATCTATCGCGGGGTGCCACGCGCCGATGTCCAACTCCGCCCCGGCGAGTTTGTCACCACCTCACGGGATTATGCCCGGGTCTACATGCACGGTCGCCACGGCGCGATCATCCGCCAGCCCGTCAATACCGACGACCTGTTGGTGCTGAAGATTGAGGACCATGACCGCCCGGAGTTCGTATATTATCCGCGCGCCATGGCCGAAGAAAATCGCAAACCCCAAGATATTCCCCCGCCGATGTCCTTCCGCCAGTTCTGGGCAGAATCCAACCAATGAAAGTCACCCGACTGGCCGCCGAGAATCTCCAGTGCTTTTGCGGCGCGCCGGCTACACTACGGGACTCTTCCGTCATCTATGGCAAATCCTATGGACCCGCATGGGTCTGCTCGCGCTGGCCGGAATGCGATGGTTATGTTGGCTGTCACCCGGGCACCAACAAACCGCTCGGCAATTTGGCCGACAACCGGACCCGCGCCGCACGCAAGCAAGCCCATTCAGCCTTCGACCACCTCTGGAAATCCAAAGGTATCCGCCGCACCGACGCCTACCGCTGGATGCAAAAAGTGATTGGGCTGACATCTGAGCAGGCGCACATCGGCATAATGTCGCGGGAACAGTGCGAGACGCTGTTGAAGCATGTGCTGCCCGTCCTCCGCGGCGAAACCAGGCTTCCAGGTCGCTAAAACACGCCCCGCTTCCGCAGTTCCGTCACCACCATCTGCGTAATGCGCACGCATTCATGCCGGTCAAAGTAGGCGTTGCTCGCCACGACCAACCGCTTCAATTCTGGTGTGCCTGTGAAACTCCATTGAATAGTCGGACAGCCGTGACATCCACTACCAACCAAGACGATTCGTGTTACACCACACTAAACAATCAGCGTGACACTCGATGCGCGCGACCGTCATCAATAGATTGTCGGCGTTGCAAGTAACTGGTCAGCAACACTTTACAATCAAGCAATATACCATATCCACAAATCAACGAAAAGTGAACATGGTATATGAAGCGACTCCGAGCGGAGATGTATAATCTCAACCACTTATGCAAGCCAGACTACTTTCGCTCGCCCCCACAGATGCGGCCACCAAAGCCGGTCGGCCGGCGTTGACCCCGGAACTCTTGGCCGCCGTCCTCGCCCGCATCAGTCGCAACAACGAAGGCTTGGATTCGATCCTCGAGAAGGTCAACGAACTCATTGCCAGCAAAGGGGCGGACAAGGCTGTTGACGCAGTCTTCAAATTCGTCGATTTTGGACATGCCAGCATTGCCGACATGGCACCCGTCGCGATGTGTTTGGACGGCATTTCCATTTGGTTGGCGTATCTGGTATGGAGTCTGTGTCCGACCCGCGTCGATCTGCCAATCGATAGTGGCGACTGCGGCGAGGACGAAATGCTGGGCGGACAGGAGTCCAGCACCCGCTACATCCGAATGTCGACCGCTAGGGAATCTGGCGCCACCTTTGGTGTCCCCCTGCAATTCGAGAAGACATGGCAGAGCCACATCAGCGAGATGTTCGCAGCCTACCATCAAGCCTTGGAATTCTGGGAAAAACAAGCTGAGAAGGATCCGTCGGTGATGCGTCTGCCCAAATCCCTGCTGGAGGACCCGTCGGAGAAAGCGGTCAAGCAAGTAGCCCGGCTGAAGCGCAACTACGCTTTCGACCGCGCCCGTTATTTCCTGCCGATCGCGGCATACACCAACATGGCGATGGTGATGCCGGCCCGCACTTGGGCGGCCTTGTGCCAATATCTGTTATCGACCGAACAGGTTGAAATGCAACGGTTGGGCGAACATATCCGCAATGAGTTGGAATTAGCCTCCCCCAATCTCGTGCGGCACGCAGTTCGCAAAGATTATACGGCGGCGCTCATCGCCGACGAATTTGCTGAACTGCAATGGCTGGCGCAAGAAAGTTCATCGAATTTGCAAAACCCAATCGATCCCAGCTGCCCGTGTGAACCATATCTGGATGTGTTGCTGCCACGCGGTTGCCCATTGGACAAGGAAGCCGACATCCGCTTTGCCCGGGACCTCGCTCATCACACCAACCGCTATGCGCCTGTTGGCCGCGGACTACGCGACACCGCTGTGCGCTTCGGCTGGAACGCCGTGGCTCTCGCCGAGATCCGCGACCTCAATCGTCATCGCACGGGTCAAAAGTATGCGCCGGCAGTGCCTTTAGGGTTCTACTGCGCTTTAGATCAAAATGGACAGACGGATGGACAAGCGGATGGACAGACGGAAGGACAAACGGATGGACAAGTGATTAGTGAGTTGTTACAAGTCGGCGCCGAGGCTTGTCGAATCGGTCTGCAACGGCTGCAGAGTGGCTATCAAGACTACGTCTATTGGCTGCCGCTCGGGGTGCAATTTCGTTTTCAGCACCTGACGACGGCGGATAAATTCATCTACGAAGCGGAGTTGCGAACCGGCACCGGCGCGCATTTCCGGTATGCTTCACACTTGCGTTCTGCCTTGGAACTGTGGTATATTCGATTTCCACGCACAAGGTCGCTGATTTTGGAAGGGTCAGCGGAACCGGAGTAGCAACAATATGGACGAAACGACAACCAAAGAGGCACTCATTCCACGCGCCCCGACAACCAAAGCGGGCCGTGCTAAACGCGCCAATGACGCCATTAAAAAGCACATTCTTCTGATGCATTCAACCACCGACCGCGCATCCTTAACCGCCGACCGTGCATCCGGACTGTCTTCCAAAGTGGTTGCAGCCGAAGTCGAATACCACATCCGGACTCGCGCAGCGTTGCGGTTGCTGGAGGTTGAACGGGCATCTTGTCGGAGCCAAGCCGCGCCGGCGCCCATCAAGACATCAGCGCGGTGGCGCTTCCGCAATTTCTTAGCAACCACCACGCATAAGTTTTGGGTCGCATGGTATTTATTGCGGGCTTGCCGTGCGTTGCTGCGACGCGCTTCCGCTCATGACCGGTCCAAATACGGACCGGATGAAGAGCCATATTTCGCCTATTCAATGAATCAGTTGCATGGTTTGGAGTATGGGTCAATTGCATATCAAGCGCAACTGGACCGCCTCAAGCCGGCCATCGAGCATCACTATTTGGTCAACAGCCACCATCCCGAACATTGGATAAATGGCCTTGAAGATATGTCTCCTTTGGATGTGTTAGAATTATTGTGTGACTGGAAAGCCGCCGGACGCAGGCACAAGACCGGGTCTATGGCGAAATCGTTTGAAGTAAACGAAAAACGGTTCAAAATATCAAAACACAGAGTTGAAGCGATGCGGCGCGACGCTCAAGAAATGGGGTTGCTATGAAGCAAGATGGGGTTGCTATGAAGCAAGATATGAATCAAGCAGTCATCACTACTTATCCTGCGCCGCCGCGCATGTTTTATGCAACAAACGACCGACGGGCATACCTACATTAGCATCTTCGACCGCGAAGGGCGTTACACTTGCCCTGAAGAAACCGTGTTACTTAACTCGGAGGGTCAAATCGAAGCGCACTGGATCAATCAGCCGTGATGCAATTCGTTGTCAAAATGCCGAACCGGGTCTTCGTCATCAATCCAGAGAAGTCTCTGCCGAGACTGGAGAAACTTGGTTTTCATTTGACCCCGCTGAATGGAATCATTTATTCACGACGGCCGATGACCGCGGATTTTCCAACAGTCACTTTTAATACCTTGGATGAAATTGTGAAATTCATTGACGAGCACGGGCGACAAATTCGATTGTCTGATGAAAGTGACGAATATGACCGCCCGACTGGTCGGCGTGAGATGTGGATTGGAGAATAATAATGAATGAAATGCCTAAACTGACCAAAAAACAAGCGGTTATCGCCAACAAGGTGGAAGACTGCCTGCTTTTTCTGCGCCTGCAGCGGGTGATTCGGGATTCTGAAGTGAGCGCCATTCGCGAACGATTACGGCTCAAATTCGTCTGGAATCCCATTGAACGGAGGCTCAAGAAAGAAATGAAGACTCAAGGAACCATTGCTGTCACAGCGGCGCTTGCCATTCTGTTGCTGGCCAATGGCGTAAGCGCCCAAACCAACGCGCCCATCACCAATGCCCTCATTCGATTGAACGGGCAGGTTGCTCCCCACGGTTGCGACACCACTTTCTTCTTTCAATATGGCACCGGCACCAATTACAGCCGCAACAGTGCCACTGGCGTGGTGCCGGCCAGCGTGAGCAGTAGCAATGTGTCAGCGACCATCACCAACCCGTCAATTGATAAGGTGCCAACGCCATGACCTTGTCCATTGACCCTAATCGGACATGGGAACAGAATCTGGAAGATTGGGGTTTTCAATCGGTGACCGACAACATCGGCGAGCGAGCCGTTGACAAATATGGGCTGTCTGTAATGTCGTTCGAGGATGATGAATTCGAAGTCGCGTGGGTTGATGACAAACATGTCATTCATGGTCGGGCAGGCACGAGCTTGGAGGATCTGCTCCGGGTTATCTTGACAATTCGCACTTACAAAGATTTGCTCAAACCATTCCCAATTTTCCCCGATGTTTGGGAACTGACCATTGCTAAAAAAAATCCGGCCAGAAAAAAAACCACCTCCAAGGGACAGCCTCCCAAGGGACGCAGAAGCGCATAATGTCACGCCCCATCATTTGGCCACTTGTCGTTTTTGCAGCTGGATCTCTTCTTCTAGGTCGGCTGCTATGGGAGGTGAAAGCTCCTGTGCCAGAGTTGTGCTTTATTGCGTTCGGTGTCATGTGCGGGCAATGGGGTCATCATCGATGCTTGGCATCTCGCGAATATAAATGAGCGATATCATCCTCAACCCCGAACAAACGCTAGCGGTCAACCACCGCGATGGCCCTTGTCTGGTCACCAGTTGCCCTGGTTCTGGCAAAACTCGCGTCATCGTCGAACGCACCATCAAACTCGTCGAATCCGGGGTCAATCCCACCTCGATCCTGTCAGTCACTTTCACCAACAAAGCCGCCAAAGAAATGAGACAGCGGTTGCTTCTTCGCTTGGGCGAGCGCGCCAAGCAACTGACCATGTTGACTATTCACGCCTTCTGCGCTCGCTGCTTACGCCGCTACGGGCATCTCTTGGGCTACAGTGCCAACTTCGCCATCTTGGACGAAGATGAACAAGTAGACGAACTCGCTCAAGTCGCCCGCCAGTGCGGCTTCGACTGGAACAAGAAAGCCGTGCGCTACATGGCCGGTCAAATGGATGATTGCCGCGAGAAGATGCTTGACGAAGAGGACATGAAGAAGGTCTTGGATAAAAAAGACTCAAATTGGTTCATCGTCGTGCAAACCTATCTGGAACGCCTACGCGCCAAAGACCGCATCGACTTCAGTGGGCTGCTTACCGAAACTCTGCGCCTGCTCAAGGAGCGCAAGGTCGCCCTCGACGCCATCCAAGCCCGCTTCTCTTACTTTCAAATGGACGAAGCGCAAGATAGCAATAAAGTGCAGATGTTGATCGTCGAATTGATGGCTTCACATACAAGAAATTTAGTGCTGGTTGGGGACACGGATCAGAGCATATACCGGTTCCGCGGGGCCCGTCCGGAAAACATCACCGACTTCATCCGTGACTACAATCCGCGCATTATTCGGCTGGGGCAGAATTATCGCAGCACCCCGCAAATCGTGCAGATTGCCGACAATCTAATTCGCCAAAATCCCGATCGCCCAGCCGATGATTTCCGCACCTCGAATCCAGCTGGTCCGCCCGTGGAATGCCGTTGTTTTCTCACGCCCGAAGATGAAGCCCATTGGATTGCCCGGCAAGCCCGGGAAGCCATCGCCTGCGGATTGCCGCCGCGACGGATTGCGGTTCTCTATCGTCTCAATCGGATGAGCCGCCCGCTGGAAGCGGCTATGCGGTCAGAGCGGGTGCCCCATGTGGTGGTCGGTGGCTTCTCATTCTATGACCGCACAGAGATCAAAGACCACTTAGCCATGCTGCGCCTGCTGCTCAACCCTTTCAACGGCATCGCTTTTCAGCGTATTGCCAACAAACCGAAATGCGACTTGGGAGATGTGACAGTCGGCAAGATCGAGCAGTTTGCCGACGCCCAGAAGATTAGCGTGCTGGACGCCTGCCGCCGGGCAAAAGAGTGTGTGCGCAGCACCAAGGCCCAAAAAGGCGCAATCGCCATGGCCGAGGCTTACAATTTCGATTGGAAGCCGATACCGTTGTCCCAATGCTTGCAGCAAATCTCTGACCGGCTGAAATATATTGAATTTCTGCAGAAAGACGACCCTGAAAGTTTTCCCGACCGCAGCGAAAATGTGGCAGAGTTAATTGATTATGCTGGCCAATACAGTCAGCCAGCCGAGCAGAGTATCCCCGCTTTGCTCGACCAGATTGCCCTTATGACGTCGGCGGACAAATCAGATAAGGCCAAAGATGCGGTCACTTTGTCAACCATCCACTGTTCTAAGGGGTTGGAATTCGCTATCGTGATGCTACCCGGTTGGGAAGCGGGTATTTTGCCACACGCGCTGGCGGTGGAAGAACCTGGCGGCTTGGAAGAAGAGCGCCGCTTAGCATATGTAGCAGCGACCCGTGCTGAGCGGAATTTGGCGATCAGCTACTGCCGGGAACGGGTTGTTTCTGGTTCGGCGGGGCAGGGGCATCTCGAATATGCGGCCACCACCCCCAGCCGGTTTCTGTTTGAAATGGGGTTGTTGAAATATCCACCGGGAAGCGAAGAAGCGATTGCCCATGCCTACGAACAGCAAACCTGACAAACCGAGACAGAGCTGCCACAATCTGTCGTAGCGATGCTGTATAATGCAACTGTCGTGACTCGCAAATCTATACAATTGGGGCAGGGGCGGTCGCTGATTGCCTCCTTTAACCGCGTTAATCGGCTGGAACGCCAACTGGAGGCGGCGAAACGGCGTTATTGGGGACTGTTTGCTCTCGCCGACGGCGAGTCCCGCGCCGCTTTGTTGCGACGGTATGTCACGCAGAAGCAACGACAACTGCAACAATTAAAGCAGCAAAAGCCGCTTTCATGACACTCCTTGGGTGGTAACAATGTCTTCTCTCATTGAATTCTACCAACACAGCGGGGGGACCCAAGACGGACACACTTGGGAGCAAATCATGCAATGGAATGATGAGCGGCTGGAAAAAGTTCACACTTACATCCAGTGGTTGTTTCCGCTTGATGAACCGAGCCAGGCGCAGCCCTCGTCCCCTGTGCTGACTAACAGTGACCGAGAAGTTTTCCTGCACGACGAATCAATTCGCCAGCGCATGCGCCAGTCGCTAGACCGGATGCTACAATTTTATGGGCTGTATTGGCTCACACTAGATGGAAATCGTGTCGTTGATTTATCGCCAGAATGGGGGTCTCGCTGCGGCCATTGGCTGCGTCACGACAACCATAATTTCCTGCGCCTGACTCGCATCCTACGCTCTTTGCGCTTATTGGGTTTCGGGGAAGAAGCCAAAGCACTGCAAACCTGTTTGTTGGATCTGCGGCGGTCCTTCCCACACATCATTGGCAGCCGTGCCGCCCGCTTCTGGGAATCGGCGGTATGACGATCTGATGCAGGCTGTTTTGGGCGGATTGCAATCGAAAAGTCCGTAGCAGGGAAGCCGCCAACCATCAGCGAATAACAATTCGCTATGGCTTTCAACCGACTTTTGCGCATTGAACAAGGGCAACTTTACTCCGCCCTAAACCAGGGGTCCGTTGTCGCCGGACCTGTCGACCTAGCGGTCAAATCCAGCACTGGGGTCTGTGGGGTCTGTGTGGATTTTTCAGGCAACATCTTCCTGACCGACTCTGTCAAACATATCATCCTCAAAATTGACCGCAGCGGCACGACTGGAGCCATCAATGTCAGCACCTACGCGGGCGTCGCCGCGGCCTCGGGCGACAACAGCGACAATACCGTTAAAGCTTACGAGGCGCGCTTCAATGCTCCGGAAGGTATTTGTTGCGACCGCAGCGGCAATCTGTATGTTGCCGACACTGGCAATAACCAAATCCGCAAGATCGACCCCAATCGCAATGTCTCACTACTAGCGGGGCAGCCCAACGCCTCTAGCGGTTATACGAATGGCGTCGCTCTATCTGCCAAATTCCTTGGCCCCGTCGATGTTGCCGTGGACAACAGCGGCACCGTGTTTGTTGCCGACACTGGCAACCATGCTGTGCGCGCAATTCGCGGCGGCCGGGTCAGCACCATTGCCGGCGGCAATGGCTCAGGTGACGCGATTGACCCATACGCCGCGGCGACTTCAAAATTGAAAAGCCCCGCTGGCGTCGCTGTCAATTTGAGCGGGCAAGTATTCATTGCTGACAGTGGCAACTATCGCATCAAAGTTGTGCAGAATGATGGGCGAGTATTTTTTTATTCTGGTGCTGGCGCTGCTGGTGGCGCCACTCAGGGCACCACCGTTGGCATTCACAGTGTCTGCAAATTCCTGAATCCGCGTTTCATGACTTGCGACCGCACGGGCAACCTATGGTTGGTGGACTGGAGCAGCAGCACTTCCACCCGCCTGATGCGCATTGACACCAACGGCACTTCCGCTGTCGTCGTCGATTTCGCCACTGCGGAAGACCCATTTGTCACGAGTGTAGCCGTAGACCAAGCCGGCGTCCTCTACCTCACCGAATCGATTTCGCAAGCGTCGCCCTCGGTGCGCAGCAGTAGCAGTTCCAGCAGCACCAAGGCTTCAGGTAGTAGCAGTTCGAGCAGCACCGCAGTTTCGGTATCCTCGAGCAGCAGCACCAAGGTTTCGGTATCCTCGAGCAGCACCAAGGTTTCGGTATCCTCGAGCAGCAGCACCGCAGTTTCGGTATCCTCGAGCAGCAGCACCAAGGTGTCCGTCAGCAGCAGCTCGAGCAGCACCAAAGTGTCCGTCAGCAGTTCCAACAGCACAAGCAGCACCGCGCTGTCTGTCAGCAGCAGCAGCCCGTAGCCAAGCGAGCCAGTATAATTTCATAAGTTGGTTGTATAATGTCCGCTAGATGCGGCTCACCGGATAGTGAGGGCGTCTAGCCAAATAATAGCCTCAACCGCGTTACAGAATAGTGGCGCAGGAGAAGCACATGGACCAGTCCAAGAACAGCTCACCACCTGCTATACCCAGTCAGGTCGCCCAAAGTCCCTTCACTCCGCCCACCACCCTTGAGCGCCCGCCTCTGCCGCCCGACCACACCCGTGGAGTCATTTACTACAATCGCGGCACTGGTTGTATTGCGCGGATGATTGTGTCGCTGGAAAGCCTGCGCAAGCATTACCACGGGAAGATCACTTTGTTTCTGGAGGGCGAACACGCTCCCGAACTTGTGGAATCTTTCCGTAAGGAATTTAATTGCGACATCATCTTTGATAACAACCCCGAAACCACGACTTATGTGCGGGCAGTTGAAATCTGTTGCCGCACTCCTTACGACATCACCATCTGGATGGACGCCGACACTCTAGTCCTGGGTCCGGTCGACGAGCTGTTTGAGGCCGCCGCTGACTATGATTTGGCTATTGTGCATTTCGCCCTGTGGAAATCTAACGGGCCAATGATTTCTGGCCGCATCCGGGAATACAAAGCCGTGGTTCCCGATTTCATCCAGCCGGCATTGGACTTCGGACCGGCCATCAACTGTGGGGTTTACGCTTTCCGCAAGGACACCCCCTTTCTCAAGGAATGGAATTGGCTGTCCAAGCACGGCGAGAAGGTCAAAACTTGGGATAAGAAAAAGCAACGCTGGAACACTGGGCTCTTCATCCCTGACGAAAAAGCCTGTCAGGTGCTGTTGCCGCGCTACAAAATCAACATGTTGCCGCCCAAGTTCAATGTCTCGGTCATTCACGACCCGGGGACTCAAGATATCCGTGTCATTCACTTCCACGGCCGCAAACATGTCTTCGACGTTCCATTCGGCTATCTTTGGCAAGCGGCGTTTGCTGATTGCTGCGAACGCAATCTCTGCAACATCTGCCATTACACGGCACAGAAGTATTGCAACCGTCGCACTGGCATGTGGTTGCGCGGAGAACAGAGCAGCGCTATCGGCAAATCACCAGAAACTCGCACGCTGTTATATCGTGCCAATCGGGCCATTCGCAAGAATTGCCCTGAAGCCTTACAAGGTCCGTGTGAGGAAGTAAAGTCAGAAGACGTGCGCAAGGAATTGACCGTCGTCACCGCTTGTGACCCAAAATATGTCGAGCATCTTCGCTGGACTTTCCCCAACTGGGTGAAATACAAGAAAATCACCCAATATCCCATTCTGGTGTTTGTCAACGGCATCCCCTTGGATGATCCAAAACTGCAGTTTCTGCGAGACCACAAAGTGACATTGATTCCATGGGAAACTGGCAAAGATGGTGCGCCAGTCACCGACGATCATCGCGAATTGATGCTGTCGGCTTTTGTGCTGGGAACTGCTAGGCATGTTTCGACTCCGCACTGGATCAAACTGGATGCGGACAGTTTTGCCACGAGCGACCAACCCCTGTTCAAACCCGACGACCGCAAGCACGCCTTCATTGGACATCGCTGGGGCTACAGTTGGGAGAAGCACATCCGGACGTTGGATGAATGGGCGGCTAAATTGACTGGAGCCGATGCTCAATTGCTGAGCAAAAAGGGAGCGATGTATCCGCGCGGCACAGCTTCGGGACGTCGCTTCTATCACAACACCAAACGCACAATTAGTTTCGTGCAGGTCAACAGCACGGAATTCACCAAGTTGTGCGCCCGGTTGGCCAACGGTCGCCTGCCAGCGCCTTCGCAAGACACTTTCATGTTTTATATCGCTGACCGGGCTGGGTTTTCAGTGGGCACAGACAACTTCAAGCGGCACCGCGGTTTTGACCAAGGCAACGCCTTGGACGGCTTGATCCAGCGCTTGGCGGAAGTCGAAGGCGGAGTGCGCAAGACCAAGCCCGAACCGGTCGCCCCACCGGTCGCCCCACCGGCGGCCGCGCCGGCTATGTCCAATGTCGCGGTCGCGCCCGTGGCGCCGGCGATTTTGCGGCGATTACAGACTTCAGCGATGTCACCCAATTCGCCATTGATGCCGCCCGAAGCGCGACAGTGGCCCGCCAAACCGGTAAAGGCGGTATGTCCATCGTAATTGATCGTCTCCGTCGCGTCAGCCGCCGCCGCTTTTTGCCGGGCCATCTACAGTCGCTCGGGTTTCGGCGTTTATGTGAGGTCGGGGTATTCAGTGGCAACCATCTCAGGGAACTACTGTTTGCCGAACCGTTGGAATTAGTTGCCATAGATGCTTGGCAAGCCGACTTAGAGGGCTGTGGAATGACAATAACTCAAGCCAAGATGGATGAATTCTACGAAAGTATATTGGAATTGTCCAGAAAACATCCTTGCATCAAAGTATTGCGGATGTTGTCCACAGATGCCGCCCAGCAATTTGCCGATGGTTATTTCGATTTCGTCTACCTCGACGCCAATCACACCTATTCATCTGTCAAATCCGATTTGGAGGCTTGGTGGTCTAAAGTCAGACCCGGTGGCGTCTTGGCAGGGCACGATTATGTAGATCAAACTACAAATGACGGCACTAAGTTCGGCGTCATACAGTCCGTTGATGAATTTATTACTACCCACAAATTGCGCGACAATTTTGCAGTTATTGATCGCAAAGGTCACACTCCATTTCCAACTTGGCTGATTGAGAAACCATAATGGGAAGACTAATTACCGATGGAGATTTGGGCGGGTTTCCTCCCGGACGAGGAACTTGGGAACCAACGGTGTGGCGTTGGGCGGTAACTACCTTTGGCGCCCAGTCATTCTTGGATATCGGCTGCGGCCCGGGACACGCCGTCCAGTTCTGTCATGATTTGGGTTTGCGAGCAGCCGGACTTGACGGTTCGCCCAAGGCGTTTGCAATGTCACCTTGCCCGACGCGGCTAGAGATGCATGATTTTTCACGCGGAGAATGGCCGCCAAACACCCCAGGCATTCCGTCGCCGGCTTTTGATCTCGTTTGGTCGGCCGAATTTGTGGAACACATCGAGGAGAAATATCTCTCCAATTTCTTGCCCGCTTTCGCCACCGCTCAGAAAGCCATTTTGTTGTTGCATGGGATCCCTGGGCAAAAAGGGCATCATCATGTGAACTGCCAACCACCAGAATATTGGATAGGACATCTCGGTCGGATGGGCTATCGCTGGGATGAATCCGCAACCCTCGCCGCCCGCCCCCTCTCCCGCTTCGCTAATCGCGGTTGGGGTGCGAAAGGATTGGTGTTTGTGCCGGTATGAGCATTGCCAATCTCCATTATGTGACCGCGATGTATGCCCCAGAGCCGTTCAACAGTCGCGCTACCAGCCGCTTCATCTGGAAGACTGCTCCTGGCGCCGAACGGCGGGTTATTAACGCCTTGCCCGCATTGCAACGCTGTCGTCAGTTGCTTGGCGACCGGATGGTGGCATTCGTCGACGAAAGCATGTCCAGCCGCAAGGAATACTCCAAGGCCTATCGCGCCGCCTTGGACAGTAAGATCGGTATTCAACCTGTTGCCCTTGCCCACGGCGGATTTTGGCGCCGCAAATGGATGGCGATGCTCGAAGCTGGCAAACGAGTGGGTTGGCCGCTGTTGTGGTTCGATTTCTTAGATGCCGAAGTCTGCAGCGAATTGACCGCTGAAGAATTAGCCTTCCTAGACAAGCGCGACCTGGTGATTGAATTCGAAACTTTTCGCTGTTTTGGGCCACCGCTACACTTGGCCAGCGGGCAAGTGGCCCCAGGCCGGGTGCGACAACCACACACTTGCGTCTATTTACTGGGCAGTCCGGACTATGCGGAAAAAGCCTTGGCGACCAACATCGATCACGACCAAATCGCCTTGGCAACGGTGCTGGAACAGCAAGGGATTTACCAAGACACCCCTATAGAGAAATTGCTCACTTTTAGTAGTCGCGGACTGTTTGGGGTGCGCAATCGCCAACCGCTGACCAGTCATGCCAACCTTTATGTTCCACGGATTGTTCACAAGCGGGGGTGCTCATGAGACGCGGATTTGTGCGGTCCCTCTTCGGGGCGCCCAGCAAACGATGGGCAAGAATGTTGCGGGAGATCGAGTTTTGCTTGCAAAGTCCGTGGCTCAAGGATTTCACCGTCTATGTGTTGGGACAAGATAATTTCGAGTATGCTAAAAAGGCTGGCGCCAACGCCGTGCTGGTCGACCCCAAACCATTTTTGTATCCTCAATCAGCGTTCTATCGCAATCGCCTCCAATGCTTGATTGCCGCTGCTCAGGACTACGACGAGTTTGTCTCGCTCGACTGGGATTGCTATCCAACCCGCGATATTCCCGCCGATTTCTGGGAACGGCTGTCGAAGAAAGCCCCCTTTCAAGCGCCGCTATGTTGCTATCGGTTCCCGCGTTGCCGTTGGCGTGCGCACGGAACCAACTTCGTGCCGAATGGCGGCTGGCTGTATTTTCGTGACAACACCATCCCATCTCAAATTGGCAAAGTCTGGGATTCCCAACCCATTGGCGACTTGGATGAAGTTGCCATGGCTTATTGGACCGACAACTATTTGGGTGGCTGGAAAGGTCCCGAAACTTACTATAAAACTTTCGAACCCGTCTTTGTCATGCTGACGCATCGCACCCGCTCGATGTATTCGGCCGCGCTATTGCAAGACAAGGAGCCGGTATTTGTCCATGAACATCAACCCTGGAATTGAGGAGAACCATGCCAAAAACACGTTGCATTGATTTCTACGCTGATTATGGGCAGACAACATTATTGCTCTCAGTCGCGTTGCATAGTTTGCAGAAGCATTACGACGGAGCCATCCATGTCGTCCACGGCGCGAACCTGCCGCAATGGTATCAAGACATTTTGCGCAAACATAACCGCATCAGTGTGCAATCTTCTGACCAACGCTACGCTGGGGCCGCCGGCAAAGGCGGTGAGCATCAGGCTTACAATGTGCGGCCAATGGTGCAAAAGACCATCCCGTTTGACACCCGGGTGATGTATGACTGCGATCATGTCTTCGTCAAACCATTAAATCCGGAACTGTTTGATTATGTCGAAAAATACGGCATCGGGTCCTGGGGCTTTACCGTTGCCCAGTTGCGCTGGTCCGGGCGCAACAAAGCGCAGTATGTTGCAGAAGCTATCAAATCACTTGGGTTGCCATGCGACGTGCCGTTACAACCGATGGCCGGTTCGTGCGTTGGCACCGCCAAGGGTTCTGAAGCCTTGGTAGATGAATGGTTGAAGAACCTGGAAACCTTCGCCCAATCTAAGAATGGGTGGTTGGCATCCAAATATGTCGACCAACACTCCCTGAGTTATACCATGCAATGCCACAAAATCCCAATTGGGGACTACAAGTGGAGTTACAGTGGGCAAAGTGCCTACCAAAGCGACCTCAAGCCGATTCCTGAAGGGGCTATGGCTATTCACTTTGGGCGCGGGCGCTATCGCAAGCGCGAAGCCGACCACATCTTCGCGCAAGCTTTGGGGGAAGCCGTCCGTGCTGATTTTCTCGGGTTGAAAACTGAATTCCATCGCTACGCCGAATCTCACTCCCAAATTCGCGGCTATGGAGTGCGCATCGCCAAGGAATACAAGCCACACGCCGAACTGTTCACCGAATTGATGCGGGGAATTAAGGCCCCAGGTATTTGAACCCACCTTTGAATCCACGCGATAAAACCTCGTTCACCGCCACCAAAAGGATGCCCCGCCATGAAAATTGACATCGACATCGCTTGCGTCTATTTCCAACGGCGGATCTGCTGGATGTTATCTAGCCTGCTGCAGCAAATCAGTCCGCCCGAGTTGGTCGTGGATGTGGCTTATCAGCCCAATAACGGCAACCCGACCACCGAAGTGGTTCTTGATTACTTTGAGAACGCGGGATTGAAAATCCGCCGCACGGTTTGTGGTGAGGAAATCAAAGGCAAACGCGGGGTGGTGCGCAATCGCCAATTGGCAGCCAGCGACGCCGATTGGGTGTTGTTCAGCGACGCCGACATGGTTTACCACCCCGATTTCTTCGCGGACTTGGCCGGACAATTGGCCGGCCCGCTGGCGGCGGAGACCCGCTGCCTAACCAGCACGCGCATCAGTTTGGCGAAGGACCACTGCAA
>Ga0315284_10003294_pt1 | contig 22899 bp, 11 predicted proteins | sample YL17G09_16_MG_FD_203696 | JGI IMG/M metagenome (GOLD analysis project Ga0315284, IMG submission 203696) | Sediment microbial communities from Yellowstone Lake, YNP, Wyoming, USA - YL17G09_16 | ecosystem: Environmental > Aquatic > Freshwater > Lake > Sediment | place: USA: Wyoming | collected... | reverse complement strand
CATCGGGCTGGAGAGTCCAAGTCTACGTCCAGGTCCACGTCCACGTCTACGTCCAAGTGCGGTAGCAATCTTATCTTAGCGCTTATGGGCTTCAGCCCGCCCCTGTAACGTTTTAGTCTCGCGGGAATCTGTCTTTGCTTTCAAAACTGCACGCTCTTGAGTAGAATCAGAAATCCTTAGCGGGACGAGCCGCACGCGACGGCCGTTTGGACGGAGATAGCACCCTAAGGTTGACGACTCTCTACTGAGAGCAAACTCTTATTTGCTGCCGGGTTCCCTATGATGATGAACTCCTCTTTGACTTTGGCTACCGCGGGGCCTTCGGGCCTGCTCACCTTGGCGCCCGTAGATCTGCTCATCATCGCCATCTATTTTGTCATGGTGCTGGTGATCGGATTCTACCTGAAGAAATATACCAGCACCGGTGATGAGTTTTTTATGGCCGGTCGCAAGATCACGGCATGGGTTGCCGGCCTCAGCTTCATCTCGGCCAACCTGAGTTCGCTCGAGACCATGGGCTGGTCGGCGATGGCATATCAATACGGAATGCTGGGGGCGCACGCCTATTTTATAGGAGCTATTCCCGCCATCCTGTTCCTTGCAGTGGTCATGATGCCGTTTTACTACATCTGCAGAACTCATTCCGTGCCGGGCTATTTGAAGCTCCGTTTTGGCGAATCCAGTCGCGTGCTGGCCGGCATATCTTTCACCTGCATGACCGTGCTTGTCTGCGGCGTGAACATGTTTGCCATGGCGAAGGTCATGCAGATCATTCTGGGCTGGAATATCCACCTCAGTATCTGCGTTTCCTCCCTGACGGTGGCTGTCTATGTTGCCCTGGGAGGCCTGTTGTCGGCGATATTTAATGAAGTGCTGCAGTTTTTCCTGATCTGGCTGGGCACATTGCTCATTCCTATTCTCGGGCTGATCGAAGCCGGCGGCTGGAACAAGATGCTTGCCAGCATCAATGCCCAGCACCCGGGACAGAACTTCACGAGTCTGTGGGCGAGCCTCGGTTCGGCGAGTGACAATCCCATGGGAATGCACTGGACAGGAATGGTGTTCGGCCTCGGATTGGCGATTTCGTTCGGCTACTGGTGCACGGACTTTCTGCAGGTCCAGCGCGTGATGGCGGCCAAAGACCTGCGCGCGGCACGGAATGGCACCATTATCGGTGCGGCTCTGAAAATGATGGTGCCGCTGATTGTCACTCTCCCGGGAATGCTCGGTCTGGCGGTCCTGTCGCAGAAGGCGGGGATTACACTGGTCCCCGAAAGCCAGGCTCAAGGCGCAGGGGTGTACAGCTACAACATGGTGCTTCCCCTCATGATGGCCCGCTATCTGGGACCCGGGCTGCTGGGACTGGGTGTAACCGGGATGATTGCCGGCTTCATGTCGGGCATGGCCGGCAACGTGAGTGCGTTCGCCACCGTTTGGACCTACGATGTCTATAAGCCGCTCCTCAACAAGAACGCCGGCGACAGCCACTACGTCCGCATGGGGCGGTGGTGTTCGGTCATCGGTGTTTTGATAGCGATTCTGACGGCCTATGCAGCCATGCTGTTCAGCAATATTCTGGTTTATCTGCAGGTGCTCGTGATGTTCTTCATCGTGCCGCTGTTTGGTACGGTGATCGTGGGGATGCTGTGGAAGCGTGCCAGCCCCGCCGGCGGATTCTGGGGATTTCTTTGCGGGATTCTCTCTTCCATCTCCATGTTCGTGTGGGTCCACTGGTTTCCTGACCGGTTCGATGCCACCCAGCTGAATCCCGAGCACGTCAAGCATATTGCCCTTTCGCCGTTGGCCAAGGACATGGCCGTGAACATGTATGGGGGTTTGTGGTCGCTTCTGATCTGCGTAGGGATCACCATCCTGGTGAGCGTATTCACCAAGCCAAAGCCGGAAGGGGAGCTGACCAATCTCGTGTATGGATTGACCCCGCTTCCCGATGAGGGCCCTTGCGCCTGGTATCGACGCCCGGTGGTGTGGGCAGGCGTGGTCGCTGCAGCCTTGCTCGCGGTTAATATTATCTTCTGGTAGATGGGCGCGCGGCACGCAGCGGGATACCCGGTCAGGCATGACCTTGCCTCGGAGGCGTCCTTCTTAGACAAGATATCCATCACCGGAAGAGAAGAGTGGCGAGGGGAAAGAACCGAGTGATGAGTGAGAAGGGTCGAGTGACGATTACTTCCCTTTGATCGTTGAAATCATGGCGCAATATCATGGCATGATGAGTTCAAGGGATTTGCGACCACCGCGAACAGCATCGACTTGAATTCGTCGATCGAGCGTTGCCAGTTTGCCCCTTTTGTGAAAGGCCTGCCCGAGAGCCGTGGCCCAGCCACGAATGACGGGAGTAACCAGCTCAACCCGAATGGATGTCCTGGTGAGAACGGGCTGTTTGGGCGCTGACCTCGCTCAGGAATGCCTGAAGGTTCTCGGTGCTGACGCCGGGAGGCATGCCACCGGCACACGAGAGAATCAGTCGCGATCTGTCCTGTGCATGCTCCAGCAACTGCCCGACCGCATTGCGCACATCCTCTTGCGTCCCGCGCGCCAGCACATCCAGTGGGGGGATTGTGCCGAGAATGGTCAATCGATTGCCCGACAACGATCTCAGCGCAGGCAGGGTAGTCTGGATCCCCGGATTGAAGAGGTTGATCCCGATCTCGGGGTAGTACCGGATCGACTGTGCACATGGCGCATCGTTGTGGAAGAACTTGACCGCCACATCCGTTTCATAGAGTTCACGCAGATAGGGCAGCGCGAGTTCTACGAAGTCCTTTTCACCCACGAATCCGACGATGTCGTCGAGGATCAGAATTCCGTCAATGCTGGGAAAGGTCAATCTCTGGAGTTCGTGCCAGCGTTTGAGAAAATCGGTAATGATCCTCAGCAATCCGTGTACCATTACCGGTTTTGTCTTGAGCGCCATCAGGAACTCGGTCATGCCCATGAGGAAAGATGCGACATTGAATGGCCCCCGTGAAACGGAGAAACGAATCCGATGGCCGAGGTCTTCGATACGCGGCCGCGCCCATTTCAAGCGGTTGAGCATCAGAGGGAGGAGGCCGTCCGTGGCCGGATCCGGAGTCTTCATGCCGGCGATCTGATCAATGCTGCGGATCACTTTTTCCGCGAATGGGAACTCATTCCTCGGAAAAATGCAGCGAGCGCCGAAAGCGGAAGGCTCGGTACACATGCCGAACTCCGACCAAAAGCCGGGCAGGAACCAAACCTCCGGAAACATCTCCATCACACGCCGGTTGGCATCGAACCAAATCGTCTCACTCGCAAGATATTCGGCAATCTCAACACCATACCAGCCGGGCAGCCACGGGGAGTCGATGATAAACCCGCAGGGAGCCGGATGCTGCACATGCCCATTGAGCACCGCCAGCAGATGCTTCCATTGTTCGTCGTTCATGCCTTACCCGCGTCGTGTGTGGATCGGGGTTGCGCCTAGCCGCATCTCCCGATGCGCCAAGGGTGCGGCTCAAACACTTACTTCGAAAATCGAACGTGGCAGGGCGGGCTGAAGCCCGCCTCCACTCGATAAAGAACAAAGGGCTGCGAAGGACTGCAGCATGATCCTATGTGTTGTGGCCGCGGGCTTTAGCCCGCGCATCGGCACACCCCAGCCATTCATTTTCATGCGTCGTAGGGTGCGCGCCACGCGCATGAGGGACTGCTTCGAAAATAGCAGCAGAAACCGACAAACTTTGGGGTCGGAATCGGTATCGGAATCGAAAATGCCGATCCTCAAAGGCCGATTCCGATTCCGACGCCAACCCCGACAGGCATGAGCGGAAGCACCATACCCTTTTCATGCGTCACAGGGTGCGCCCCAGGCGCATTGGGGACTGTTCCGAAAATAAGCACAGTTCCGGCGAGCCGGATGGGGCTTCGAGTGCCCAGGCTCACTGAGCGTCGTCTGGCAGCAGGCTCTCGCCCGGCAGAGCATTAACGCCTCTGCCGGGCAGAAAACCTGCTCGCTGCTGCGCTGGAATCCTCGCGGATCCTGTCCCCGACGTTCCGTTAAAAAATCACCTTTCCTGCGAACCAGAACTGCCGTTCGCCGCCGAATCCCGACCCTCGCCCGGCCAGGTTCAGCGTGCTACTAATGACCCCGAAGGCGGCGGTGTTTGTGACATCGGTGCCCGGATTATTATAATGCGGCGTGTTCGACACACCGAATACCTCCATCCGGAACTGGAACTTCACACGCTCGGTGATCTTGAAGTCGCGAAAGAGGCTGGCATCCAGGTTGAAGAAACCCGGCCCCCGGAGGAAATTGCGGCCCGTGGTGCCGAAGCGTATCTCGGTCCCCGGAACGGCGCGGAACGAAGCCGGGTCGAACCAATGACACAACATGTCTGTGGCAGCACAGGTTATGCTTTGCCCCTTTATCGGCGTGGGTCCAATACTGCTCAGGATATTTATCGGGGCAATCTGATCTGGTGTTTGCACATTTCCATAAGTGTTGACCTGAGAACCCCCACCACTGAGCGTGAGCGGGTTCCCGCTGGTCCGGGCCAGCGTCCAGTTCAGCTGCCAGCCGCCGGCTAGTGCGTTTAATAATCCGTTCTTTCCCCAACGCTTGTTCGCACCGAACGGAAATTCATAGGTTCCGTAAGTTGAAAAGTTGTGTGTGCGGTCATAGCTTGCGAGCGCCTTGTTTCGATACCGGTACGCCGGATACGCCCAAAACAGGTAGCCGCCCGCGACCCCAAAGGTTCCGCTCACCTCCTCATTATCATCGGAGTTGATGGCCTTCGAGAGCGTGTAAACGAGACCCAACATCAAGCCATTAGACATCCGCCGCGTCAGCTTGGCCTGCAGCGCATCATAATAGGAGTTTGTGTCAGGACATAGGCAGTTCGCGTCCCCCCAATTCTTGTTGGCCACGGGATACAACAGGCGGCCGGCATTGCCGCCATTGATGGGCGACGCGTTGATGTTCTCGTTCGTGAGGGTGCGTATGCCTCGGGTTCCGACGTAGGCTGCCTCGGCCACATACCCTGAGAACTCGCGCTGCAGGGTCAGGTTGTACGAGTGGACGTAGCCGCGCCGGAATTTAAATGGAATCGTGGCGCCGCCGATACCCACGTTGTTGGGAAGAGGGATTTTCCCCGAGCTGAGATCCGGCACCGTCACGGCGGGTATTCCCACCTGGAGGCCCGGATAGGGAACCAGCGTCTCGCCCGTGAGGCTCGCCGCGGGATAAAACACCGTGCTGCCCTGGAGATCCGCGTTCGAGACGAGCGGCCAATTGTTTCTCAGGAACCGCCAGTTGTTGCTATCCGCGCTCATCCCGTACCCGGCGCGGATCACCATTTTCGAACCCATCCGATAGGCCAATCCCAGACGTGGAAGAAACTGTCCGTGTCCCACGTCAACACCAACGTCCAGCGGCACGCTGCCGTTCCCGCCAATGAGCACATTTCCCGTCGCAGGATCAAAAAGCTTTACGCCTCCGTGGTCGGTGGTCGCGAAGGGATAGAATTCCCACCGCAGTCCGTAAGTCATGGTCAGGTTGGTAGTGACCTGCCAACGGTCACGTATATACCAGGACCACGACCTGAAGCGGAGTGCGTTTGGATTGGAGTTCTGAACGACTTTGCCCACCCGGTCGGGCAAGCCCAGCAGGAACTGAGCTACTGAGTTGACCTTGTTGGTGGCTGCCCCGCCGCTCAAGGCGGTGACGTTCCCAGCAAAATTGAAAGAGCCGCGCGGGGTCCCGAAAGCTCCGCCCTGCGGTTGGTAATGGTTTAACCCGCTGCGCGTGTGCTCCATGCCAAGCCGCAGATCATGCTTCCCTTTCATCCAACTAAAGTTGGTGTTGCCTACGTACTGGTTGTCCCGGAACAGGAAGGGGTTGCCGGTGTCCGAATTTCCCATGGAGTTCCAGCTGGTAACCAAGAAGGCCGGTGTGCCTCCCGTCAAGTAGTCACTGCCGTTCGTGCCGGGAATTTTCAGTACGTCAATCCCGTAGTTACCCAAGTCAAGGTCCGGGGCATGCACGGCACCGAGCCGCTGACGGGTGTATCCGAAGTTGGCATCGAGCAGCATGCGGGCAGATATGGTGTAGTTGCCTCCCAGCCCAAAGTTCTGGATTCTCGAGGGCGCTTGCCCCACCTGCCCTCCGCCCGATGCGCCGCCCATTGCGTCGCCCAGCACCGGCGGATCGTAGAGCACTGTCCGCGAAATACTGTACCGGCCGAACACGGAAAGCTTGTCACTCGCCGCGTAGTTGACCTTCGAGTCGATGGTGTCACGATCGAGCTTGGTAGCGCCGCCGGCAATATAGTTGTTGCTGGCCGTTACACCATCGCTGTTGAGAAATCCCGCTTTGTTGATTCGGCCAAGTATGATCTTCGCCGCCGGATCAATCCGGTTAGCCGGAATGATGTTGTTTGCAAAAGCTAAACGGCCCGTGCCGTTGGCGCTCCCGGTATTCGGGTCATAAATGCACCCCGCTGCGCGAGTTACGTTGCAGTCGGTTCCGGCGGGTATCGCTGCTGCGAAGTTGGCGTTGCCGCTGGCATCAAATATGCCAGCGGGATTAATCACGTTCTTAGTACCGGAGGCGCTCATCCGCCGCTTCGTTGCCTCCCAATCCGCAAAGAAGAAGAGCTTATTCTTCATGATCGGCCCGCCGACGGCTCCGCCGAATTGGTTCATGACATACGGTGGCTTATCGACTCCTATCGTCTGGAATCGGTTTCTCGCCTTGAGCCCAACGTCGGTGTGGTACTCGAAGGCGCTTCCATGGTACTGGTTTGTGCCCGACTTGGTCACCACACTGACTACCGCTCCGCCCGCTCCGCCCTGCTCGGCGTCAAACGAATTCGTGACCACATTGACCGACTCGATCGATTCCGCCGGCGGCACGTAGGCGGCATTAAATGGCAGCCACATATAGACGTTCGAGGCGCCATCAATCCGAGTCAAGTTCGCCTGCATTGAATTCCCGTTCACGTTGCCGGTCATGGAGCGCTGCGGATTTCCCCCGTCCGAGCTCACTCCCTCGGTGACCATGCTGAAGCCCGGAACGAACTTGAAGAGCGCCTGGAAGTTTCGCCCCGCGGAAGAAGTTATGGGCAGGTTCGAGATTTGTGCAGCTTGCAGTTGTGTATTCACGTCGGCCCGGTCGGTCTGAAGTACGATAGCCGAAGCCTCCACGGTCACAGTCTCACTCACCTTGGCCAACTGCAATTGAACATCAAGGCGCCGCATGGCGTTGGCATCTATACGAACATTCTCGTTTACGACGCGACTGAAATTCGGCGCCGTAATCGTCACCCTGTAAATGCCCGGCAGCAGATTACTAAACAGAAAGACGCCGCTTTCGTTCGTCGCCGCCTGCTTGGCGGCACCCGTGCCGACGTTTAGGGCTTCCACATTAATACCGGGTACTACGGCCTTGCTTGGGTCCGTAATTGCTCCCGTGAGTGATCCATAAAGTATCTGTGCCTGAGCCGTGCCAGACAACAACAGAAAGCCGGCCAGCACGACCAGGCAAGACGCTGCATATCGGCAGAATTGCATCATTCCCAGCTTGCGTTCTTGGAACTGCATAATTGCCTCCATTATCTGGCCGCTTGTCTCGCGGCCAGCTCAATCAAATTTTCTTTCCAGCTGCCCAAACTGCAGAACCTGATCGATCGTGCTTCGGGATCTCGATATCTTCCGGCGGCTCACCCAAAGCAGAACTCCATACAAGCCCTATTTGTGAGATTCTCGTCATTCCTTGAACGACATCATTTTCGAAATCGACAGTTCGTTACCTACTGACAGCGTTGTCTTGAAAATAGCCCAACTGCCTGTGGGAAAGGCTACTACATTTGTTGCGGTCCGCAACTATATCAACGGTCCAAAATCTTGTCAACGCAAATTAGTCGAAACTTCATGAAGTATCCTAATTGACTCGGAATTCAGCATGGGTATATGATGCGGCTCGGATGCAATGAGAAAAATCGATCTCAGCAATGTTCAATCCGCCTCAAGTGAAACGGCCCGTGACATCAATCGCCGAATTCTGCTGAACCTCATCCGTAGCCGCCAACCGATCTCCCGCGCCGATCTGGCCAGGTCCTCCGGGTTGCAGCGAAGCACGGTTTCCGCGATCGTGGATCACTTGATTAAAGAAGGTTGGGTCGTCCAGAGCTCGCTCGGCCGGCTGCCGCGGGGTCGGCGCCCGATGTACCTGAAGCTCAATGCTCAGCGTGCGATCATCGGAATTGATATCCGGCCTTCCCGGACTATTATCGCCATCGCCGATATCAATGCCCATTTCGATTCTCAGGAGATTCTGCCCACTCCTTCTGATCCCAGGATAGCGGTCAAACAGCTGGCGGATCGCCTGCAACACCTGATGCACTCGCGGCCAGGCTTGTCGTTTCAGGGCGTGGGTATCAGCCTTCCAGGGCGAATCGATACGAAATCTCAAAAACTGTGCTTTGCGCCGAACCTCCACTGGCGGAGCTTCGATTTAAAAACACCCCTCTCGCGCGCTACGGGCCTCGAGGTTGAGCTCGAAAACGCGGCCAACGCGTGTGCCTTGGCGGAAACCTGGTTCGGCCCCAATGACGGTACACGCGATCTTGTAGTGGTAACCGTTTCGGAAGGGATCGGAACGGGCTTGTTCATGAATGGCCAGCTGCTCAGAGGCCCGCGTGGAATGGCCGGCGAATTCGGACACACGACGGTTGAGGTCAACGGGCCGCTGTGCAGTTGCGGCAACCGTGGTTGCTGGGAAATGCTCGCTTCCAATCGGGCTGCGGTGCGCTACTACCATCAATCCGCGGAAACCAGCAATGGCCCCAGCTATCTCGAGCTGCTGTCTTTGGCAGATCAAGGGGATGTGCAAGCGGCCAGGGCGCTGGACACTCAGGCGATCCACCTCGGGCGCGGCCTGCGCATGCTTGCGATTGGTTTTGCACCGGCGGCGATTGTAATTGTTGGGGAGATCACCCGAGCCTGGAATCGCCTCGGCCCTGTGATCAAAAATGAAGTCACCGCATTTCCGCTCCCCTGCAATGTACCTCGCATTCAACCGGCACATGATGGCGAGACCGCGCGCCTGCGCGGCACCGTCGCCCTGGTTCTGCAGAAACATTTTGCTGCCTCTTCGTTTCTCTGAGCTGCCGGCCATGGCCTGCAAAGCCCTTCCGGGCCAACGCCAACGGCGCCAACGACAGTTTGCTTTCCATTTTCGGTATATTGTTGTAGCATGCAACTAAATATGAAAACTAGCGACACCAGTCAAGCCAACAGGAGCATCTATGGTGCCGAAGCTCTGTGTGCTTTGGGGATTGCTGGCCGCCGGCAGCCTGCAGGCAGAAACCGGATCGAGTGCATGGCTCAGATACGCTGCTCTTGATGATGTCACCGTCCGGCAATATCGCCAGTCTGTGCCTGCGGAGATTGCTGCCGTTGGCGATTCGATTCTGATCCAGAGCGCGAGCCAGGAACTGATTTCCGGAATCCGCGGCATGCTCGGCCGCACTCTGCGAGTCGAAGCACGACTTTCCGGAGCGGCGGCGATCGTATTGGGAACGCTGGCGACCATGCGCAAGTCCCTGCCGCAGTTCCAGCTCATGGGCACTCTTGGAGAGGATGGCTACTGGCTGAAGACCATCTTCGTGGACGGCATGCGCTACACGATCGTGACTGCCGAGAACGATCGCGGCGTCTTATATGGCGCCTTCTCCCTGTTGAGAAAAATCGCCCTTGGAGAATCCGTCGAAAATCTGGACGAAAAGCAATCTCCTTATGCCCCGGTGCGATGGGTCAACCAGTGGGACAACCTCGACGGCTCGATCGAGCGCGGCTATGGCGGCCGCTCCATCTTTTGGGAAAATCGGCTTGCCCGGGCGGACCTGACCCGCGTCAGCGCATACGGCCGCATGCTCGCATCGCTCGGCATCAATGGCTGCGCCATTAATAATGTCAACTCCGATCCGCGGATTCTAGCCCCCGAGTTCATTCCAGAAGCCGTGCGCATCGCCGACGCTTTTCGCCCCTGGGGTGTCCGGGTGGCATTGGCGGTGGATTTCGGCAGTCCCAGGAATCTGGGAGGGCTCGATACCTTCGATCCCCTGGATCCGCGCGTGGTTGCGTGGTGGGAGTCCAAGGTGGATGAATTATATCGCGCAATTCCTGATTTGGGCGGACTGGTCATCAAAGCGGATTCGGAAGGCCGCGTCGGTCCATCAGCTTACGGGCGCACGCACGCGGATGCGGCCAACGTCGTGGCGCGCGCACTCAAGCCTCATGGCGGTTTGATCTTCTACCGCGGCTTCGTCTACGATCACAAAATGGATTGGCGCAACCTGAAGAACGACCGCGCCCGCGCCGCCTGTGACAACTTCGTCCCGCTGGACGGCAAGTTCGACGACAATGTCGTGATCCAGATCAAGAATGGCCCGATCGACTTCCAGGTGCGTGAACCTGCTTCGCCTCTCTTCGGCGCGCTCGAAAAAACAAACCAAGCCATTGAACTCCAAATTACCCAGGAATACATGGGCCAGGCCCGCCATTTGGTGTATTTGGTGCCCATGTGGAAAGAAACTCTCGATTTCGACATGCGTGCGACGGATGGCGCCACTTCGGTGAAGGCACTCGTTGCCGGCAAGGTTTTTCACCGGCCCACAGGTGGATTCATTGGCGTCGCAAATATCGGATTGGACGAAAACTGGCTGGCGAATCATCTTTCGCAGGCGAACCTTTATGGCTTCGGACGCTTGGCTTGGGATCCCGGCTTGAGTTCCCAGCGCATTACCGATGAATGGACGCAGCTTACTTTCGGCAGGGATCCGAAAGTTCTCGCCACCGTGGCCGGCATGCAGATGCGTTCCTGGCGTGTCTACGAAAACTACACCGGCCCGCTGGGTCTGCAGACATTGACCGCCATCACCGGAGACCACTACGGGGTTTCGGTGGAAGCTTCGGAGCGCAACGGCTGGGGCCAGTGGCACCGCGCCGACGAGAAGGGCGTCGGCATGGACCGCACCCGGGCCACGGGGACCGGATTCATCGGCCAGTTTCGTCGGGCCGTCGCGAGCACTTACGAATCGCTGGGAACCTGTCCTGAGGATCTACTGGTCTTTTTCCACCACGTTCCCTACACGTACAAGCTTCGTTCCGGCAAGACCGTGATCCAGTACCTTTATGATTCGCACTACGAAGGCGCGGCGGCGGTGGAAGAGTATGCACGCGAGTGGAAATCACTTGCCGGGCGTATCGACGATCGACGTTATGAGGAGGTTCTGGCTCAGTTGGAGTACCAGGCCGGCCAGGCCCAGGTCTGGCGCGATGCAGTTTCAGGATGGTTTTCACGGACTTCAGGCATCGCGGACGCGCAAGGAAGGGTCGGAAAATACCCCGGCCGGTTCGAAGCCGAAGCTATGAATCTCGAGGGCTATGCCGCCATCGATGTCACCCCGTGGGAAACGGCATCGGGCGGCAAGGCGGTCGAGTGCCGCGCCTCGGGTTGCTCAGCCTCTTTACGTTACGACGGCCCCTCCGGGTGGTACCAGTTGCGCGTGCGCTATTTCGATCAGAACAACGGCGTCTCCCGTTTCCGGCTTTGGATCGGAAACCAACTCATCGATGAATGGACGGCCGGCGATCGCCTCCCCACTCAGAAAATCGACGGCTCTTCATCCTCGCGACGCACGATTGCCGGTATCGCCCTGCGCCCGGGAGATCAGATTCGCATCGAGGGAATGCCCAATGGCGGTGAGGTTGCGGCCCTCGACTACCTGGAAATCCTGCCGGAGATCAAATGAGGGATTGAGTCGCCGTGAAAATGCTGATCTGTCTCAAGTGGTTGCTGTGCTCAGTGCTGGGGGTTTTCGTTCTCTTTCAGTTCAGCTTTACGCAGGAACCTGTGTACAAGGATTCGCAAGCGCCGGTGGAAAAACGAATCGATTTCTTGTTGGGACGCATGACGCTGGAAGAGAAGATATCCCAGCTCATGAATGATGCGCCTGCCATCGAGCGACTTGACGTTCCGGCCTACAACTGGTGGAACGAGTGCCTGCACGGAGTTGCCCGTGCGGCCGGCGTCATCACCGGCAAACTCCAGATCCGATAATGTGGATATTTGCCCTGCTTGAATATTAGTCCTTGCCATTTAGGCAAGAAAAGCAACGGCTCAACGCAGAGGACGAAGAGAGAAGCCACTAAGAAAGCATGAGTTATCTGAGGTCTCTGCGGCCTCTGCGGCCTCTGCGCCCTCTGCGTTGAGAGCTTTAGAACACGGCTATGCCGCTTCGTGTTCTTAGGTGCAGTCTTTGCAGAGCCCTTATCAGGCTCATACCAACCTGTCAGGATCAAGGAGCCACAAATGCAGACTGAGTCATCCAAACTCTCCATCGGCGAAAAAATCGGCTACAGTTTGGGCGACAGTGCCGCCAATTTCATCTTCCAGACCATGCTGATACTGCAGCTGAGTTTCTATACGGACACCTTCGGCATTTCGGCAGCGGCTGCGGGAACGCTGCTTCTGGTGGCCCGCTTTTGGGACGCCATCTTTGATCCTATTATGGGTGTGGTGGCTGACCGCACAAATACTCGTTGGGGCAAGTTCCGTCCGTGGATTCTCTGGACCGCGGTTCCATTTGGCATCATGGGATTCCTCGCGTTTTCCACGCCGGATTTGAGTCCATCGGGCAAACTCATTTACGCTTACGTCACCTACATTGTTTTAATGACAGTCTATTCTGCGAATAACCTGCCTTACTCCGCCCTGAGTGGCGTGATGACCGGAGATGTTGTCGAGCGCACAAGCCTTTCGTCCTATCGGTTCATTTTTGCCATGCTTGCCGCTGTGGCCATCCAGGGCCTTGCGCTTCCCATGGTTAAGCATTTTGGCCAAGGCAATAGCGCCAAGGGATACCAGTGGACCATGGGGATCTTCTGCGTCCTGGCAGTAATTTTCTTCTTTATCACTTTTGCCTCGGCCAAAGAGCGGGTTAAGCCGGACCCCTCGCAGAAGAGTTCAATATCGCAGGACTTCAGGGATTTGCTGAAGAACGGCCCCTGGGTAGTCATGTTCGCCCTGACGATCTTCATCTTTATCACGCTCTCACTGCGGGGCGGCGACATGTTATTTTTCTTCAAATATTACCTAAACAAGGATGTCATGCAGTCATTGCTTCAGCACATAGGCTTGGCACCGGCCGGTCAGGATGCGGACGCGATCGTGGGGACCGCATTCAGTGTGTACAGCGTCTGCGGTCTTACCGCCACCATCATCGGCATCCTGTTCTCGAAAATGCTGGCCACGCGATTTGGCAAGAGGAATGTCTTTTTCGTGGGATTGGCACTGACGACCGTCCTCTGGTCCCTCTTCATTCTGATTCCGCCGAATGGCGTCATGATCGCGATCGCCGTGCAGGCGCTCTCACAGCTGGCCTATGGCACGACCGTTCCACTTCTGTGGGCGATGATGGCGGATGTTGCGGACTATTCGGAGTGGCGCACAGGCCGGCGGGCAACGGGGGTTGTCTTCGCGGCCATCGTCTTCGGTTTGAAAGCCGGCCTGGGATTCGGCGGCGCCATCGGCGGCTGGCTGCTTGCACACTACGGTTATGTCCCCAATGTCGCCCAGACAGAGCACGCTTTGCTGGGAATCCGATTGACCGCGAGCATCTTTCCGGCGATCCCCTTCGCTGTGGGCGTTGTGCTGCTGTTATTCTACAAAATAACCAAAAAGATGGAGTTCGATATGCAAGACGAGCTTAGCGAACGCCGCAAACAGTTCAAGTATTCCTAGTCAGGCGGATTTGGACTGGTGTGAGGATAGCGGGTAGAAACCACAAATAGGAGGGAGATCAACATGCAGCAAAAGCGATCCGCGCGAGACAAGATGCCGTACAGGAATGCCCGCCTTCCGGCCGAACGCCGGGTCAAGGACCTGCTGTCGCGCATGACGTTGAAGGAAAAGGCGGCCCAGATGCTTTGCGTCTGGCAGCAGAAGAGCAGCACTCTGGTGGACGAAAAGGGGAATTTCGACCTGAAGAAAGCCAGAAAGTACTTCAAGGCAGGTGATGGCCTGGGCCAGGTGGGACGACCCAGTGACGCAGGCGGCGGCAGAAATGCCCGGGAGATGGCGGAACTCACCAATGCCATCCAGAGATTCTTCATGGAAAACAGCCGGCTTGGAATTCCGGTCATTTTTCACGAGGAATGTCTCCATGGTCATGCCGCCATCGATGGCACCAGCTTTTCCCAGCCGATCGGATTGGGCGCGACCTTCGATCCAAACCTCGTGCGGCGTCTGTACGAAATGACAGCCGAAGAAGCGCGCTTGCGAGGGACGCACCAGGCGCTCACCCCGGTTGTGGATGTTGCGCGCGAACCGCGCTGGGGACGGGTGGAAGAAACTTTTGGCGAAGACCCGTACCTGGTTTCCCGCATGGGCATCGCCGCGGTGCAAGGTTTCCAGGGTGACGGCACTTTCAAAGATCAAAAGCACGTGATTGCCACGCTGAAACATTTCGCGGCCCACGGCCAGCCGGAATCCGGCATCAACTGCTCGCCGGCGAATATTTCCGAGCGGATTCTGCGGGATGTTTTTTTCTTCCCCTTCAAAAAGGCCATTCAACAGGGCGGCGCCATCAGTGTCATGGCCTCCTATAATGAAATTGACGGCGTGCCCTCTCACGCCAATGCCTGGCTGCTCCGGGATGTATTGCGCAAGGAATGGGGATTCAAGGGTTTTATCGTTTCCGACTATTTTGCCATCCGCGAGTTGCACGAAAGGCCGGGATTTTTCGGTAATTATGTCGCGGAAGATGGCAGGCAGGCGGCGGAGCTTGCGCTCAAGGCCGGCGTCAATATCGAATTGCCCGACCCTGATTGCTACCTTCATATTGTAGAGCTTGTACGCAAGGGGATTGTGAAGGAATCTCTGCTCGATGAACTGGTGGCGCCGATGCTGGCCTGGAAATTCAAGCTGGGATTGTTCGAAAATCCTCATGTCGATCCGGATGTCGCAGAGAGAATCGTCGGCTGTGAAATCAATCGTGATCTGGCTCTTCAGGCTGCGCGCGAAACCATCACGCTGCTGAAGAATAATGGGGGTGTCGCCCCCTTGGATATCAGCAAAATCAGAAGGATTGCCGTCATCGGACCCAATGCGGACCGGCAGATGCTGGGCGGGTATAGCGGCAAACCGAAGCATTGCACAACTCTTTTGCAGGGGATCCGGGAGCGCGTCGGCGATTCAGTCAATATCCTCTATCACGAAGGGTGCAAGATCACTGGCGGCGGGAGCTGGCAGCAGGATGAGGTGGTGCCGAGCAATCCGGAAGAGGATCGCAGAAACATCGTGAAAGCGGTCGAGGTCGCTCAACAAGCGGATGTAGTCGTTCTGGCGATTGGCGGGAATGAGCAGACCTCGCGCGAGGCCTGGGGATTAAATCACCTGGGCGACCGTGCTTCTCTTGACATGGTCGGCTTACAGGACGAACTGGTGGATGCGGTCGCGGCTACTGGAAAGCCGGTGATTGCATTCCTCTTTAACGGCCGGCCCATTTCCATTCGCAACCTAACGGAAAAGGCGCACGCGATTTTCGAATGCTGGTATCTTGGCCAGGAAACCGGCCGGGCTGTGGCTGATGTGCTGTTCGGCGACGCCAATCCCGGCGGCAAGCTGCCGATCACGATACCCCGTTCGGTCGGTCACATCCCCGCCTACTACAATTACAAGCCGGCCGCACGTCGGGGATATCTCTTTGACGAGGTGAGTCCGCTCTACGCATTCGGTTTTGGCTTGAGCTATACCACGTTCAAATTCGGCAAGCCCCGCCTTAAAAAAGCGACCATCCGCAAAAACGAATCTACTTCGGTGCTCGTGGATGTAACCAACATCGGGAAACGGCCCGGCGACGAGGTGGTCCAGATGTATATCCGCGATAAGGTCAGTTCGGTTACTCGCCCGGTGAAGGAACTCAAAGGCTTCCAGCGGATCACGCTCGAGCCGGGTCAAAAGAAAAGGGTATCGCTGGATATCACTCCCGAAAGCCTGGCCTTTCACAATATCGACATGAAATACGTGGTAGAACCCGGCGAATTCGAGATTATGGTCGGCAACTCATCACGCGACGAAGACCTGCAAATAATCCTTTTGCGGGTGAGGGCTTGAGAATATGTGGAGGTCCATCATGTGTGCGACCGCTTTTTTCAAGGGCGCCTTCCTCATTGTGCTTTGCCTGTCTTTTCTCGACCGTGATGCCTATGCACTCGGACAGGCTCCCTATGTCGTGAGCGTAGGAACTCCGGGCAGTTTTCCAATCGTGCAAGGGAGAGCCGCCGCTGCCATCCATGTGGATGCGTTGGATTGGCCGGGCGTGGTCCGCGCCGCCAACGATCTGCAGGCCGATATCCTTCGTGTCACAGGCATTCGGCCGGTGATCAACAATGCCGCAGGCAGTTTCGGGGCGAATGCGATCATTATCGGCACAATCGGTAAAAGCGCCGTTATCGATGCCCTGGTCACGGCTGGGAAGATCGATATCAGCCAAATTGCCGGCAAGTGGGAATCATTTTTTCTTCAGGTCGTTCCCAATCCATTTCCTGGGGTCGCCAGCGCATTGGTCATCGCAGGCAGCGACAAGCGCGGGACCATTTATGGCATCTATGATCTATCCGAACAAATGGGCGTATCCCCGTGGTACTGGTGGGCGGATGTGCCCGTCCGGCATCAAGACGCTTTGTTCGTCACGCCGGGCAAGTATCAGCAAGGCGAACCTTCCGTCAAATATCGCGGCATTTTCCTGAACGACGAAGCGCCGGACCTGACCGGCTGGGTTGCGGAAAAATTCGGCTATGTTCCTACGAGCGCCGATCCTCCCATTCCTGCGAATGTAGCCAACTACAACAGGGAATTCTTTGCCAGGATTTTCGAAGTGATTCTCCGGTTGAAGGGGAACTATCTCTGGCCGGCGATGTGGAACAATGCATTCAATGAGGATGATCCCGACAATCCCAGGCTGGCGGACGAATTTGGCATCGTCATGGGCACTTCCCACCAGGAGCCGATGCTGCGGGCGCAGAAAGAGTGGGACCGGCGTTATCAGAAAACACTCGGGAGCTGGAACTATTACAAAAACCCGGACGTACTTCAGGGCTTCTGGCGGGAAGGGATCCGGCGCAACAAAAGCTATGAGAGCATCATTACCCTAGGACTGCGCGGCGCTGATGACACACCGATGATTCCGGGCGGCACCGTAGCGCAGAGCATGGAAATGCTTGAAGGGATCGTGGCGGTTCAGCGGCAGATGATCGCCGAGGAGATCAATCCCGACGTGTCCCGCGTGCCCCAGCTATGGTGCCTTTATAAGGAAGTTCTGGAGTATTACAAAGCCGGCTTACGCGTCCCCGACGATGTCACACTTCTCTGGACCGACGACAATTGGGGAAACATCCGCCGATTGCCGACCGAAGCCGAACGCAAGCGCGCCGGCGGCGCGGGAGTCTATTATCACTTCGACTACGTCGGCGGGCCGCGAAATTACAAATGGATCAACACCAATCCAATCTCGAAAGTATGGGAGCAAATGACCCTCGCCAAGCAATATGGCGCTGACCGGATCTGGATTGTCAATGTGGGCCACTTCAAGGGCCTGGAATTCCCCATCGAATATTTCATGCACCTGGGCTGGAATACAAAACGCTGGACCAACCAGAACGTCAATGAATACACACGGCTTTGGGCCGCGCGGGAATTTGGCCCGACCTACGCCGGGGAGATTGCCGACATCATTTCCAGGTACACCCAGTACAACGGCCGGCGCAAGCCTGAACTGCTTGAACCGACTACGTACAGCCTGACGAACTATCAGGAAGCGGACCGTGCGGTGGCAGATTTCAAGGCTATTACAGCGAAGGCCGAGGAGATCTATGCCAAACTTGCCGGGGATGCGCGCGACGCGTTCTATCAGATGGTTCTGTTTCCCGCCAAAGCCTGTGCTCAGGTAAATGACCTATACGTTACCGCGGGAAAGAACGCCCTGTATGCCCAGCAGGGACGTGCCAGTGCCAATGATCTCGCAGGGCAGGCAGAGGCCCTGTTTCAGGCCGATGCGGATTTGATGGCGAATTTCAACCACGCCTTTGCAGACGGCAGATGGAATCACTTCATGGACCAGGTGCATATCGGGTATACGATCTGGCAGGATCCACCGCAGAATGTAATGCCTCGGGTCACACGGCTTCAACTGCCGGAAGCCGCAGCCATGGGTGTGGCCGTGGAGGGATCCGCATCAGCCTGGCCTGGCACATCGCCGGAGCCGGCGCTGCCGAGGTTCGACGGCTTCAACCGACAGCGTCGTTACATCGATATTTTCAACCGCGGCCAGGCACCGTTTTCATTCACTGCAACCGCAAGCGCTCCCTGGATTGCCCTCAGCGCTACCACAGGCACCATAATAAAAGAAACCCGTTTATGGGTGGCAGTGGACTGGCAGAAAGCGCCGGCGGGTTCTGCCGGCAGCACAGTCAGGCTTGTGCGTGAAGGAGGCGAATCCGTCGACGTGAAAGTCGAGCTGTTCAATCCGCAGCGGGTGCCGATGGATCGAACCGACTTCTACATTGAAGGCGATGGCCACATTTCCATAGAAGCGGAGCATTACACGAGGAGTATTCCTGCCGGCTCGATTCGCTGGGAAAAAATCGATGGTTACGGGCGGACTTTGTCGGCGATGTCGATTATGCCGGTTACGGCTCCAAGTGTTACTCCTCCGCAGGGCTCGCCATGTCTTGAATACGACATGGTTCTGTTTTCATCCGGCAAGCTCACGGTGCAGGCAATCGTGGCCCCGACATTAAATGTTGTTCCCGACCGCGGCTTGCGTTTTGCCGTTTCCTTCGGCGATCAGGCACCTCAGGTGATTGATATCGTATCCAGGGACTTTGATGCAAGAAACGGAAACCGAGAATGGGAGAACACCGTGAAAGACGCCGCTCGTGTCGTCTCATCGACCCACGTGCTGGCGAATGCCGGGTATCACACGCTCAAGATCTGGATGGTCGACCCTGCGGTCGTGCTGCAGAAGCTCGTTGTCGACCTGGGCGGCGTGCGGCCAAGTTACCTCGGCCCGCCCGAAAGTTATCGCCATCGCGAACCTATCTCCCGAGGCGCAGGTCAATTACCAACCCGTTCCGCGGATCGCGTTGTAAATGGCACAGGAGCGTTTACTACCGGCAGATACCGCAACTTGTTTGCAGAATCCGGTTATTCGACACAGGCGATCTCGGCCAAGATCAGCGCCGTTTTCCAGCAGTTGTTTCACGGCGATCCGAACTCGGAGACCGTGGTTTACCCAGCCGGAATCAATGCCAACGGACCGCTGGCCTACCTCAGCGACATCAACAACAACGATGTGCGCTCCGAGGGCATGTCCTACGGCATGATGATCGCGGTGCAACTCGACAAAAAAGCCGAATTCGACGCGTTGTGGAATTGGGCCCGGACGTACATGTATCGTGATGAGCCCGGTCATCCCGGGCGCGGGTATTTCTCCTGGTCGCTCAGGACCGATGGCACGCCCAATGACGAAATGCCGGCGCCGGACGGCGAGGAGTACTTCGCCATGGCCCTGTATTTCGCCGCGGGACGCTGGAGCAATGGGACCGGCATCTACGATTATCGGGCCGCGGCGGACCGCCTCCTCAACGACATGAGGCACCGTGAGGTGATCACCGGACCGACCTCGAAGGGCATACGGACCGCGGGAGCGATGTTTCATCCCGAGTACGCCATCGTCCGCTTTACCCCCAGTACCGACTTTACCGATCCTTCCTACCATCTGCCTGGCTTTTATGAGCTGTGGGCGCGTTGGGGACCGGCCGCGGATCGATCTTTCTGGTCCCAGGCGGCCGCGGCGAGCCGCGAGTTCTTTCAGAAAGTCACGCACCCCTCGACAGGCCTTGCTCCGGACTACGCCAATTTCGACGGCACATTGCGGGGTGACGCGCGCGATAATTTCCAATATGACGCGTGGCGCACCGCCATGAACTGGTCTGTTGACTGGGCCTGGTGGGGGAAGGATACCCGGGAAAGACAGTTGAGCGATCGCATCCAGTCCTTTTTCGAGTCCAGAGGCATGGCCGGCTATGGCAACCGATTCACACTTGATGGCAATCAGCTTGGCAGTGACCACTCGACAGGTCTCGTAGCCGTGAACGCCGTGGCAAGTCTTGCAGCCACGCAACCGCGCGCACGACAATTTGTCGAAGCCTTGTGGAACCTGCCGGTGCCGTCGGGGCGCTATCGTTATTACGATGGCATGCTGTATCTGATGGCGCTGCTTCACTGCAGCGGCGAGTTCCGCATCTGGGCTCCACAACTATAGCAACCCAGGGATAGACCGCCCGGCATTATTACCGCACCGCGCATGCGATGTTCGTTCGCGTCGGTACTGGAAGGTCTTGTGGGCGCTGCCGGAAGTACCGCGCCTCTGCCTTTTCAGGCGAAAGAAACTCTACGTCAGAGAAGCCTGCGCCACGCAGCTTTGCCTCAATGGCATCGGACTGGAAATAACTCACCCAGGGCTCGCCGAGACTTGCAGCGCGCCGGTCAAACGGCGACGGGGAGTCGCCTGGCGGCGGCGCAAATGTAAGCACGATCTCGCTCCCAGCCGGAAACGCCGCGGCAGTTCTCAGCACGGCATCAATGGCGTCTTCTTTGAGGTACATGGTCACGCCCAACCAGGAGAAGAAGGTCAGCTTCTCCAACGAGACCTGATAACGGAGGAGGCCATCGCGTAACGATTCGCATTCAAAGTCAATGGAAGCGAAGTCGGCGTTCTCTGGCATCGCGAGGCCCGCCGCAGCGAGTTGGGCGTGCTTCGTGGCTTGAGTCTCCGCATGGTCAACCTCGAGAATTCGCAATGATTGCGCCCAAATTGGTTGCCTGAAGGCAAAGGTGTCAAAGCCTGCGCCGAGAACGATATACTGGGTCACTCCGCGGCGAACCGCAGCGGCGAGCCGGTCCTCAGCGAAACGCGAACGCAGGACAACATGCGCGCGCAATGCACGCCGTTCAGGTGTTTGATAGCTGTCCACCATAGCGTGGAACCGCCGCACGGCAGCCGAGCCGAGCAGCATCACTGAGATCGGATCGTCGAGAATCCGCGGCGGGGCATCAAGCAACTGGTGTGCGGCTCGCATGTACGCGGTTCCGAGCGCCGTGCGACTTGTATTTCGATTGCACATTGTGTGCGGTTTCCTTCATAAGTGCGTAGGATGGAATCCAAACGCGCGGGCGAGAGCGCAGGCCTCCTCAAAGCGGAGATGGGCGGGAGACGGCAACACTTTCAGGAGCAACTTGCCAGGATTCACATCCTTCCTCTCCGCCTGACGCCCCGCCGCTCAGCCGCCGGCGGCGGGCTCAGTCTTCCAATCGTCACCGGATGCCCGTGCCGCCTGCCGGCGGCAGCAACCTGTTGAGCGGCACTCACTTCAATCCGAGCTTCTTGCCTGCCGCCAGAAGATCAAACACTTCGCGAAGACGGCGCTCCTTCGTCTGCTCGCGTTTGGCGGAGTCAATCCACCCAATGTAAGCTCGCCGATACGACGGAGCCAGCTGTTCGAAGCACTTCCAGGCGCATGGATTCGTCCTCAGTGCCTGCTCGATGTACGAAGGGATCCTCGCAGCGGACGGACGTGGCGCATCGCCGCTGCGACTCGTCGGCGCGCGATTCAATCCCGGCGCCGCCAACAACCCGCGTGATTCGAGGTCCGCATACCGCCGGCGATTCGCGGTCGACCATTTGCTGTCGGCCTTTCGCGGCGTGAACTTCCGTGCATACCGGGCATCATCGAGGCGCCTGACGATGCTGTCGATCCAGCCATGGCAGAGCGCTTCCTCGACGGCATCATCGTAGGTGAGGGACCTCACGCCCGTGTGACGCTTGTGGAAGATGAGCCAGATTTCAAAGTCCGACTCGTGGTGCTCTCCCAGCCACTTCCGCCACTCCTGGCGGGTCCGGACATCCAGGGTCTTGATGGCCTTCGCCGACATCAGGGTGTCGCTCCTCCAGTCTTGCTCTTGTTCGGCCAAGGCCCGGCATCAGCCGCGCGGGTTTCCGCGTCGGCTGGACGCAATGGTTGGGCCTGTCACGCTTTCCATGCCGGGTCTTTCCTGAACTCCGCTGCTAATGACGTTTTTCGTTCGTCCAATAACCACGATGACTCGATCGCTGAGAGAATCAATCGACAGATCTCCGCCCTTGTCCATCCACACTCCTGCTCGAGCAGGCGATACTCATCGGCAAGGCGTGTCTGGAACATCTTCGGGTCGTCGGTATTCACGGTCACGACCATTCCGGCCTTGAAGTACCGCCGAATTGGGTGTTCTCGAAGACTTCCAACAACATTCGTGCGAACATTCGAGATAGGACACATCTCTAAAGGTATGCGGTGATCGACGAGATATTCCACGAGTTCAGGGTCTTCCCAAGCTCTGGTCCCATGCCCAATTCGCTCCACCCCAAGCTCGCGAATTGCGTCCCAGATGCTATGAGGACCCGCCGCCTCGCCGGCATGGGCGTTGGTGTGAAATCCAATGGATCGCGCCTCCTCATAGAGCCCCTTGAATGGAGCGGGCGGATATTCATGCTCTGACCCGCCGATTCCGATGCCGACAATACCGAGCCCTTTGACCTCCTTCAACTGTGCCAAAGTCACCATTTCTGATTCAGGTCCGTAGTCCCTGACCAAGTCCGCAACCAGGGCGATCTCGATTTCGGGGACTCTCGACAAGCCGGCACGGACAGCCTGGGCCACTTCCTGTACGGCAAGCCCGCGGTGAACAAAAAGAGAGGGCGAGAAGAAGGCTTCCGCGTATCGGATGCTCTGCTTGGCCATGTCTCGAGCCGTCAG